>Ga0164310_10001319_pt1 | contig 13913 bp, 11 predicted proteins | sample GuaBasSedimGuay1_FD_121795 | JGI IMG/M metagenome (GOLD analysis project Ga0164310, IMG submission 121795) | Subseafloor sediment microbial communities from Guaymas Basin, Gulf of California, Mexico - Guay1, Core 4569-9, 0-3 cm | ecosystem: Environmental > Aquatic > Marine > Hydrothermal vents... | reverse complement strand
GTCCTTCACCAAAGTTACAGCATATTATTTGTAACGCAAAACTCTTCCCTTGCTTCAACCTTTGGCTCTCAAATTAGACCTTTGGTTCGGGAATGTGTTCTTCCTGGGAAAAGATGATTTTGATTGAAAATTGCAGCATAATCTTCATTTTTTCATTATAGGGCGAGTTTTAAACCCGCCCTATACAATAGGGTTTGGACATTATAAAGCGTAAAAAAATCATTTAATCGTTCTGGATTTTCTGGAAAAGAGTTGCAAATATTTTATGGATTGCTATCTTAGCATATTAGTTTGATGAGATTTAGCAACAAAAGCTATTGCAACATCAATACATTAAATAACTTTCAGAGATGCATTTGTCTAAATAGGAGGATACCAAATGCGCACTATTTTTAGAAAAGCCCCTGATTTATTTTTTGATGAGGAAACACAAAAAGAGGTAAGTTTGAGAGAATTGGCTGAATATGTTCATCGTGGGATCGAGTTTAAAGTGGTAGATGCCAGTAGTAAGCAGGACGTAACTGCTTCTACTCTGGCTCAGATTATTCGGACACAGGCACAAGCGAAGAAAGAAGAAGGATATCTGGGCGAGATGCTGAAGGAAGTTATCCAGTCTGGTAAAACGGCAATCAGTAAATTCGCTGAAGGAGTATGGGCTGCCAGTCTCGGGGTTGCTACGATTACTGAAGAACGGTTGAAAACAGTGGTTGATCAATTAGTAGAGTCGGGCAAAGTAACTCGAGAAAAAGGAGATGAACTGATCAATGAATTAAGGGAGAAACTTAAACAAAAAGAAGAGATGCTGGAGAAAAAAAGCAGAGAGACAGTCTACAGGGTTTTGAAAGATTTTGGTATTACTACGAGTGAAGATCTCCAGGAAAAAATTGCTCTTGCCGTCAAAGAAGCTACTGCAGACCTTAAAACTGAGATTGCTAATTTGAAAGAGGAAGTGAAGAAATTAAAAAGTGCCTGAAATAGTTTACTTGGTCGAAGGAGAATATTGTGAAAATACAAACGGTACGAGCTGTTACTGTGGTTGGGGCGCTTTTGATACTATTCTCCTGCGAAATTGACCAGGGGTTGGCACCCTTACGAAATGGCATCCGAGGTACTATCAGTTTTAAAGGAAAGTGGCCAGAGAATACTGACCAAGTATTGGTGGTAGCTTCAACCGATTTTCCACCTCAGGGGATCAGCCAACTCGAGATAGGAGAACCGTTGCCTTTTGGGGTGGATTCCTGTGAATACACATTGTACCTTCCGCCTGGGCTTTATCGTGCTATTGCCGTGATTTGGAAAGAAAAAGGTTATCAGTGGAACGTCAACAACATTATCGGGGTTTATTTTGCTGGAAGCGATTCTTTGACACCAGGCCAGGTGAATGTACCCGAGGACGTGTTAGTGTCTGGTATTAATATTGTGGCTAATTTCAAGCGGGCCAGGTCTCATTTTGAAAGCTCAATTAGTGGTACCCTCTATTTCCACGGGCAGTGGCCCAAGGAGGCTGAAAGCCTATTTGTGGTAGCTTCACTTGTTCCTTTTTCCTTTACTAAATTTCCCACTTTGCTCGACCTGTACATCAGTGGCTCCTTACCAGTGGGTCTCGATTCTGTGAATTACGAGATTTCCGTACCCCCGGATACTTACCGTTTCTTGGCAGTAGTTGTGCTTGAACACAATGAACCTATTGGTCTGTCTAACATCAAAGGGATTCGAGGGGAACCCTTCTGGGGAGGCCCCATAGTGGTGCCAGATAATACTGCAAAAGTAAAGAATGTTGACATAGACATTTATTTTGGTCAATAGTGTCCAATTTTAACCTGGCCGGGCCGAATGACAAAGATGGAAGTAATAATGACCTTTTTTAAGCGTCAAATTGTAATGAGATTAACGATCTTGCTTTTTGCCTTTCTTGCTCTTGTTGTTTTGTGCCAATGGACGTTTGCAAGCGGTAAGATGTACGGTAGCATCACTGGGACTGTGGTTTCAGCTCAAACTGGTAAACCGATTCCTGGGGCTAACATCATTGTTGTTGGCACTCTGTTAGGTGCTGCTTCGGATTTAGGGGGAAAGTTTATCATCCTCCGGGTCCCGGTTGGTATTTATTCGGTCAAAGCCACCGCAATTGGTTTCGAATCGCAAACCAAAGCGGACGTGGTGGTGCAAGCCGGCGAAACCACTGAACTCCACTTTTCACTGAAAGAGACTGTTATCGAGACACCGACACTGATTGTTACAGCCAGCAAACGTCATCAGGACATCCTTGATTCGCCGATCAGTGTAGGGGTGGTGAGCTCTTCGCAGATTCGGGAAAAGAATGAAATCTATCTCGATGAAATCCTTCAGTATGCACCTGGGGTGAATTTCATGGCTAGTCAGGTTAGCATCCGTGGCTCATCCGGTTACAGCCATGGAGCAGGAACCCGGGTGCTGTTTTTGATTGATGGGGTGCCGGTACTGCCGGGAGACAGCGGAGACATCAAGTGGGACCTGGTGCCAGCAACTCAAATCGAACGTGTGGAGATTGTAAAAGGAGCTGGTTCCGCTCTCTATGGTTCCAATGCTCTGGGCGGTGTGATCAACATCATCACCAAAGAGCCAAGTCTTCGACCTATTACTAACGTGAGATTTTCAGCGGGAGTGTTCGATCGACCAGCGCATCCCGAGTGGCGATGGACCAACCGTATTTTGCATTTTAGCGATATGGATGTGACTCACAGTCGGACAGTAGGTGGCATTGACCTGGTTCTTTCTGTAGGTCGTCGTCAGTCCACTGGCTACCGGCAGAATGGCAATTATTGCCGCTGGAACGCCATGGGAAAAGCGACCTATCGGCCTTCTGGACAATCCCGGTTGATGGTCAATGCTAATTGGTCGCACGACAAACGGGGCAACAGTTTCATGTGGCAGAGTCAGAACCATCCACTAAAGGCTCCTAAGGAAGCTGCTGACGATCAGATTAAATCTTACAAGTTCAATTTTAGCAGCGTGTATCGTCATGCTGTCAGCGAGTTTTTTGGGCTAAAGGTGCGTAGTTCGTATTTTCGTAATCGCTGGGAAAATTTTTTTCATGACAACAACGATTATTCCCAGGCTCAAAGATTTGGGGTGGAACTGCAAGGTGATTTGGTTTTGGGTAAGTGTCATTCAATTACTTTTGGTTCCGAAGAGGTGTTCAACTATGTAAATTCCAGCATGTTCGACAAGCATGATGCTTATGGGCTGTCGTTTTACGTCCAGGACGAGATAAAATTACCCGCCAACCTGTTGTTGACCCTGGGTGTGCGTTACGACATTAGTCACGTAGATGTAGGTATCGACGAGAGCCAACTGAGTCCCAAGATGGGTCTGGTTTGGCACGCAACGTCGACGACTACTTTACGAGCTTCGTCCGGTCGCGGGTTTCGTGCCCCCAGTGTGGCCGAACGCTTCACCAATGTCGTTGTTTCCGGGCTGCGAGTAATTCCTAATCTGAAACTTACTGCAGAAACGGCTTGGTCGCACGAGGTTGGAATACATCAGTTTTTGGGTAAGTTTTTAGTATTTGATCTCGCTATTTTCTACAGCGATTATTGGGATCTCATTGAACCACAACCTGATGCATCCGGTACCGTCCAATTTATCAATGTAACTCGAGCCAGAATTCGTGGTATGGAATCGAGCACCCAAGTCAGTTTCTGGAAACAGCATCTGGCACTCAGTCTGGCCTACACCTGGTTAGATCCTAAAGACCTGAGTTTGGGACAGGTGTTGGCGTATCGTGCCAGGAATCAGTTTACCGGATCGTTCACGTTTAGTTATGGAGTCTTTCAGGGAGGGATGGACTATCGGTACGTGAGTCGGTTGGAGAGAGTAAAGGTTTACCCCCGCGACGAGCGTGTGCCACAAAAGGTTTTGGATGTTAGAGTCGGTTTCAAATTTGGTAAATTTCATCTAGCAGCAAACATCGACAATGTTTTCAACTACAACTACACCCAGGTCGAACGCACTTTGATGCCTATTCGGCATTACACGCTAACTCTAACGGCAGACTTCTAAGATGAAACAAGATTATTAGTGATTGATTATCAGTAGATCGTACTAACACCACTGTCGGGTTGATGCTTTGAGTTTGTATTTTTGTCGCCCCGCTTTTTAGCGGGGATTTTTTATTTTTCGATTCCTTTACGCGCTTTTACCCCTTGAGTGTAATAATGCTTGATTTGGCGCATTTCGGTGACCAGATCTGCCCGGTCGATGAGAGCCTGAGGAGCATAGCGGCCAGTAGCAATAATCTCTACCTGCTCCGGTTTTTGATCAATGATTTCCAATACTTCATCCACTGATATTAGCTTAAAGTAGAGTGCCACATTAACCTCGTCCATTATTACGATATCGTATTCGCCGTTTAACACTGCTTTTTTCAACTTTGCCAGGCCGGTTTTTGCCAGATTAATATCTTCCTCAGTGGCTTGTTGGGGATGGACGAATGCGGGTCTGCCATATTGCTCAATAACAATAGCGGGAGCAAGTTGTTTGGCAGCGGTTAGCTCACCATAATGCACTCCTTTCATAAATTGGCCGATGTAGGTACGCAAGCCACTGCCGGCAGCGCGAAAAGCCAGTCCCAAAGCTGCAGTAGTCTTGCCTTTTCCCTCACCAGTGTAAACTTGAAAATATCCTCGCTGTAAGGTCTTTTTTGTCATGTCAAATTTTGTCTCCTAACTTGAGTTATTCATGAATTTCGATAGCAGGATTCTCAAGATGATAATTATTATGTTCTCTTAATCAAAAAACTCCCAGGCAATTCCGTAGCGGACTGTTTTACCTGGCATCGGGTAAAAGGGAATCAACTGGTAATCTGTATTTAGGATGTTGTCGATTTCATAAAATATCTTGGCTTGTCCAAAGTCTAATACTAATTTGGCATTCAAAATGCTAACGCCTGAATCTCTCCATTGAGAGTCATTGTCCGCTATCTTCTGGCTACTGCGCTCACTTATCCATTCACCGGAGAGAATGAAATTGATGCTCAGGTCGCCTTGGAAAAAACGTTGATGGTAGCGCACCCAGCCGCGTAGATAGTGATTTGGCAATTCCTGAATTTGAGGTATTTGGGCATTATGAGCATCAAGATAATCATAAACCAAGCACCAGTTCAATTTTGAAGGGAGAGTGCCTCTAAAAGAAAATGAAGCGCCGAGCGTGCTCGTCTTGTTTCCATTTTCTGCTACCAGAGTGGAAAAATCTTGAACTTGCCACTGAGGAAAATCAAAAAGAGTGTGATGAAAAATTTCTGCAAGGAACTGAATCCCGGGAGGTAATAAAAATCGGTATTCCAGGTGTAGACTTTGGAGTAGCCCGGTGCGAAGTGGTTTCGATTTAATCTGCAAGGAGTCGCTTGTACCATAGATAGTTTCAGCTCCTATTCCAGTAGGGACAAATGCCGGTAGAATATGATGAAGTTGTCCCAGGGTGGGCAAGAGGGTACTGCGAGCGACAACTAATCTCCAATAATGTTTATTGTTCATCTTTCCGAGAACAAACAGTTGTAATGAAGCTCCGTGCAGAGTTGATTTCAGATAATTATATCGTAATGTTCCACCAAGACTAAACTTTTTATTCAGGTTTAGTTGATCAGAGAGGGAAAAGACAATGGGCTTTTCGGTATGCCAGAGGCCATCTTTGCCAAAAATGTTTAAGTATGCCAAAGAAGCATTCCAGCTTATTTGATGTCTTTGCGTCGAAAATTTACCTAAATAAGACACACCAGGGGAGGTAAATCGCTGACGAAAATGCAAAGGTTGTGACCAATCTGTCCATTCTTCCAGATAAAGTGTGGCATTTATGTGCCAGAGCTGTTTTAAATGGGGCGAGGTTTGCCATAATAAGGTTAGAAAGTGGTCATAACGCCGTTGTTTGCGATGAAGATTTGGATACTTCACCAATTGTCCCGATGAGGAAATTTCTCCCGGGAAACCAGCCTCTACACGATTAAACAACAATTGATAAATCAGTTGGACATTCTTTACCGGGAAGTATTCCATCCGGGTGTAAATTTTTTGTCCGTCGTAGCGGCTGTTGACAAAACGACCATTAGTGCCCATGATTTCAGCACCCAGCAGCAAGTCCTTACGTCCAATTGGCCAGAAAGATTCTGTAGCAGAAACTGGAGAGACTCGGGTTCTTAGATTGGTTTTTGAAGTGTCTGTTTTACTTTTTGGTAAACGAATTCTGCCAAAGCTACGAGCGAAAAGCACATTTACATCGCTGAAATCGAAACTGCCAGTACGATAGGTTACTTTGGAGTATGGTTTTGGTAGTTGTGGAGAAGTTGCTTTGGTGGCTAAATTGATTATTCCTATCAGTGGCCAGGTACCAACAGGTAGGGACATCGTAATAGAGGAACGGTATTCGATTTGCTTAATCCATTCGACGGGAATAAGATTCAAATCGACAAATCCCAGAATTGGATTCTCCAGCGGTAGCCCCTCGAGGAAAATTCCACCTTGATTAAGGGGAAGTCCTTGCATTTGCAGCCAGATAGGTTGGCCAAAACCACCTGAATTGCGTAGCCATAACCCGGGAAAAAATTTCAATAGTTCTGCCAGACCGGAATGGTTTAAGTAAACAAAATCTTGACAGTTCAATATGCCATCAGATAAATAGAAAGAGGTACTATCTTTACCACTTGATGAAGGTACTAATATTTCCGGTATGGTTTGAGGAGTGTTAAGACTGGCCAGGGCGTAGTTCGGGACACACGTTACCAGCAAGTTTACAACTAATAATAAGAGCAAAACGCGAGATTGCAAATTGGGGATTCGTTTTTCCAGGGCACGGATCATCAGAGGTATTACCAGAAAGAAAATCAAAGTATTGCTAACCATGTGTAATATGTAGAAACTTAAGCCATAAATTACGCTAACAAGAAATTTTTGCAGATTCAAACCTGCAAACACTAAAAAGCTAACCGTGGTAAGCAGATCAAAAACGAATGTCAGAAGCAATCCCAGAAGTCCACTGAGTAAATGTTGTTGCCACTTTGGCAAATGTGTTCGAAGCTGAAATTGTCGAAATAGACCACCACTCATTCCTACTAGAGTCATCGAAACGATCTGTGCGACTAAAAGTGGGGGAGCAGCTACTCCGTAGGGATTTAACAGGGAGTAAAGAAATTCTCCCAGTATGGCTACTATTATCCCGCGTCCACAGCCCAGAAAGTAGCCAGCAAGAAAAAAAGTAGCGGTTACCAGTTCTACATTGGGAATATAGATAAGAGCTAAGCCCAATGCGATAGCCAAAGCCACAAAGATGGCCATTATGACTAAATTGTAAAGACGCTTAGTTATCATCACCTTAGAACATTGTCTTTCTAGAAATAATTGTTCTATTTTCAACCGTTTTAGTTAGTTACAATTGTTAGTTTTCCAGGGAACTTCTGTTGCTCCTGATTGTAAAATATCATAAAAAATGAAGACTTTATTATCGTTGTCTTTTGTGAAATATAGGAGGAGTAACTATGGCTCAAGATTTAGTACCCAAATCTCCTTCTTTAGAGTCCTTAAGGCGGTTTTTTAGTAAATGGACTCGCATTGCTTTTTCAGATCTCGGCTTACAGGACGAAGAGATTCACTCCTATGTTTCCAATTTATTGACTCGTTTTGCGCGTACTGATAGTCTCTATCGCATCCGTAATCTGGCGGGTAATCCGCTGTACACAGTAGTCGAAATGTTATTAGAGGCGGAGCATTTTGCTCATCCCTCGGAGCCTCTATTTAATCCTTTTCACGAGCGCGAGATACGTAAGCACGTAGCTGATTACACTTTATTCATGACCGGCATATTTCGCGAATATGTGGAAAGGCTGGGGGTAATGGATTACTATATGAAAGAGGGTGAACGATCTTACTATCAGGTTTATGAATTTGATTCGGTATTGGCAAAACCGGAAAGTTATCTTTTTCGTGAACTTTTCCAACACTTTGAAAATATCTCCGGTGCCCTAAACTACTTGAAAAAAGTTTATTTTCGGCCTGAAATGCATCGGGGTGAATACCAAAATCTGATGGAACAGTTAAGTAATTGGTAGCTCCTCCGACGCAAGTGGGCCTAATTCGTTATGATTTTGCCTCGTTTCGCAATCGTTCACGGGCTTCGGCAAAAATAGGCGCAGCAAATTCTGAGGTCCAGGTTCGTTCCTCAAATGAGCGGTTTTTTACCGTATGCAAGAATCCTTCAAACTCCTCGAAGTAAGAACCATAGATGTGAAAACTATCCGCAATATCCAGGTATCGGCCTACTGCAACCTCCTTTTGAATACGTTCTTGAATATGGTTAGCAATAAGGCACTGCAAATCAGTAAGAGCGAAGATATTCATAAAAGCTGCTTTGTAAGCATCGCGAGAGCGCCAATGAGTGTTCATGTTTAGTACCAGGTTTCCGGAATCGTCTGGTATCAGTCGGCACCAAACTCTTTGCAAGCAGGGTGGATCATCAGTTGGAGGGTCAGTTAATACATTCCAGGTAATGGCTTGTGCGCGCCTTGAGTAGCCGACGTCAGATAGTTTTCTTACAATGTAGTCTATTTGATTGATTACTTGGTCAGCAATAGGATAGGCAAATAACCGCTGATGATAGGTGTAAGTCCATTTTCCTTCCTCAGGTTTAATCCAGTGGTCATGGACTCCTTCTATTACCTCGAGGCGATAGATTTCCAAGTCCTCCAATCCGGCCGGAAAAGCACGATGGATGCGAGGTTCAGCGAAGGGTTGTTCAATTACCATGGTCATGGTACAATCGCGGCTGGGAGGGTCACCTTTGCGATCGTATTCGGTTTTGATGGGTACTCCTTCTTGCCAACATCGTAACACCGCCTTTTCCCAAACCTCGGGCAAAGTTTTCCCCTGTACCATTAAAACTGGAATATTGCCAGGATTCATGGGAATCTCCTCTTCCAATTCAAGTGTTGTGGCATACAGCCAGCAAATCTGCTGATTTTTCTTCAACTTGTGAGTTGATTATCGTAAAGCTGGTCAGATCCAAAGCGTGGACAGCTATCTTTTTGAATTTACTTTTTCTGTTTAATCTTTTGCCCCATTTGTAAAATGGTAACTTTCCTAAAAGATGTCTGATTCTATTAGAAGTACCATAAGCCACGCCAAGTATTTCAAATGATGAAAAGTTATCACTTATGAGCTTTCGAAATTGAGCATAGTTCATTTCATTAAAATGGAAAGGATTTTGTACCTTACCTTTTTGGGGTTGTTTAACATTTGGGGTACTTATGAAAATCACACCATTTGGTTTTACAATTTGCTTAAGCCGTTCAATAAATTTGGACAAATTCTGTATGTGCTCAATAACTTGAAAGGCTGTGGCAATATCAAGTTGTCTATCTAAAACAGTTGAGTTGATGTCCATTTCAATATATGTGATATTGGGAGCGGGATATTTTTGCTTACAGTAACTGATAGCTTCTTTGTCGTGGTCGATTCCATAAACAATCGTAGCTTTCTCGGCGAGGATTTTGCATCCATAGCCTGTTCCGCAGCCTACATCGATCACGGTTTTATTTTCTACAAACTGCTGGACATATTCATAAGCGAATTTGTGACGAGAAAAGACAATGCTAACTTCATCTTTTTGAGTTGGTAAGATACGTTCACCAGTATCTGAAATCTCGATTTGATTGCAGAATACGATCAAATTGTTTTCTCCAAAATCGTAATTAGTTCCTCATCGGAAAGTTCAACTGGATTGAATCGCATGCTCGAGCCACGAGAATGTGCCACGATAGAGGGAATATCGTCTTTATTAATTCCAAAGGATGTTAAAGACGGTATGGCCATTTTATCACAAAGTCCATGCAAAAATTCCACGGCAGGACTAACCCCATCTTTGGGGTCAATCTCTTTGTCCAATAACAATTTGCAAAGTTGGCGATACTTTTTGACAATAGAGTCAACTGGATTTTTTGTCAAGAGAGCTTTGAAGTTCATTTCCACAACATGTGGTAGTAGTATTGCGCATGCTATTCCGTGCGGGATTGGAAATAAGCCCCCCAAAGCTGCGGCTATGCCATGGACTGCACCAAGTCCGGCATTTGCCAGAGCTATTCCACTCAGCAAGCTGGCCAGTGCCATATTTTGTCGTGCTTCAGCATCATTGCCATTACAATATGCTCGATACAAAGAACTCGCCGCCAAGGTAATACCTTTCTGGGCCAAAGCATCAGTGATCGGATTAGCTCCTTTTGAAACATAGGCTTCGATTAACTGAGTCAAGGCATCGAGTCCGGAACTGGCTGTAACAGCCGGGGGCATGGTGTGGGTTAATAGGGGGTCCACCAGTGCTATTTTAGGGATCAGGTGGGGGCTGCGAATACTTTTCTTGAATTTTTGTGTCCGGGAGCAGATTACTGCGTTCTTAGTTACTTCGGAGCCAGTACCAGCGGTGGTGGGAATTGCAATGAACGGTAGTGCTGGCCGAGTGATTCGTTTGCCCTTGCCTACACCTTCCAAATAATCCATCACTGAACCACCATTAGTCACCAGCCCTGAGATTGCTTTGCCGGTATCGATAACACTGCCCCCGCCAAGAGAAATTACCATCTCGGCCTGAGATTTCTTGGCTGCGCTTACACCCTCATCAACGGTTTCAACTTGGGGTTCGCCTGTTACTTGATAGAAATTGCAGACAATACCGTGCTCTTTCAGCAAATCCACTAAACGCTGCACTACTCCCGCTTTTTGCAAGGAGCCACCGCCAATTATTACCAACGCTTGTTTCCCATGTTCACGGGCTAATTTGCCGATTTCTTTAAACTTGCCAGCTCCAAAAATTATTCTCGCTGCTGTGTAAAATTCAAAATCCATAGTATCCTTCTGCTTACCATTCTGTCGATTCCGGAAAAATACTGTGATATTTGATTCCCTGCCGCGGTTGCGCCATCCAATCTTTTACGGTCTGTTTCCATCTCAGGTAGTGTTCCGTCTGCTGATGTTTGCGGAAATCTGCTTCCTCACGATAGACCTCGTAGAGAAAAAACTGGTTTGGGTTTTCCACTGCCTGTAAAACATCGAAGCGAACATTACCAGATTCTTTGCGGGTATTACGCGCATTGTCTAAGGTAGCGTTAAGAAAATTATCTGCATGTCCATCTTTAACATGGACAGTAACGCAAACGACGTACATTGGTTTCCCTCCGATAGCTAAAAACGGTCATTGATGTTAGAAGTCATATTGTAAAAATATGGTTGGATTTACGCTATTGTTGCTATTTTGCGGACCAATGTTGATTTCGCATTTGCTGCCAAGCCAAAAACGGGAACCAATCCCCAATTGTTCCAGATTAAAAAGAATCTGGGGTTCCGCCATCCAGAATTTGCCGGAGTCATTTTTCCACCAGTCAAAGTAGCCACACAACTGCCAGCGCCCACGGTCAAGATGAAATTCTTTAGCCCAAACAGCAGTAAGTTGCCATCCCAGCTTTTGTTTTTCCTCCTTGCGCAACAAAAATTCCAAATGAGCATCGCAAAAATTTCCCAGAATACGATTACAGGAGATCCCTATCAGGTAAGCCATGGGGATGTAAGCTGCATCAGAGTCGTTGTATTGGACGGTAATATCCCAACGCTGCAGGAAGGCATTATTTGACAATCCCCTGAGCGAAAAATAGCGATTAATCTCGAAGTAGATCAGTTGGGCACCGAGGTGCCAATTAGTATTGGCAGTACCACTGCTTTTGCTTTCATGATCAACATCAATAAAGCCGAACCAACTACCATAATTGTCCACAGCCATTCCCTCCAGCGTGGTGGTAAAATAATGTCGATTTTTACCAAAATCCATGTGCTGCTGTAAATTTAGGTACTGAGCAAAAACATCGGGGGCAGTCACTAATAATACTGCTGTTAAAATCCAAAATGTGCGTCCTATCAAAAAAGCAGATCGCTTCATCAGATTGAATTACTCCTTTCTGGTTATTTGTCCTTTAAACTAAATTATACAAATTTCCAGATTCAAAAACAAGAAAAAAGTTCTACCGGAAAAGGTGTTTTTAAATTTGGGCATTGTCCCGAAGTTGTATGATTTTGGGTCTTTGATATTCAACATTAATAATAGTCTTGTGGGAATATGGGCAGAGACAGTCGAAAGAAAAGGACACAGAATTTGCCATTGCTCAGTAGAGAGTACAGAGAAACGTAATCATGTAGTCTGGTCGCTTGCCTGGTTGCTAAAGGGGCTGTTGCGGGGTTCCCTTTGTCGGTAGTATTTTTACTGCTTTGAGGTTTCAATATCCCATTCACCCCGAAGGGCGACGCCGCAAGCGTAAAATGTTTGGAGAAGTTGTGATTGAGGAGATGAGGTGAGGTATTTCTCATGACAATTTGATATTAAGTTTTTGCCTGCACAGGTTTTGCTGTGAATACAGAATCTGAGAAAAAATCCACGCTTTTATTTAGTCCTCGAATTAAAAAAAAGCTTGAAAAAATGAATTAGTAATTGTATTTTGTTTAACAAGAACTAAGACCTGAGGTAACAGATGTACATTATTGGTTTAGATGTCGGAACGCAAGGAGCTCGTGCAATTTGTTGTGATGGCAAGGGAAACATTACAGCGCAATTTACTGTACCATTCACAATGGAGCCGGAAGGAAAGCTTCCGGCTGGTTGGTCTGAACAAAACCCGCAATTGTGGTGGCAGACGGCACGGAAGTGCCTGCAAGAGATTGTCAAAGAACTTAAGATCAGAAATACTTCGACCGAAAGGATTACTGCTTTGGCTGTTACATCCACATCTGGCACTATTCTTCCCATTAGAGAGGATGGTATTCCTTTACGTGCTGCCATCATGTACAACGATACCCGAGCTGTGGAGGAAGCTCAGGAGCTTAATGAAATCGGTAAGGACCTCACCGAAAAATTGGGATATCGATTCTCTTCGTCTTTTGCTCTGGCCAAAATTTTGTGGGTGAAACGCCACGAGCCCAAGATTTTTGATCGGACCTGGAGATTTATTCATGCTGCTGACTATATTGTGGGGAAGCTAACCGGTCGTTTTGATGTTTCCGATATTTCCAACACTTTGAAAACGGGGTATGACCATTTGGAAGGAAAATGGCCTACGTTCATTGAGAGGTCTTTGGGTATTGCGACCACAATGTTGCCCCAGGTGTTAAACATCGGGGAAACTATTGCGCCCATCAGCCACACAGCATCCCAGGAAGTTGGACTTTCTTCCACCACTGTGGTAGTGGCTGGAGCGACCGATGGTACAGCATCCTTCTTTGCTTCAGGTGCTACCCGGATAGGTGATTGGAATAGCACCCTGGGTACAACTTTGGTGGTGCGAGGAGTTAGTCGTCAGCTTGTCAAAGATTCGAAAGGACGTATTTACTGCCATCGCCATCCCCAGGGTTACTGGCTACCGGGAGGTGCCAGCAGTACAGGCGGCGAGTGTTTAAAGAAGAAATTCGCGGGAGAAAATCTGGAAATGTTGGACAAAAAAGCGCTGCAAAAGTTACCCACTAATCTCATTGTCTACCCCCTAGTGCGAAAAGGTGAAAGGTTGCCTTTTCAAAATCCTGAAGCCGAAGGTTTTGTAATTGGTGAGTCTAACGATCAAACCGAGCTTTATGCTGCCTATTTGGAGGGGGTTGGCTATGTCGAACGCTGGATTTACGAAATACTCGAGGAGTTAGGTGCCGAAGTCGGGAATAAGGTTTTTGTGACTGGTGGTGGTGCCAAAAGCCAGGTTTGGCTTAAAATCAGAGCAAGTATTCTGGGAAAGCAATTAGTACGTCCTTTGTTGCCAGAAGCTGCTATGGGAGCCGCGGTGATTGCAGCATCGAGGACATTCTACGAAAACATTGACCAAGCAGTACAGTCGATGATTCGGCATGATTTAGTAGTGGAACCACAAGTAGATT
>Ga0164310_10001318_pt1 | contig 13914 bp, 11 predicted proteins | sample GuaBasSedimGuay1_FD_121795 | JGI IMG/M metagenome (GOLD analysis project Ga0164310, IMG submission 121795) | Subseafloor sediment microbial communities from Guaymas Basin, Gulf of California, Mexico - Guay1, Core 4569-9, 0-3 cm | ecosystem: Environmental > Aquatic > Marine > Hydrothermal vents... | reverse complement strand
TTTTCCCATGAATACTTATCTGGTAGATGTGGAGGACATGGTATAACTTCAGCCAATAATGGTAAACCATAGTTGAAACAATCCTCAGCAACCATAGCTAGCTTCTCCAAATTATCGGCTTCATTTATGCTACCAATCCATACCATTACAGATACCGCGTCAGCGCCAAGTTTTAAAGCTCTCAAAACGCTTGCAATCAGCCTATCATCAGTTTCATCCGGGCCTTTCACTGTACCAGTACCATCTATTCTCGCTATAACACTGGTTCTGCCAACGAATAAATCATAATTTTTTTCTAAAACTGCAGGCGTAACCATGAAAGCGTCTACATCGGAATCTATCAATAATTCAATGGTCTTCCTGGGATTTTCTAAGCCCTTTATAGGGCCTCTTCTTCTACCATGATCTAAGGCGATAATAACAGTTTTTCCAGTATTTTTTCTAAAGATTTTCCCTAAGCGAATGGCTTTTCCTGGTAGCGGCATCATAATTACCTAAGCTTTTATTACTCTGACCTTTTCTCCATCTCTAACTTTCTTTAAGCGATTTAAATCTCCAAGTATTTTACCAAAAACGTTTACCGGACTTGCTGGCCTAATTTCGTCAGGTGATCTACTGGCGGGTGTTGGGCCGAAGAATAAACAAATGCTTTGTCCGGGAGGCCAATAAGCAACATCGCCTTTTTCTACAACTTCTTGAGAATTTTCTTCGCCTAACTTTACTGGTGTTGAAAAATAGATTTCGTCGCCCCAAGTATTTGCTCTGCTTTCTATTGGCAATGCCTTTAAGATAGCTTCTTTCGTTTTTGGGTTTTTATCTATTAGTTCTATTTCAACTTCGCCTATACCTTCAAAAAAAATTTTAATTTTTTCAGCCATGTCTAGCCCCTTCACATGTTTTCAATAATGTATTTTGCAAAAGCTGTATACAGGACACCTTTCGCTGCTTGAACAACTTCCGGCCATTCTTGCCCTTGCTCAGGTTTTACTTCAAAGCCTATAGCGCCGCGATATCCTATATCAGCTAAGAATTTGATAAATTCCTTTACTTCTTCTATTCCATTTACAGCACCTGGTCTGTAAAATCCCGGATGCCAATCTTTCTTACCTTCAGATGTTAGTTTTGTGCATCCAATATGTATATGCGCTAGAAAGTCCTTAGCTACGTAAAGATCGCTCGGTTTTTCATTTAGCATTGGACCATGGCTTAAATCCCACAACAACCCAAAATTATTATACTCTGCTCTAACAGCTTTTGCCACTTCAACAGCTTCTCCGATAGGACCTAATAACTGCTTTTTATCCCAGTCCCTGTCAAATGTTTCTAAAATAACCATAACGTCCTTATCCTTTGCATATGCCGTAATTTCCTTCAAGCTCTCAACTAAAGCCTGCTTAGCTTCTTCTCTCTTCTCTGGTCCAGGATCAGGGCCGCTACAGAATGCAACTGTTTTAACTCCTCGCTTAGCAGCTATGTCAACAACTTTCTTTATCGCCTCAACAGCCTCTTTTCTCTCCTTTTCAATCAAAGAGCTTGGATTTTTCTTTTCCATTAATACTAGTGGCTGTGCGCCATAAGCTACTTCTATACCGGTTTTTCTTATTATAGGCTCAACAGCGCTCCACAGTTCATCGGAAAGAGGATGTATTTCTATAACATCAAAAAAGGGATCTTTAGTTAAAAATTCAAAAGTTTCTTTCAATTGCTCGCCCTTTAGAGTAGCTGGGTTAGCCATAAACGCTACTATGCTTACTTTCCATGGGAACTTGTATAAACTTTCTATTCCATTCTTTTTCACGTATACACCAAACATTTTTCCACCAATGCTGTAAGCATTAAAAGAGGCTTAAAACTTTGTCGTTTCATTTTTCCAGTTTGAATAACAAGTGTATTAGCTTGCTAATATCCCATGGTATTTCACGTCTAGGGTAGTCAGTTATTGCTACTATATCCTCGTAAAAACGCTCAACTGTGTTAATGAGATCTTCGTAAATGCCGTAGTATTTATTGTAAAGCTGGTGGTTCTTTTTATCGGGCTCAATAACAGCTTTTATTTTAACAAGCTTCTCGACAGCGGAGTTCACGTCGTTGTAGATTTTGGTGCTTAAGCCAGCTAATATCACATCGCCGACAACCGCAGCATCTAGTATCTCCGGTATAATTACTCTTTTACCTGTAACGTCAGCTTTAATTCTCGCCCATGTAGGCGTTTTTCCACCACCACCTAAAGCTCTTATCTCCCCAGTTTTTATACCAAGCTCTTCCAGAACTTCCAATACTTTCCTGATTTCGTAGGCGATTCCCTCCATCAATGCTCTAAAAACATGAGCTCTGGTATGGTAAACTGTTAGCCCAAAAATCAAGCCTCTAGCATAGGGATTCCATCTAGGCGCTCTAGAGCCTGCGAAGAAAGGAATAACTATTAAACCATTAGAGCCTGGTGGGACATATTCAGCTTCCATATCCAAAAACTCATAAGCTCTTCGCCTGGTCATTTCAGCAAGTAACTTTTCTCCAGTTGCAAACTGATCTCGATACCAGCGTAGTATAGCTCCTGCAGTAGCTATTCCAGCTTCCAAACTCCACATACCCTTCAAAACATGGCAAGCATAAACAACACGCATCTTAGGATCAAAAGTCAAACTGTCAATTACAGTTGCTGTAGTAGAACCAGTACCTGTAGATTCCTCCACCTTATTAGAGGAGGTTATTCCAGAACCCAAAATTTCACACTGTCTATCTCCTCCACCGCCAGCAACGGGGGTTCCCGCTTTTAAGCCAGTTTCCGCCGCAGCCTCCGAAGTTACATAACCAACTATTTCATCAGACCATTTCAACTCAGGAAATATCTCAGGTGGCAAGCCAAAATCCTCGAAGAGATCTAAAGCCCATTCTCGTTTGTTAATGTCGAAAAGTAACGTCCTAGAGGCTACCGAATAATCTGTTGTTTTTTCGCCTGTAAGCTTAAAGATTAGAAAATCTTTTGGTTGCAGGGCGACTTTAGCCTTTTTCAATAATTCTGACTTGTTTTCTTTTATCCATAAAAGCTTTGTAGCTGTGAACGTGGGATCTATACGTAAGCCAGTTTTCTTATATATTTCCCAATTATCGAAATTCTTTTTGATCCATTCTGTCTGTGGTAGGCTCCTTTTATCAAACCATATGATAACCCTATCTAAAGGTCTATCATTTTCGTCTAAGAGTACTACAGCTTCTCTATGGCTGCTAACAGATATGCCTGCAATATCATCTGGATTTATTTTAGATTTTCCAAGAACTTCTCTTATCGTCCCTACAGTAACACTCCACCAATCCCATGAATCTTGCTCAGCCCATCCAGGTCTAGGATAATAGGTGGGGTATTCTTTGCCAGCAATCGCGATTAATTCGCCTTCTATCGTGAATATGGCCACTTTACAAGTCGTAGTGCCCAAATCAATACCCATTAAAAACCTTTCATCTCTCATGTAAATCATATAATGATGCAGATAAAACCTTATTATATCTATTCTAACTCGAGCTATATTATAATATTTATATTTTGGCAGATACTATTAAAAGTAGGTGCAAGAGATGGTCGAGGTAAAATTAGTTAACTTATGTAAATATTTCGGTCCTGTGAAAGCTGTTGATAAGCTTAATTTGCATATAAAAGATAAAGAATTTGTAGCATTGCTAGGACCCAGCGGTTGCGGAAAAACGACTACACTTTTAATGATTGCCGGAATTTACAAACCAACTAGTGGATATATATACTTTGGAGATAAAATTGTTAATGATTTACCTCCTAAGGACAGGAATATAGGAATGGTTTTCCAAAGCTATGCTCTCTATCCTCATATGACGGCATATGATAATATAGCTTTTCCTTTAAAGCTAAAGAAAGTACCAAAACATGAAATAGATAAAAAAGTGAAAAAAGTCGCCGAATTTTTAAGAATTTCTGAACTATTAGATAGAAAACCAAGCCAGTTAAGCGGTGGTCAGCAACAAAGAGTAGCCCTGGCCAGAGCCTTAGCTAAAGAACCTCAGCTTTTCCTAATGGATGAGCCATTAAGCAATCTCGACGCAAAGTTGAGAATCATGATGAGGGCTGAGCTAAAAAGAATGCAGAAAGAATTAGGCATAACTACTATATATGTTACACATGATCAGGTAGAAGCTATGACAATGGCTGATCGTATTGCTGTATTAAATATGGGAAGGTTACAACAGTATGGTGTTCCTGATGAGTTATACTATAAGCCGGCTAATGTATTCGTAGCAGGATTTATTGGTAGCCCACCAATGAATTTCATTGATGGTAGCTTAATAGAAAAAGATGGAGAAATGTTCATAGATGTTGGACCTTTTAAAATAAAGCTATCTCCGGATATTTCGAAAGTGTTGAAGGAATTTAATGCAAAAAGCGAAGTAATTTTTGGAGTAAGACCTGAAGATATAATCATAAGAGATGATGGTGAATACGAGGCAGAAGTGTATATTGTCGAGCCTCTAGGCAAGGATGTAATTGTGCATTTAGACATGGGTGAAAAATTGCTGATTAGAGCGTTAAGTCCCACGGGAATCCATTACGATATTGGTGAAAAAGTCAGGCTTTCCTTCGACCTAAGCAAAATACATATATTTGATAGAGATACTGAGAAAGCATACATATAAAATATTTTATAATAAATTGAAAAAAATACTTAGATTTATTTATAAATCAAAATTAATACCTACTTGCTAACTCTAGAAATACTTGGGTGAATGTAATGTTCAAAAAAGCTATGGTTGTCGCTCCTCCATCGGCGGAATTTGAAGCTGTAATACGTGAGCCTCTTGAAAAGGCTCTTTCCATTCTTTGGAAGATAGGATTTGATGGTGTAGAAATATCATTGCTAAATCCCAAAAATATGCCCGCTAAGCAGCTAGAAAAGCTGCTCGACAACTACAATCTCGAAATACCAGCATTTAGTACTGGACTAAACTATATCCACTATAGATATAGTTTATCCCATCCAAATGTTGAAAAACGTAAAGCAGCTATCTCGAGATTAAAGGAGTTTATTGATCTAGCAGAGCCATTAGAAGCTGGTGTAATTGTGGGATTAATGAGGGGGAAGGTAGAACCCGAATTTGAAAAGGAGAAGGCGTATAACTTGATGTTAGAAAGCTTAAGAGAAGTATGTAACTATGCAGAAGCTAGAAAAGTAAAGATACTATTCGAGCCTTTAAATAGGTATGAGACCGAACTTGTAAACACAGTTGATGAAGCTATCAAGCTGGTTGATGAATTAGGCACTGGCGCACTATATCTTCTTTTAGATACTTTCCATATGAACATAGAAGAGCCGAGTATTGAGCAATCTATTAAAAAAGCAGGAGAGTTGATTGGTCATATTCACGTAGCCGATAGTAACAGATATGCGCCAGGTCTGGGGCATATAAACTTTGTAGAAGTGCTTAAAGCCTTAAAGGAAGTTGGATATAGTGGTTATTTATCGGCAGAAATTATAGTAAAACCAGACTTAGAAACCGCGGCTAAAATAACAAAAGAAACATTAGAAAAAGTGGAAAAAATAGTTTTTAGATCATCTTAACCTTTTCTAAGGGTCTAACTTTTAAAACGTCCTTATTTACTAATGCTGGAGGCATCTCGCCTTTCAATACTGCAACGAGGTTATTAGCGGCTAATTCAGCCATTCTCTGCCTTGCCTCAATAGTGGCACTTGCGATGTGAGGAGCTAAAACTACATTCTTGAATTTTGTGAGAGGATGATTTGGCGGCAAAGGTTCCTGCTCAAACACGTCTAAAGCAGCTCCCGCTATCCAACCCTCCTCGAGAGCTTTTATCAAAGCATCTGTATCTACAACAGCGCCCCTAGCCGTGTTGATTAGGTAAGCAGTAGGTTTCATCATCTTAAGCTCTTTCTCACCTATCATATGATAAGTTTCTTTCATCAGTGGCACGTGCAAACTTACGAAATCAGACGTTTTAAGCAAGGTTTCTAAATCCACATATTTTACTCCCAGCTCCTTCTCCACATCCTCTTTCCTATATACGTCATAGTAGATAACGTTCATTTCAAATCCTTGAACCTTCTTAGCTACGGCAACACCTATCCTTCCAAAGCCAATAATGCCCAAGGTCTTTCCTTTCAGCTCGGGTCCAGTTAGGAAAAATGGATTCCAGGGCTTATTCCATTCATTAGCTCTTATCGTGCGATCCGCCTCTAAAACTCTTCTCGTAACTGCTAATAGTAATCCTACAGTAAATTCCGCAACGGCATCTGTCAAAACGCCGGGTGTGTGCGTAACGTAAATGCCTCTCTTGGTTGCAGCCTCAATATCTATATGATCGTAGCCAACGCTGTAAGTACTAATAACTTTGAGATTAGGAGCGGCATCCATAACCTCAGCATCAATTTTATCTGTTAAGAGACATAGAAGGCCATCTTTATCCTTTATTTTTTCTAACACCTCCTCCCTGCTAGGAGGCCATTCCTTCGATTCATGCAGCTCAATGTCAACGTATTTTTTCAATATCTCTAACCCAGGCTCAGGTATTATTCTCGTTACATATACTTTAGGCTTAGACATATAGCATCATAAAATAAATAGAGATAAGGTAGTAAAATCATTTTCTGACAAACCATTTTCAGCTGTCTCCACAATTTTTATAAGCGTTGGAATGAAATCGGATTTGGTGATAAATTTGAAAGCGGCTGTACTTTATGCCGATTTTGCGCCTAAACCAGACTATAAAATCACCGAAGCTGAGAAAAAAACCCATAAGGTTATCGAAGGAGCGAAAGTATGGCGTAATCCCAGACTAGTTCTAGAAGATAAGCCAATGCCAAAGCTAGGGCCAAAAGACGTGCTAATTCGAGTAAAAGCATGCGGTATATGCGGTTCAGACATACACTTCCTAGAGACGAGCGAGGACGGATACATTATATATCCCGGATTAACGAGGTTCCCCGTAGTTATAGGACATGAATTTTCCGGAGTAGTTGAAAAAGTCGGTTCTGAAGTTAAATGGGTAAAGCCTGGCGATTTAGTAACAAGCGAGGAAATGCTATGGTGCGGCGAATGTACCCCTTGCAGGATGGGCTATGTTAATCACTGCTTGCTGCTTAACGATCCTTCAGACCTTGTTTATGGAGAAATAGGGTTTACTAGAGACGGTGCCATGGCAGAATATATTACAGTAAACGAGAAATACCTATGGAAAATCGACGCTCTGCTCAACGTATACAAGACAGAAGAAAAGGCTTTTGAAGCAGGAAGCTTAGTAGAGCCAACTTCGGTAGCCTATCACGCAATGTTCAACAGAGCTGGAGGATTTAAGCCTGGAGGCTACGTAGTTGTCTGGGGAGCTGGTCCAATAGGGTTAGCTGCAACGGGATTAGCAAAGGCGGCTGGTGCCGGAATGATCATATCATTTGAAATAAGCCCGCATAGAAGAGAGCTAGCAAAGAGCATGGGCGCAGACTACGTTCTAGATCCTGTTGAATTAATAAAGAATGGAATACAGCCATATGAGAAAATAATGGAATTAACCGGTGGTGAGGGAGCTGATCTACACGTCGAGGCTGCGGGAGCACCAGATAAGACGTTGCCTCAAATGCAGAGAAGCTTAGCTATAGGAGGAAAGATCGCTTGGATTGGAAGAGCGCCTAGGGAAGTCCCGATATACCTTGAAATATTCCAAGTTAGGAGAAGCCAGATATTCGGTAGCCAGGGGCACAGCGGATGGGGAACGTTCAGAAATGTGATACGATTAATGGCTGCTGGTAGAATTGATATGACCAAGATAATCACCAGCAAATTCAGCATTGACGACGTAGAGAAAGCCTTCGAAAGAGCTCATAAAAGAATTGATGGTAAGATAACAATCAAACCTTAACATTATTTTTTTATGCCTCCTTTACATCATAACCGTGAGGTGGTAGATTTGTCCACATACCAATCCAGGTTTTCTATACCAATATTAAATAAATTTGGAGAAAAAATCTACCTCGACCAGATGACTATAAGCGAGATAAAGGAACGTTTAGAAAAAACAGATATAATTTTCGTTCCATGCGGTTCGATTGAAAATCACGGGTTCGCGGCGCCAGTAGGCGAGGACACCCTAATAGGAACTTACATTGCAGAAAGGGTAGCATACGAGACTGGAGTCACCGTAGCCCCGCCGATAATATACGGGTCCCACCCATCCCATCACTACGGCATGCCTGGAACTATTCCGATCAAAAAAGAAGCGTATATAGACTACGTAGTGAGCGTTATCAAATGGTTAAGCAATACAGGCTTTAAGAAAATAGTTCTCTTCAATTCTCACGGTCAAGAATACGTGCTACCAATCGCCAAAGACAAAGCGATAATTGAAGAGGGCGTTCACGCGTTTATAATGGTTACAAGCTGGTGGGCTTGGGTTAGAGACGTGCTAATAGCTGGTAAAGAGCTAAAGCCAGGCTTAGTTTTGGAAACTCCGTTTATCCACGCCGACGAACTGGAAACGAGTGTTACATGGTACGTTGCTGAAAAATTGATGAGACTAGATAAGCTAAAGGAATCAGATGCTGAAAAGCTTGTTGGAGTTATTCCAGATAAGTGGGTTGATAAAGCAGGAAATGTTTATAACAGGCCATTTTCCTGGTTCGATGTAAGCCATTACATGGAAATACACCACTATCCGAAAGGAAGTGTTGGTTATCCAAGTAAAGCTAGCAAAGATAAAGGTGAGGTCGTAGTAGAAGAAGCTGTTAAAAGAATAGTAGAGTTCGTGGAATGGCTAAAGAAGGAATATCCGCCAGGTAAAGTTCCTAAAGTTTGGCCAGAACCAGGAGATTTCAAATACTAAGTTTTTAAAATTCTCCCCTGTTTTTCTAAAGAGTATAATGTTATAATTTATATATAGCAAGGAGCAATAACTAGGTAGATATTAAATGTCTAGCTCTAAACTAGTATGGATAGACCTAGACAATCTAGTTCTAATGGAAGATAATCCAAACGAAATGACACCAGAGGAATTTCAGCAGCTAATTGAGGAAATGGCTATACAAGGACCAGAAAGGACGATGCCTATAGAAGTATGCTATAGCTATGATGGAAGATACTTTGTAGGCGATGGCTATCATAGAGTAAAAGCCGCCGAAAAACTCGGCTGGAAAAGGCTAAGAGCTGTGCTATATACGGAGCTAACGCCGGAAGATATGAAAATACTATCTTTTAAAAGAAACAGAACTCGGGGTAATCTAAATCCTATAAAGGAGGGTCTCTTATTTATAAGAGAACAGGCTGCTGGATTAACTATCAGAAAAATCGCAGAAAAATATGGGGTAACAGAGGACTACGTCAAAAAAAGGATAATTGTAGCTAAGAATATTCCTAAGGAGGTATGGTCTAAAATCGAGGGCAGGCTGGGCATAGGATACTGGTATGAGATAGCACGCTTAAAAGACCCCCAGAAACAGTATTGGATTGCGAGAAAAGCATTGCTTGAAGGATTATCTAAAAGGGAGGTAAAACAGCTAGTGGATTATCTTTCTCTTCCAACTATGGCAGAGATATCCGACGCGTTTACGGCAAAGGATTTGCAGGCGCCAATCAAGAATAAGAGAAAGGAGAGGAAAGGTAAAAAGCTAAACCAGATGGAATTATGGTTAAACGCGAAAATAGACGTGCAGTTAAATATACTAAAAGAATTTCTAGAGAAGGTATCTTTTCCAGAAATAACTCAGTCTTTTCTTAACAACGTGAAGATAATTCTTAAATCGGAGATTATACTTAAGCATTTAGAATATTATAATATTTTCCAACAAAGCTTCTTACGAAGCACTATTTTTTATAGATATAAAAACTCAATGTTCAAAACAATTTTTTCAGACAAAGAAATAAAGATCAATAAGAAAGTAAGTCGAAGCTTTCGTCCAGCGCAATATATATTAAAAATTTTAGACCCGCAGATTCAGTCCTTTGAAAATGTAGAGTGGAAAATAGAAAATGAATGGCTTAAAATATATGTGAAAAATTTTGATAAATTAGATATTATAGAATTGAAAAGAAAATTACTGAATGATAAGGAATTAGATTTATTGAAAGAAAAATTAGCATATATAAAGAATATAGTGAATAAAAGAGTAATTAAAATAGGATAGCTACGCGTTCGATATTTACTTCTTAGTTTTACAAATGTAAAGTAACTAACATAAATAGTGTTTCGCTACTTTATAATTGTGAAAATTGACAAAAAAAGCTTTAGAGAATTATGGTTGAGAGTTAAAAAAGTAGTTAAACGCGCTGACGTAGTAATTGAGGTAGTCGACGCAAGAAACCCTTATGGTACAAGATCTAGAGAACTTGAAAGGCTAGCCTCAAAACTTGGCAAACCCTTGATTATAGTAATAAACAAGGCAGATTTAGTGCCTAAAGACGTTCTTGACGAATGGAAGCGCGTGTTAAGCAAAGAGTATGAAACAGTGTATATTAGTGCGAAAGAGCGACTTGGCACTAGGAGGCTCTGGACGGCAATAAAAAAGGTAACTAAGAAAAAACCTGTTACTATAGCCGTTACGGGATATCCAAACGTCGGAAAATCAACAATAATAAATTTGCTTAAGGGAAGGCATAGTGCGGGAACGTCGCCGATACCAGGGTATACAAAGCATGCTCAAATAATCAGAGCAGCAACGTGGCTAAAAGTGGTGGACACTCCCGGTATAATACCTTTAAAAGGTAGTGAGAGTGAACTTGTTTTTAAAGGTGCCTTAAGCCCGGAAAGCCTTGGCGATCCTCTTCCTACAGCTTTGAAGTTAATTGAAAAGATTTTAGCTAAAGATGAAACTATCTTTGCTAAAACTTATGGAGTCAAAGCCAGAGATCCTATGGCTGTGCTAGAGGAATTTGCTGAGAAAAGAAAACTATATGCTAAAGGTGGGAAGCTCAACCTTGAAGAAGCGGCTAGGATAATCATTAGAGATTGGCAGCGGGGGAAGCTCGTGGTTTATTATACTCCACAAGACTATAGGCTTTAATAATCATTCGAAATTCTCGAAACTTACAAATAAAATTTAGAGTTATCATGAATGAAGTCGTAACCTACAATCTTAATGTCCATAGAAAGAAATAATTTATCCTTGTGTAGTAGAGTAATTTAAGCTGGGTGACTAAAATATGGGGCAATATCTCGAGTAAAAGAGTTCTTTGAAGAATACAATATTTTAATCTCACAAACCGCACTCGCGTTCATATTTGATATTTTAGGCTTGCTCGCAGGATGTATTGCAGCATTATTTTTACTAGATGCCAAACAAAGCTGGGTTATAATGCTCTATCCTGGCATTCTAGGTGTTAGAGGAGCAATAAGTGGTATTTTTAGCGGTAGACTAAGTACAGCTTTGCACTTAGGACGTGTAAAGCCAAGTTTAAGAAAAAACACGTATTACTATTATCTTCTAGTAGCATTTATCTTTCTCATGCCTGTAATAGGTGGAGTTTTGCTAGGGCTATCAATAGCATTTGTATTGGTTGTTTTTTACAATGCTTCGATGTTGGAGGTACTGAAGTTACCGATAATTACCGTTTCATCAATTTTCCTATCAACTGTTTTACTAGTTCCGATAGCGTCTAAAATAGCTTTTACAGCATTTAAACGTGGTTTGGATCCGGACGTTATTCTATATCCTATAATGTCAACAATATCCGATTTGGGTGCTACGCTAATTTATGTTTTTATAATTAAACTATTCCAAAATTTCGCTATAATATTATTCACTGCGTCGATGATAGCTGTATTCATATCGTATAGGAAGTTTAAGGACAATAAGGAATTTATAGAGTCTGTCAAGCAGTCAATTTATGCTATTATATGGTTGTTAATTTTCGAAAATGTTGCAGGAGCTTTTCTCCGCTCCGTATCTTCGAGATTAAAAGATTTTTCCTCAATAATGACGCTATATCCAGTGCTTATAGATTCGTTAGGCGATATGGGTTCAATAATAGGATCACGGTTGACAACGCATATAGCTATAGGACATGTATCAATAGGTAAAGAATTATTTACTGATTATAGTGGAGATTTACTCGCTATTACGCTTACAGCTTTCATTTTCTACTCTACAATCGGATTGATGATGATTGTATGTGGAAATTTCTTTTTAATAATTATGATAGCAAGCGCTATAGCCATAGCATTAATGACTCCAATCGCGCTCTTTACAGCAATAATCATGCATAACCATGGATTAGACCCAGACAATTTTGTAAATCCAGTCGTAAGCTCAATGGCAGATTCTATAATGACTTTAGGTTTATGGCTAGCAGCTATAATATTATCTCCATAAAATTGTAGTATACTCTTAAAACTAAAGGTATCTATAGAACAGTTAGCTCCCTAACTTGGCCGCTTCTTCAGAGGCTTAGGCTATGCAGTATTAGAAGTTGTAAAGCTTGGATATGACAATGCAATTACTATAGTATACGATAACCTCGAATGCGAACTGTTCAAAGATGTGATGAAACTCTTTATCATTTACTTGAATTCTTATAACGAGTCAGAAGAACTTTTAAGAATCTAGTTACAATATACATCTGACGAAATATGAGGAAGCGTGGAAGGCCTGAGTTGATGATGACCATAACTACTGATTTCTTATTATGAATTTTCGATAGCATATCCTAATACATTACTCTAAAAACTGACATTTGCTAAAACTTGTAAACAAAATACAGCGCAGAACTCTTTTCCCTATACTTCTATGCAAGATTAGCCTTATCACTTTGTATTGAGCAAACGTTTATTTCTTTGCAAGAGGCTTAAACAGAAGCATTAACATTACAATTTTACTATTTGAAGGGTACACGTAAGTTTCCAAGGTTAAAGATCATGCCTTTCTAAAATGTAAAATTATAATGTATTAATGTTCATTGTAAACCCTTGGATTTAAATCCGAAAACACATTGTCCAGTTCTTCAATCTTCCTTAACTCCTCAATCTCCTTATTTTCTAAAGATTCCCCATTTGCGATCTTCAACACGAGATCCGACAGAAAGTTAAATCGCGCGGCATGCTCTTTAAAGCGTTTAATGGGATAATCGCCAGCAGTTCCTGTAGTCATTAAAAACTGCCAATCCGAGCTCTCTAGGAGATGTAATTCTCTCATCGCCTGCCTAATAACTCTATCTAACAAGTCACTTTTTCCATAAAGTTTCGAAATTCTCTTCATTTTTCTCTCTGCTTTATGCACGTCCCTCCAAGTCCACTTGTTCACATCGTTCCACCAAGTCCAGTGACCACCTCCTAAACCCCAAGAGCCTTCTGGAAGTTTAACATAATATTTTACTTCAACGTGTTTATCAAGGTATTCGCTGGGTGTTATGGGACTAACGCCAGTATTAGGTAATTTCTTGTATACTGCAACTAACCAATCAATCCCCTCGAACCACCAATGGCCGAAAAGCTCAGCGTCGTATGCGCCGACAACGATGCCGGTTTCTCCAGTTTTCTTACTAAAATTAGCTAGCAAACCTTCAACCAGTCCGACAAAATGCTCCGCATGTGCTAAAACTCTCTCCATAGCCTTACTGGGCTCATAAGGCATTTTCTCGCCCATCGGTAAAGATTTATCAGTAATTCGCCAGTATTTCATACCGGATTCTGGTGCTACTCTATGAAATTCCCTATACCAGTAATCACCTGGATATCCCCAGTCCGCGCTCCATACTTGCACGCTAACAGCCTTATTCCTAGCGAATACCGCTACGTCGCCGTAATCCGTTGAGAGAAAGTAAGGTCTTAAAGTTTCTCCTATATACTTCCTTTCCTCGCTTATAGGATATTTTAGATCTGATGGAAATGGATAAGTTGCTACGTGTTTCCCACCTTCGAGCATATGATATTCAATAAAGAAGTATTCATAACCATAC
>Ga0164310_10001316_pt1 | contig 13922 bp, 14 predicted proteins | sample GuaBasSedimGuay1_FD_121795 | JGI IMG/M metagenome (GOLD analysis project Ga0164310, IMG submission 121795) | Subseafloor sediment microbial communities from Guaymas Basin, Gulf of California, Mexico - Guay1, Core 4569-9, 0-3 cm | ecosystem: Environmental > Aquatic > Marine > Hydrothermal vents... | reverse complement strand
ATCTGGTACACTCCTGGAGTTGCTGCGCCATGTAGGGAAATTCACAAGAACCCTGAATTGTCTTTTGAATATACTAATAGATGGAATTTCGTTGCAGTCGTAAGTGATGGGACAAGAGTTCTTGGACTAGGTGACATTGGCCCGGAGGCGGCTATGCCTGTCATGGAAGGAAAAGCAATACTTTTCAAATATTTGGGTGGAGTCGATGCTTTTCCAATATGTTTAGGAACAAAAGATCCCGATGAGATCATAACGGCACTTAAATGGCTTGAACCAACATTTGGTGGAATTAACCTAGAGGATATAGCGAAACCAAAATGTTTCCATATACTTGAAAAGGCTCGTGAAGAACTTGATATTCCTGTTTGGCACGACGACCAGCAAGGGACTGCAACAGTGGTACTTGCTGGATTAATAAATGCTCTAAAAGTAGTAGGTAAAAAAATGAGTGAAATTACGGTTGCAATGATTGGAGCTGGTGCAGCTAATTATAGAACTGCAGTTGTCATTATAAGGGCAGGAGTTAAACCTGAAAATATCTTCATGGTTGATAGCAAAGGATTATTGCATCCAAATAGGAAAGATATTGAAGCAAAGAAAGATGAAAACCCGTGGAAATGGGAAATGTGTGTAAAAACTAATGCTGAAGGCAGGGAAGGCGGAATTCCAGAAGCAATGAAAGGCGTAGATGTCTGTATAGCTATGTCCCGACCTGGACCTGGTGTAATAAAGCCTGAATGGGTTAGCAGTATGGCAGATGATGCCATCGTATTTGCTTGTGCAAATCCGATACCCGAGATTTGGCCTTGGGAAGCAAAGAAAGCAGGAGCTAGAATCGTTGCAACAGGTAGATCGGACTTTCCGAATCAGATTAACAATTCGCTTGGATTCCCAGGGATATTTAGGGGAGTTTTAGATGTAAAGGCTAGAACGATTACTGATGATATGTGTATTGCAGCTGCAAAAGCGTTAGCTGAGTTTGCTGAAGAAAAGGGTATTCATGAAGACTACATTGTACCTACAATGGAAGAATGGGAGGTTTATCCACGGGAAGCTGTTGCTTGTGCGCTAGAATCTATTAGAGAGGGAGTAGCTAGAGTTAAACCAAGTAAGCAAGAATTATGGGAAAGAGCTGCTACCATAATTAAAAATGCTAGGGAATCTGTTCGTCTTCTAATGAAAGAAAATTTGATTCCACCACCGCCGCCAGAAGATGAAGTACTGAAAAAGTACTGAAAGAAATAATTTATTTTTTATTTTGTATTTATTTTTGTTAGTACAACAAAAAGAGAAAATATTAGAATGTTTATATGTTAGACGTCAATTATCATGGCTTCTTTGTTGTAATCTGCTAGTTCGAATTCCTGTGTTAGTTTTATGGCTTTACGTGGGCAAGTTTCTTCGCATTGCGCGCAAAATAGACATCTACTATAGATGAACTTTGGCCGTTTTTTTAGCTTTGTTCTTTCATCATCTACCATTTCGATAGCTCCGGCCGGGCAATCTTTGGCGCATAATCCGCAACCAATACATTTCTCTATGTCGAAGGATATTTTGCCACGATATCCTTCAGGAACCTCTATTTTAACGAAGGGATACATTTCTGTGGCAGGTTTTTTAGGTATATGTTTAAGTAATTCCTTTTCTAACGCTCCGGGCATGGGCATATTGTTTTACCTCCATAGATAAAATTTTAGGGAATTATCCCCAAAAATATAAGGCCCTCGACAATTAAGATTTGTAGCACTGCGAGCGGTATGAGGTATTTCCAGAATCCCTGAACTACTTGATCTATTTTATATCTAGCAAATAGAGATCTAAGATTACTTAGAAGGAACATTATTACTAAGGTTTTAATAATGAACCAGAATGTATAGAATAAAGGCTCCAGTCCTGGAATTGATGGTCCATATGGCCCAGCAAGGAAGAGTGCTGCAGCAAAACCTGAGACAAAAACCATTTTTAGATCTGTTGCTAGTCTGAAGAAGGCCAGTTTTCTTCCGCTGTATTCTACTTGCCAACCAGCTACTATCTCTGTTTCTGCCTCAGGAATGTCGAATGGTATCTTTTCCAGTTTTGCGAGAGAAGCTATAAGATAGATAACGAATGCGATTGGAGTGCAGACTATTAAAGGTAAGTTATTAACAGTCTGATATTTAACTATGTTAGCGATTTCTAAACTCCTTGCTGCAGCAGCTACTGAGATAACGGAAAAAGCAAATGGTATTTCATATGCAACAAATTGTAGCCCTGTCCTTTCGGTACCAACTATCGAAAATCTATTACCAGAAAAGTAACCTGCAAACATTATTAGTATACCGAAAACGGTGGAGACGAATAGGACCAGTAGAAGATCTCCTGGCAAGCTTAATACTCCAGTTAGTGAATACGTGGGAATGAATAACAGTATGAAAAGTGAGATAACAACCGATAACAATGGAACAGCTGTGAATCCAAGTTTATCAGCCCCAAGTGGTGTAATATCTTCTTTTGCCAGTAATTTCACGAAGTCTGCGAAAGGTTGAAGTAAACCTTTCGGCCCTGTAAGTAAAGGTCCAATCCTGTTTTGGAATCTGGCGTACAGTTTTCGGTCAAACCACTCTAAGAACCATCCGTATGCTATACAGAAAATGGCTCCAGGAAATACTATTAATTTAAGGAGAAGAAGGAGTAATTCTATTGCTTCCATCTTTCCCTCACCACCTCATGGCCATGTTCCTTATACCACTTAATTGAATATATTCTCAATTGTTCTCTACTCCACACCCATTTCTTTTCTGAGCTTTCATCTATGAAAAGTGCACGATCCATACATGCAAAGCATGGATCAATTCCGGCGAGTACAATGGGTATGTCGGCGATGTAACCTCCTTTAAGCATTTCGCAAACTGGGAGTATATTAGCTAGTGTGGGGGTTCGAACTTTGAGTCTTTCAGGTTTATCAGTGCCATTGGACTTTATGTAGTAGAGTAATTCACCTCTTGGCGCTTCGACTCTACCAACAACTTCGTTCTCGGCAATTTTACGGCCAAATTTAGTTCTTATATCTCCTTCTGGTAAGTTTTCAAGCACCCAGCGACACATTTTAACACATTCTAAAGTTTCATCAACTCGCACTAGAATTCTAGCAAGTACGTCACAAGTATCATAAACTATTACATCAAATGGTACTTCACCGTATGCTCCGTAGGGATCATCCCTACGTATGTCCACATCTACTCCAGATGCACGAGCAGTTGGACCAACTGCATTAAGCTTTAACGCTTGTTCTCTTGTTAATATACCTATGTTTGCAGCTCTAACTAAAATTGTTTGTTCATTCATACAAATTTCTTTGTAATATTTTGTTCTTTCCTCAAGTATATCTAGTCCTTTCAGTATTCTATGTTTTAATTCATCAGAAATGTCTCTGCGAACGCCTCCTATAGTGTTCATTGCATAGTTGACTCTGTTTCCTGAAATCATTTCTAATAGGTCCATAACTACTTCTCGATCACGCCAAACTAGCATAAATAATGTGTCAAATCCTATTTCGTGCGCAGCAATACCAAGCCATAATAAGTGACTGTGTATACGTTCCAATTCCCAAATTAATGTTCGAATATATGTTCCTCTGGGAGGAGCAGTAATACCAGCAAGTTCTTCAACAGTTTGAGCATAGCAGCCTTGATGGGCCGCACTACAAATACCGCAAATTCTTTCACAGAGATAAAGGTTTTGAATATATGTTTTTGATTCGGCTAGTTTTTCAATTCCTCTATGGGTATAACCTATTCTAAAATCTACGTCTATAACTCTCTCGCCATCAACAGTGAACGTGAAATTTTCAAACTCTTTTAAAGCTGGGTGTTGTGGACCGACGGGTATCTTAAATGTTCTTTTTTCTATACTCATCTTTTATTTCACCTCTTCTGGTTTCCATTCTTTTCTAAGTGGGTGAACATTCTCAGGGAAATCTTCGGGTAAGAGTAAACGCTTAAGATTTGGATGGCCTACAAATGTTACGCCTAAGAGATCGTAAACTTCTCTTTCATATACAAGTGCTGAAGGGAATATATTCGAAACTGTTCCAATCTCTGGATTAGATTTGGGAATTTCGGTTCTCACCGTTATAGTGATCTTATTAGCTGGATCATGGAGATGGTATAAAAGTTCAATGGTATCTCCTAAGTCGACACCACTTATAGTCGAGAGGTGATAGGTGTTCCATTTTTCCAGTGCATGTCTCATTGCTTCCTTATAGGCATCTGTTTTCACTTTTATGAAAACACGTCCTTTACGTTGAACATTACCATCTATGAAATTTTCTCCTAGGAACTTTTTGAAATCTTCAACAATTTCATTTTCAATTTTTAATTCCTCACCCAACTCTTATCTCCCCTTTAAGATTTTTGTAATTTTTCTAATAATTTTACAACGCCGTGAATTATAGCTTCCGGTTTAGGTGGACATCCGGGAACAAATACATCGACTGGTATTGCTTCATCTACTCCGCCTAGTACACCGTAGCCTCCGCGAAATACTCCGCCAGTTATGGTGCAGGTGCCTACAGCTAGTACAAACTTTGGATCAGGCATTTGATTATATATTCTAATTAATCTATTTTTAGTCTGCCTAGTTACTGGTCCGGTGACAACTAGTACATCTGCGTGTCTAGGGCTACCTTTAAGAAGCATTCCGAAACGTTCAACGTCAAATCTAGGAGTTAGTGCAGCAACAACTTCAATGTCACATGCATTGCAGCCGCCACTATTATAATGGAGTATCCAAGGAGATTTTATTCTCGCCCATTTTACAAGTTTACTTAACACTGCCATTTTTATCACCTTGGTACCTGGAAAAGTGCTAAGAAAACAATAATTGCGTATATCGCTACTGCGAGGAAGGAAAAGGAATACATGGACAATGCCAGAAGAAGAACCGCGACTTCAAAAATCACGAAGAAAGCGATGTAGTAAAAATCATGAATATATACTTGGATCTCTTCGGGTGGATAATCTTCACCGCATGCGTAGGGTGTTCTTTTTTCAGGGTTTTCTTCGCTTGGAGGTGCTATTTTTCCCCCTAAAAGGTAAAGGGCAACCGCTACGAGTACACAAATTACTAGTCCCATCCAAGTTACTAGAGAAGTCATGTTGCTAAACCCCCAGCAGTCCTAACACTTAGACCAACTACTAACTTCATTCATCTAATAAAAGTGTATCGATTCAACAACGTATATCTTATTAAGTTTAACTTAGATGACACAGCATCTTTTTTAATCATTATAATTATATTTTTCCCTACCGTTGTGTATAAAAATAAAACATATAACGTCATCTAAAAGCTGTGTTTTCTTAATTATCTTGTATCCTAGATCATGACACGAATAATATCACAAAAATCGCGACTAGAAAATAGCTAAAAATTTGTTTTAGTGATTCTGTCTTTCAATCGGCAAAATGAACAGATTTCCATAGATGTCGGCATGCCGCATATTTTACATTTAGTCATTTTTTCTTCTCCAATACTTTGAAGTAAAGGCTTTATTTTTTTGTAGAATCCTTTAACCATTGCTAAAGCTGCGCCAGGTCTTATATCTTCAAGATTTGCTATAATTGTTTTGAGTTGTAATGTTGAGGCGTCCTTAGCATATGGACAAGTTACATCAACGTATTCTATGTTTTTAAAGGTTGCATATAGCGATATTTCATCCTCGTATGTTTCAAAAAATGGTTTTATCCTACTTACAAATAAGCCTTCAAATGCTGGTTGAATAGGACCAAATTTGGATAGTAAATCAATGTCTGTGTTTATAATGTTTTGAAGAAGAAAAGATGCTTCATCGTTAAGGTTATGACCAGTGGCAACCTTGTCAACCGATAATTCAAGAGCTTTTCTATTAAGTACATACCGTTTAATTAGTCCACAAACAGAACATATAGGTCTTCTTAATTTTTTCGCAAAAATATCATCTATTGAAAAACCATATTCATCTAGTATTTTTACTATAATAACATCTAAGCCAAATTTTTCGCAATTTTTCTTTACTATTTCACCGCTAACTTTGGAATAATCGTCGAGATGGATTCCTAAATCTATAAAGAAGGGGATTATTTCAAATTTCAGTACATTCTGCAGTTTTGCAAACATGTGGAGAAGTACTATGCTGTCTTTTCCTCCACTAAGCCCAAGTAAAACTTTGTCTCCCTCTCGTATCATTTTGTATTTTTGAATTGTTCTAAACACTCGTTTTTCAAAGTATTCTATAAAATGTTTTTTACATACTGGAAGCCCGGAATACCGTATTCTCAAAACAGCAGGCTTGGAGCAGAATCGACAAGACTTACTAGACATTACAACACAACACCCAAACTAATGCATTGTTGCACGTTAATCTACCTATCACTATACGTTGTAATTAAATTGCAGCATTATTATACCACCATACTGCTATTTATAATAATAACGAGATAAAGATGCGCTAAAGTTCTATTTAGTAAACTTAGAAAGTAAAAAGAAAATTGTTAAGTGATAAGTAATGGAAGTGGATAGAAAATTATGTTTTAAAGAGTAAATTGGCTACATTTACACGAAGTTGTTCCCGTAGCCTTTCAAGTCTTGCCTCAAAAGTATTATCCACTGTTAGAAGTCGATCTTTTGATCTAACTATTACGCCACCGATACTTCTAATTCTTTCTTTCGATATACTAAGTGAAGTTTTTACTCCGGTTTGATTTCCAACTTCCTTTGCTATTTTTGATAAATCAAGATCTACATTTGTGTTTTCTGGAAGAAGAACCTCTAAATCTCCGCCTCCCATAATTATTGCAGCATCCTTAATGAGATCTTCTAATGCGTTTTTATATTGTGTACTTTGCGAAAATTCTTTTAAATTTTTAATAGCTTCATCGAAAGCTTCCGATATTAACTGTTCTTTGGCATTTAGTATTTTTAATCTTGCCTCTAATTTTGCTTCTGATAGTATACGGCGAGCTTCAGCTTCGGCCTCGGTTTTTCTCTTGTTAATTATTTCTTCTGCTTCTTTTTCAGCTTCTCGTTTAGCTTCATCAAGAACCTTCTTGGCCTTTTCTTTTGCTTTAGCAATAATATTTTCAGCCTTTTCTTTGGCTTCGTTAATTATAATTTCTTCAATTTTTTCTACCTGTTCGCTCAATTAATCACACCCCAGTTATAGCATCCATGATTAGTTTTATAGCTTCATCAAATTGTTTGCGGGCTCCAGCTCTTATCTTTTCTATGTCTTTCTCTACTTCTTCAATCATTTTCTTTGCTTCTATTTCTGCCCTTGCTAAAATATCTTTCCGGATTTTCTCTGCTTCCACTTTTGCGTCTTTTAAGACTTTTTCTTTGATATTCTCCGTTTCTTTCTTTGCTTGATTAATTATTTCCTCTGCTTTTTTCTCTGCTTCGGTAATTATCTCATTTGCTTTTGTTTCAACATCACTTATTAACTCTATGAGTTTGTTAGCCAATTTAACCCCCTGCGTTAAGCTTTAATATAAGTCCTTAAGGAGAGTTTAAGGTACTAAATTGTGTTTTAACTCTACCCTTTTAAGTATTAGGGCGAAAACTTTTTAGGGTATAATTACGATAAGACACTGCACAACGCGACAGCAAATCCAGCGAGGTATGGAAATGGGCTTGGAATTTATTATCGAAGTTGCGTTGATTGGATTTTTAATTCTATTTGCAATTTTAGCCGTTGAATTAAAAAAATTAGCATATGCAGTTGTTTCACTTGGTCTAATGAGCACTGTTCTAAGTATAATTTTTTACGTGCTCTATGCACCTTACGTAGCAGTTATCAACCTTTTAGTATATGCCGGTGCTGTCATCGTTCTTTTCTTAGCAGTGCTAAGTTTAATGTCTCCAGGTGAGGAGAGGAAAAAGGAAGAAACTAAGTATGACATCACCGCAAGGGTCTCCGGGGGAGTTCTTTTTATAATCATAGCCATTCTTATGGTTCAAGTGCTTATTGCAAGCTACATTAGCCTTCATTTCATTTACGGCGAAGCTTTAAATCTCCCTGTGCTTAAACCCTTCCAGAATATTCTGGAAAATGTTGCACAATCTGTTTGGCAAGTGAGAATAATAGATGTATTAATTCAAGCAATGGCATTATTTGTAGCTGGTTTGGGTGTAGCTACATTATTTAGAAGAGAAAGGGGAGAGAAGGAATGATAGGATTAAATTGGTACTTAGGTGCAGCTGCAATACTTTATCTAATAGGACTCTACTGTTTAGCTACGAAGAGAAATATCATAAAACTCATAATCGGCGTTGAAATATTGATAAACGCTGCTCATCTCAACTTTATTGCACTTAGTACTACAACTGCAGGGTTAGATCCTTTAGCTCGTAGCTTTGTTATAATTTCGATCGGTGTTGGTGCGGGAGTCATAGCTCTAGCATTGTCGCTTACTCTCCTCATATATCGACACTACGGAACCTTAGATGTTAGAAAAATGAGAAGATTAAAATGGTAAGGGGGGCTGTTAGGTCATGCTGCCTCTAGCACCGTGGCTATGTTGGGGAATTCCTATAATAGGTGCATTATTAACACCTTTATTAGCAAGATTCGACCCGAAAATAAGAGATTATGGAGCTGTTTTCTTCAGTATCGTCGGCTTTATATTTGCTCTTTCAATGGTGCCTGACATCTTCGCAGGGAAGGTCGTTAACTGGTTCACCGGTAAGGTACTTAGTACTAATATTCCATACGAATCAAAGATCAACTGGATCCCAGGTTTAGGAATAGAAGTAGGAGTGCTTGTTGATCCTTTAAGCGTCTTCATGGCCAATATCGCTAATGGTCTCGGCGCTTTAATCATGGTGTATTCGTTGGGGTACATGCATGGCGATCCCGATTTGACTAGGTACTGGTTCTTCATGAACTTCTTTATTGGGGGGATGGTTCTTCTAGTTATGGCAAATAACTTCCTACAAATGTTCATAGGCTGGGAAATTGTTGGACTTTGTTCCTACGCCTTAATAGGCTTCTGGCACAAGAAAAAAGAACCCAGCCCAGTTCCGGATTATAAGACTGAAGGCGAATATAATGCTATGTGTGGAATGAAAGCATTCATTACAACTCGTGTAGGCGATGTAGCCCTTCTAATAGCAATTTTAACAATTTATGCTTTTACATGGAAGGCAGGACACCCGACATTCAACTTCCTTGAACTTAGAAGCGAGGAATATGTAGAATGGGCTAGATTACTTGTGGCAAGCGGATTATTAATACCAATTGTAATATTACTTTTCGGTGGACCCGTAGGTAAGAGCGCTCAATTCCCACTACATGTATGGTTACCAGAAGCTATGGCAGGTCCAACAACAGTTTCTGCACTCATACATGCAGCAACGATGGTAAAAGCTGGTGTTTACCTAGTAGCACGAGTATTACCCATCTTTGTTGAAGTATTCAAATTAATTAACTTCACTGGTGCATTATACACATTTTCTTTGATAGTTGCATGTATAGGTGCATTTACAGCATTTCTAGCTGCAACAATGGGAATGGTGGCAAGGGAGGTTAAAAAGGTATTAGCATATTCAACAATTTCACAGATAGGATATATGATGCTTGCACTTGGAGTAGGAGGACTAATAGGTTATGTTGCCGGAGAAATAGCCGAAGGGTATTATGCAGGAACCTTCCATCTCATGTCACATGCTGTGTTTAAAGCCCTCTTATTCCTCTCAGCCGGCGCGGTACTACACGCTACTGAAACAAAAGACATGTTTGAAATGGGTGGCTTAAAACAATATATGCCAATAACATACAAATGTATGCTCATCGGAGCTTTATCACTCGCCGGTATACCGCCCTTCAGCGGCTTTTGGTCTAAAGAAACCATATTTGATGCTGCATGGATACTCGCTAACGAGGCATATACCCATGGATATGCTTTCATTGGTGCAACTGGATACATGCTACTATTTATGGCCGTAATAACCGCTGCAATAACCTTGTTCTATAGCATTAGGATGATAGCTATAATATTCCTATGGCCTGAAAGCGAATACATCAAGGAGAGAGAACGTAAGGGTGAATATGTACATGAGGCCCCTCCAGTGATGTGGGTTCCACTAGCTGTTCTAGCTGCAATATCAGTTATAGGCGGCTTGTTCGCTCCAATGTTCCAAGTATTCATGTTCAAAGGCTGGGAAGGAATAGAGGTTCACGCATCAATGGAAATATTTGCAGAACTACTATTTTCACCAACAATCCTTATGACACTGGCCGCTCTCGTTCTTGGTGGAGTACCTGCATATTACTTCTATTGGGGTCGTAAAATTGATCCAGGAGAGTTCTTAGAGAAGCATGGATTCTTCCGTACTGTACATAGATTCTTCTATAACAGGTGGTACATTAATGATTTCTATGTAAAGGTGATAGTTGGTGGTTTCATAAAGTTGAGTCTGGCAATTTACAAATTCTTCGAAGAGGGGATAGTTGACAGGTTTAACTATGCATTGGCATGGGTTGTACGTGGTTTTACTCAAGCATTTAGAAAAACGCACACTGGTGATCTGAACTATAACATGATCGCTGTAATGCTGGGTGTAATTGCGATACTAATACTATTACTTTTCGGTTAAGGAGGGAAAAAGATGAGTGGTCCACTCTTAATCACGGTTGTGTTGCTTATTATTGGTGCACCAATAGTTTATGCTGTAGGTAAGGGGTCAACAAAGGCTGCAGGATGGCTAGCCTTTATCTTCTCTTTCCTATCCCTAGCAATATTCTCGATAGCTACAGTACCTACAGTCCTTAAGACAGGTCTATATGTAGAGGAATACTCATGGGCCGGAATCATTGGATTAACGTTTGGACTACGAGCAGACAATTTGAGTACACCAATTGCGGGAATAATATTGCTATTGTGTGCACTTGCTACCCTATACTCTATAGAGTATATGTCACATGAACATAACCAAGAACTATACTTTGCGCTTCTGCTCCTTTACATAGCAGGTATGGTTGGTGTCGTCCTAGCAACCAACTTGGTTCAGTTCTATATTTTCTGGGAATTAATGTTAATTCCTTCATGGCTGCTAATTGCTCGCTGGGGAACATCAGAAAAGGCTCAATTAATAGCATTTAAATACTTCATGTTTACTCACTTAGGTGCTATTTGTATAATTCTTGGTATTGCAGCTACATGGAGCCTAACAGCAACATTCGATCTATATGCAGCGGAGATGGCTAGTGGTATAGCGACAGCTCCAGCATCAATTCTTAAGCTAATAGTAATTTTATTCATGCTTGGATTCGCAGTAAAAATGGCATTGTTCCCATTACATAACTGGTTGCCAGACGCGCATGCAGAAGCTCCAACCCCGATAAGTGTTATTCTTTCAGGTGTTATGATCGAGTGTGGAACCTATGCGGTTGCTAGAATTCTTCTTACCTTCTTTGGAACTATATTTGTAATTTACACAACTGTGTTTATGGGAATAGCTGTCGTAACTATGATTTATGGAGGAGTACTAGCTTTAGCTCAGAAGGATCTTAAGAGATTATTTGCATGTTCAAGTATATCACAAATGGGCTACATGTTCCTAGGACTGGCAGCAGCTACAAAGTATGGAATAGTTGGCTCAATGTTTCACATAGTAAACCACGCTATATGTAAAGGGCTTCTCTTCATGGTAGCAGGAGTTTTAATGCATCAAATCGATCCAATAAAGGGTAGAGATATGGATAAACTCGGAGGATTAGCAGGAAAAATGCCGATAACTGCGACAATAACACTCATTGCTGGGTTATCAATAGCAGGAACCCCGCCTCTTAACGGTTTCGTCAGCGAATTTCTAATATTCACAGGAGCCTTCGCATCGGGACATTATTTAATTGCAGCACTTGCTGTAATTTCAACGGTGATAACGGCTGGTTATATACTATGGATGATAAGAAGAGTGTTCTTTGGCCCGCCAAGAGAAGAGTTTGACAATGTTAAAGAACCGCCTTTGACCATGTTAGCTCCTATGGCTTTTCTAGCTTTCCTTGCAGTTCTCTTAGGCTTCTATCCAGATCTTGTATTAAGAATATTAGTTCCAGCTGCTGAAGAAATAGAAAGATTAATCGGTGGGTGAAAAATGAGTCAGGAAATATTATTACCTCTATTAATACCGTTTGCAGGAACAATTATAATCGCATTACTCGGTATATTACTTAGAAAAGCAGGTGTTGAAAAGGCTACAGGATATCTAGCAACCCTAGTGGCATTAGGAACCATAGCATCAGTACTATACCTTTATCAACTTGTTTCTCAGCAAGGTGTAATAACGTTTCATTATTTCTTTAAGCCTCCAAGCGGGGCTTGTCTTAGAGTTGATATGTTAAGCTGGTTTATGTCTCTTGTATTCAGTAACTTAGGTCTCCTAGTAACAATATATAGTATTGCATATATGGAGAGGGATACTGGCCTTGACAAATACTATGCACTTCTATTAGCTCTAATCGGTGGAATGAATTTAGTAGTATATGCGGGAGATCTATTCACGCTCTTTGTTGCCTGGGAATTAATGAGCCTCTCAAGCTATGCTCTTGTCTCCTTCCGAAAAGAATCATGGGAACCTGTAGAGGCAGGCTTTAAATATCTCGTAATGTCAGCCTTTGGTTCTGCTACAATGTTATACGCTATATCACTTATCTATGGACTTACTGGAACACTTAGCTATGAAGCTGTCCACCAAGCTTTGCAAGGTGCAAAAACGAACCCGTCATTATATCTAATAATAGGTATGTTATTATCGGGATTTGGAGTGAAGGCATCAATAGTACCATTGCACACTTGGTTACCAGATGCACATCCCGCGGCACCAAGCTCAATTAGTGCCATGCTCTCAGGAGTAGTTATCAAAAACGGTGTATACGGTATTTTACGTATACTACTTCTAGCCTTCCCGGTTACAGTACTGGATTATGGAACAATAGTTGCTATCTTCGCCGTTCTAACCATGACTGTAGGTAACATTATGGCACTGCTTCAGGAAGATATTAAGCGATTACTAGCATACTCTAGCATAGCAAACATAGGATACATTTTTGCAGGTTTAGCTGTAGGAATGATGAGTGGGGTCGGTGAAACAGCAGCTGTGATAGGCGTAGCTGGAGGACTTCTCCATGTACTTAACCATTCATTAATGAAAGGGATGTTATTCCTTTGTGCGGGAGCCTTTATCCATGAATTAGGTACCAGAAACCTAGAAGAACTTAAGGGAATAGGTAGAAAAATGCCTATCACCGCATTTTGCTTTTTCATGGGATGCTTAGCTATTGCAGGAGTTCCAGGATTAAATGGATTCGTATCCAAGTTCATGATAATATGGGGAGCTGCAGTAGGTGGACAATTAGCACTTGCAGCATTAACTCTTATCAACAGCGCTTTCTCAGTAGTCTATTATTTGAGACTAATCCACATCATACTATTCGCTGAGCCAAGCAAAGAAATGGAACGCGTAAAAGAAGCACCAATATCAATACTCATACCCATAGTCATCCTGACTATACAAATAATCTTCATAGGAATATGGCCAAAGACAGCAATAGAAGTAGTTGAAAAAGCTGCAAAAGCTGTACTCAAAATGTAACAATATATTTTTTAATTCTTCAAATTTTTCTTAGCTTGGAACGGTGAAGCAAAGTGGGTAAGGTATCAAAATATGCTTATATAAATGCAAAAGTTAGGGGAATGATGGGTAAGCTACTTACTAAAGAAGCCATAGATTCCCTAATTGGTGCTGAAAGCTTTCAGACGATGATGAGACTTCTAGAGCAGACCCCCTATGGCCCAAGATTAGCAATCTTACCGTTTGAAAAGATAAATTCGGAAAGTTTAGATAGAGTTTTCTCGGAGGACTTCGTAGATACATTTAAAACAGTCTACAAATCAGCTCCTTCCGATATT
>Ga0164310_10001315_pt1 | contig 13923 bp, 18 predicted proteins | sample GuaBasSedimGuay1_FD_121795 | JGI IMG/M metagenome (GOLD analysis project Ga0164310, IMG submission 121795) | Subseafloor sediment microbial communities from Guaymas Basin, Gulf of California, Mexico - Guay1, Core 4569-9, 0-3 cm | ecosystem: Environmental > Aquatic > Marine > Hydrothermal vents... | reverse complement strand
TCCAACAAGTTCTTGATAAAAAAATTGACATAATATTTCTCCTTTAAATATAATATAATACATATTTTTAGTTTGTCAACTATAAACTTTCAGATTTAATAACTTTTTTTGAATCATTATCTTTAATGGAACCTTCTACTTTTTCTATCATTAGATCTTTATAGACTTTATCAAATAGTTTTACCCATTCTCTACCTATATTCCCTTGCCAATTCATTGATTGTTTTATCCATTTATAAGCGTTTTCTGCCCTAACAAGGGCTTCAGGGTAATCATCATAAATAGTCACCATCTTATTAGCCATATCTGCCACATCTACAAGAGGACGTATTACTTCATTATCATTAGCTAGTACTGTAGTAAGTGCTGCAGAAGTACCACTATCACACAAGTATCCTCTATCCTCAGTAATAAATTCTGTCATCGCTGTATTGTTAGGCATAAGTACTGGTGTTTTAGTAGCCATAGCTTCCAACCAACTCATTCCCATACCTTCACCTAAAGCAGTACTTACTACCAAGTCTGACGCATTATAAATCATATTCACAACCTCTCTGGGATACCCCTGATTAGGGCCGAAATTTTCTGGAAAAATAATATCATCATTAGTATTAAATCCATAAGATTTAATTACCTCAAATAAATTCCAACCTTGATCTTGTGCTGCCATATGGAGATACAAAATAGATTTAGGAACTTCCTTTCTAAATTCTTTAAAAGCTGCAATAGTACGTGGAATATCTTTTCTATGTTGATTTCTATTAAGGTTTGTTATAATAAATTTATCAGCATGCTTTCCAAAATACATTCTTTTAAAGTTTTCCACTTCATCACTAGGAAGTACTTTAAAATCAGTTGTATTTGCACCATGAGGAATTACTTGCATTTCCTGTACAGCAGGGAAGGCCTCTTTAGACATTCTTTTTCCAAATTCAGAGTATGCTACAAGATTATCAGCAGAATCTACCGTTTTAATCCAATCTTCTTTTGGTATCCCATCGATTGGAAAGTAGCAAATAGATTTAAAAGTTTTTCCAGCACTTTTGAGCTTCTCTAAAAGCCTAGGAACAAAGTTCAATATAAAAGTATCCTGTAGTAGAAACAATATATCATATTCCATTTGTGGGATCATTGTCATTACTTTTTCTCTTCCATATGGATCCTTTTGGGCATTGGTACCTGTTGGCCAAATTCTATATGGAAATCCGTGCGGGTCTCCCCAATAATTTATACCTAATACATCAATTTCGTACCTTCCTGTTCTGTGTAGAGCTTCAAATATATTTCTTGAAACCGTTCCAAACCCTGTTGCACATGTTGGGGAGTCACAATAAGCTAATACTTTAATTTTTTTATTTCTCATTTGTTTACTTAATTTCCTTTTAGTCATTTACTTCTCCTTTTTTAATTTTTTTGTTGCCAAAAATGGTGATGTATAATTTGTTGTTGAACTTCTTTCAATTTGTTTCTTTACTTTAGGATGTCTAGCACAATAAGCGTCTACATCTTTCTTTCTTAATGTTACCATAGTTGCAAAATCAGCTTTTGGTATCGCTTTAGACACTGCTATAGCATCATAATTAATACGAGCACTTTGTCTAATATACATTTGAATATCTTGACCTTCAAGATTAGTACCTTCACGTTTTATTTTTTCCATAATTAACATAGCTAATTCACGTTTACGTGTATCTAAAATCTTTGCGGTGCTTTTCACTAACTCATGTTCTTTTATTAATTCACTGTCAGTCAATTTAGAAGAAGGAAGAAAATCATATTCTGATTTAGTACACGCCTCTTCATAAGTTTTACAGTAATCTTTAAAATCACACCAAGGACAGAAAGTATTTAATGAAGCATAAGCCCCTTTTTCATTTAAATTTGACATCTCTTTATGCACTACTGTTAAATATTTATTAAAATTTTCCCGTTGTTCAGGAGTCCTATATGTATATACAGGGTCTGATCTAAGCATATCTAAACATAATACTATTCTTTTATATTGGGGCCATAGTAAATTAGCAACAAGGTCATATAAAGAAAGTTGTAAATCCTCTCTTAATTGGTCTGGAGTAGGAGCAGTCTTGGATGTCTTATAATCTACTACTAATAATGAGTCTTTATCTAACTCTACAACTTTATCCATTGCCCCAATTAATGGAATTCCAAGAGTTGTTTTTAAGTCAGGAAAATTCCCCTTTGGAAATCCAAATTTCTCCTCAAGACTAATAATTTTAGTACCTAAAGCAAACTTATCGATACGAGCTTTCACTAATCTTTTCCCTTCAGCATGTATCTCCATCTTTTCTATACCTTCTTGTACTGAAATTTTGTCATAGTAATCAAAAATCTTTTTCCTATCTGCCTTAGAAAATTTTCCTTTTTCTATCCAAAGTTTCCCCGCAAGTTCTAATGACTCATGACAAGCTAGGCCTAATTTAAATGCTGGATTGGAAAGCTTTGGTAGATGTTCTACATATTGAAACCAATACTTTCTTTTACATCTTAAAAAGGTACCAATTCTGGTCGCGCTCAATTTTATACTTTTCATTTTAATTTCCCTTTTGTATTCAAATATTTTCTTATTTCCATAGTAGTTAATTGTACTATAGATAATGTAAGCTTATCAATAACTTTATTTATTACTTCTACTGCATCATCATATTTTACATACTCTATTGTTTTATCATCGTCTTCAAACTTGAATCTTTCTGTTGGTATACGTAGCCCTTTAGCTAATTCATACTCCTCTGCCAATAAATCTACGTACTCTAAAGCATGTTGTTTAGTATCATCATTTAAATCTACCTGTACTGATTTAAATAACTCTATAATAGCATCTAATGTAGTCATCTTAAACTTCTCGTAATTAGCAAGAGATGACACACTATAATCTAAATCTGTATCCATAATCTTTTATTTCCCTTATACGTTTTATTTCAAGTAGTATATCACACACATACATTGCCTGTGCACATGCGTCTGCCATATCGTTATATTTTTTATAAGTACATTCATCGGTATCCCATTCTAATAAATCAGCGATTACTATAAATAATTTTTCTTTTTTCTTCGTTCCAAAAAATGCTTTAACAGTTTTATTACTCACTATAATAGGAGGTATTTTAAATATCTCGAACACTAATTGTTCTGCCACACCTCCAAACTTAGATAAAAGTTTATTAACTTTGGGATTCATACCTACAAACGTATCTTCCAAAATAACTACTGAGGGTTTGTATTTTTTTAACAATCTCAATAATTTTGTTCTAAACATGTCCAACCTCTCAGAAGTATCTAACTTAGCTTTAGTTTTAATAACCCCAAACTCATAATCATTATCTTTGTTTGATACTACTGCCCAGCCAGTTGAAGCTGCTGAAACATCTAGACTTAATATTTTATATTTTTTAATATAGATTTTTCCTCCTCAGATAATTCATCTATATTTGGTCGTTTCATGACTATTTTTATAATTATATTTCCTGGAAGTCCACCATTCAAACCATTCATTCCTTTACCAGTTAATTTATGGATTGACCCGTCTACTGTATTCTTAGGTACTACAAACTCAAACTCTTTGTCTTTAACTGCCAATTTCCCAGTACCACTACAATCTTCACACTTATTAGTAGGTAACTTTCCCATACCATTACAATTAGAACACGGCACAGTAGCTGATGTGGACATATTACCTAACCGTTGTTGTCGCACAAACATACCTTGGCCATTACAAGTAGAACAGGTTTCAAATTCTGTAGCACCCCTACCTTTACATGTTTGACATGGGTCATCATAAGATATTTTAAATTTTTCTTTTCCGCCACACAACAAGGTATATAAAGAAATATTTACTATTAATTGAATATCTCTACCCCTCATAGGAGGATTTTCTGGACGTTGCCCTCTACGATTTGTCCCTGAAAATATATCAAATGGATTAAACCCAGAGTGACCAAACATGTTATGAAGAGGGTTAGGATTATCGTAAGCACTGCGCTTGTCATCGTCACTTAATATATCATAGGCTTCAGAAATCTTCTTAAACTTAACCTCAGCGTTACTATCGTCTGGATTTTTATCTGGATGGTATTTAACCGCAAGTTTGCGATAAGCCTTTTTAATATCACCTGTAGAAGAATCTTTATCCACCCCTAGAATTTTATAATAGTCTTTATTATTCACAATTTAATACTTCCCATTCAAAGTCGCATCTACTACATTCATATTTATCATCTTTAACTTCGTATGCTGTAGCATTACACATTATACATTTATGTAAAGTATCTAACAGACCTTCTTTCTTTTCTTTAATATCATCCATACTATACTCCTTTTACTTTAATTATTTCTAATATACTACCTTGAATTTGTACTTCATCTTCTGTAAATCCAAAATATAATGGTGTAAACACTTGATTTTGTTTTAATTTAGGATATTTATTAGTAGCTAAAAGTACCTTAGTTATTGAAGGAAGATACACTATATTTCCATCATTTAATATATCAAAACCTCCATCTTTTTCACTAAAAACTTTAGGTTGTAGGTCTTCATATATTCCTCTTCTTGGAATAGATATACTAATTTCATCCACTACCTTAAATTGCGTCTCTGCCAATGGCATTAAAGAAAGTGTAGGTAAACCATTAAAAATTTTTTCTTCCATATTATTCTCCCTTTATTTCAGTAGCTTTATAACACACAATTGCTACATGACTATAATAATGTTTTCGTTCTCTTCTATAAACTTCTCTCATTTCTTCTATAGTGTTACACTCTACTGTAAAATGGTCTGTTTGTTCCCCATAAGGATTGACCACAACCAAATAAACTGAGTCCGACATATTAACCCTCTTCTGGAACAACTATAAAGTTGTCAACAACTACTTCTGTCCAATATTTCTTCTCTGGGGCCTGGCAATGCCTACATTTACCATCATAGCTACTCTCTTCTATATGCCCATGTATCTTAATAATAGACTGATTACTTACATCTCGCAGGGCTTCTGCAATCTCTTGCCATCCCGCAATTTTAATATACTGATTATGCCCTTTTACTGTTGGAATTGAAAGACTGCCTTTAAATAAACCAGTATTAAACTGCCCTACTTCCTTATATGTACCTCTTGAAATACTTCCTACTAATGTTACAAAATTTTCTCCTAAACCATTTTTCATTTCATTTACTCCTTATAGTTATTTAAGTAATACATTAATTGCTCTTTTGATAAATCTGCAGGGTCTAATCCCTTACCATCTTCATCTGTTTCTGTTATTATTTCCATGAATATATCTACTTTATTTTTTAATAACTCATATGATCTTGTTACGCCTTCCATACCTGCTTTATCGTTATCCAAAAATAACACTACACCTTTTGGTGCATAAGTACATAGTAAATCTGCTTGTCCTTTACTAATTCCTGCACCGATACAAGCTACTACATTATGTATTCCCAACTCATATAATCTCCAAACACTTTTAAATCCTTCTACTATTATCAATGGTAAATGCGCGGCGGCTTTTGCTTTATTCAAATTATACAATACAGAACTTTTATCAAAGCCAGGAGTTAAAATATATTTTTTATCTGTATCGACCACATTACGTCTTATATCTCTTAAACTATATGCTACTAGTACATCATTATCGTCATAGATTGGTATTATATCTCTCACTAACCCATCATTATCTGAATATCCACCTGCAATTTCAAAGTAATCCAACGTAGCTGAATCAAAACCCTCATCTATAAAAAAGGATGATCTGTAAGGTTTATAGTATTTTAAACGTTCTTCATCTACTACGGACGGCCTCTCTCCATTTACATTATTTAATCTTATAAACTCTTGTCTTTCTCTTTTACGCTTATAAGCCACCAACTCATCTTTACTGACTCCAACACTTCCAGTAAGTTCTTCTAAGTAAGTAAGAGCCTCCATGAATCCACAATTATTAACTGCACGTACAAGACCAAACATATCATTTCCAAATTGTTCGTTACATTTATGTGTAAAACAACACCAAGTTTTTAAATCTTTATTTAGTTTAAAAGCGGTCTTATTATCCCCACCATGGACTACACAAGCACATCTAACCTCTTTTACTGTTTCACTTTCTATCTTAAATCCTAAATTTTCTACTACATATAAAGGATCGACTATCTGTTTAACAGCATCAATTCTTTCTCTAAAGGATGTATCGTTATCTTTATGCAAGTTCATCACCTACTGTTTGTTCATATAATTCGTCATCAAAATCATCTATAGTTGCCTTATCATTATAATTAATATAGTATTGATCTGCAGGATTAATCTCTCTAATGTCTAATCTAGTTTTAAAAAATCTAAACCCTATCCCACCTGGTTGAGTACTTCCACCACGTCGTGTGTCCTTGATATGAAGTTTATAATCACCTGCTGCTTCCCCAGACTCTTTCTGTTCTTCCTCGGTCCTTACTCCCCATATTGCTATAATATCTCCAAATCTAGCTATTCTATCACTATCGGCTATATTATTTTGCCTGTTTAATTGTACAGCAGACAGTACTGGAATATCTAATGTCCCTGCTAAATCTTTAAGTTTAGTAGTTACATCACCAAGTAATTGATATTCCTTTCTATTGTCGCTATTCGTAGATAAATCTGGCTCTTTTAGGTAGTCAAATACAATTAAACCTATATCTTCTTTTAATTTATATTTTTTACATAAAGAAACGACTTTTTCAACGCTGTATCCTGGCATGTATTTATGAAATAATTTAGTATCTTTTATTATCATCTTAGCATGATCTAATTTTCTACGTTGTTCATCTGTATAACCACCATGCTTTATATCACGTTCCTTTATTCCTGAAATTCTTGCTAAAGTCCTAGTTTGCCACTCTAAAAATGTTAATTCTGTATCTATATATAATGTAGGAACATTCGCTCTAATAGCATTATGTATAGCTATATTAGTTAAGAAAGCACTTTTGCCCATCTTCTTTCTGGCGGCTATGATCATTAATGTGCCAGGAATCATGCCGTCTATCTGCCTATCCAGTACCGGATACCCTGTTGAAATACCTGTCATTTCAATTTTTTTATTTTTTCTCTCATCTAAATATTCATCAAGCGTATCACCAAAGCGTATAGGGTCTTCACTAAGCATTGAAAGTGACGACATATCTAACATGTCTGCCTCTACACTACTAATTAATTCTTTACTTGTCTTACCTTCTTTGGCATTATTTTTAATGCTTTCTGTATGCCTTTTTAATGCCCTATATGCCTGATATTTGGCACTTGATTCAAGAACTATATCAATATAGGTTTGAAAATTCTCTGGCGCAGCTTCAATATTACCTATAGATTGTACATAGCCTACCCCACCAATAGTATCAATTATATCCCCACCCTGAGCATGATTAATTACCATTGTCATATCTATTTTATTTATTCCTGTACGTAATAAACCATTCATAGTCATGAACAACATTTGATGTTCTTTCGCAAGAAAATCTTTTTCAGATACTTTAGTAGCTAAGTCATATAAGTAATTAGTACTTTGAAAACAATAAGACAATAAAGTCCTTTCATCTGCAGGACGTAAAAAAAGCTGTTTATCTTCTTCCACTGACATTACATTCTCCTCTCTGCTCTAATTGCAAATATCTCTTTCTCACGTCTGCCTAATTCTCTTTTAAATGTGGCAATATACTCACTTATAGATTTATCAACTCCATCTAAATGTGTGATCTCAAATTGTAATTGTGAAATTTCTTCTGAAAGTTTTGATAATTCAGGAAGAGTAGTAGTTAAGTACTCTGTAGTAGCAATTTTAGTTTTATATTTTTTAAGTAACTTCTCAGTCGTAGCTATAGATATAGAAGTATCCAATAATTTCTTCTTTTTAACTATGATTGCTTTTGATTGATTTAATTCAGACCTAAAAAAAATTAAATACTGCGCCAACGCAATAGAATACTGACTAATAGTTAAGTCGTCTAATGATCCTAAAGTCATTGGATTAAATTTCCAAATAGTATCTAAAAATCCTTGATTAATTTCTATTTTTCTAAACGAGTATAATCCGTTGTTCATAAAATTCCCTATGATATTTTGTCATCATTATCTTTACGTTCATCTAAAGGACGATTGTCATGTTTTCCAGTACAATAATACTCCCACTCAACTATCTCTTGTGTTGTAGGGTCAACTACTGGGCAATAATGAGATTCCATAGATATTGGTTTTGTTCCTACCATGTCCACCTGCTGACATTGTAGACTTAAATTACAATATTTACATTCACGATAAATAGTTCCGTCATTAAGACAAGTGAAGTCACAACAATCTTTATTGTATTTAATTGCATCTGCTGTGTACATCTTTTTTTGATTCTCATTACTCATAAAAACCATCCTTCATTGCTTTTTCTATTTTATATAATACTAATTCTTTTGTTAATTCTTCATCGTAATTAAACCGTACTAAACTTACATCGTTTTCTTCAGCCCAGATTCTTTTTAAATTATCACGTTCTCTTTGTTTTAAAAAATTCTGTCTAGTTCCATGAAAATGCTTAACAAATCTAGTATGTTGTTGTCCTTGTACCTCTACAACCACATCTAACTTCTTTATGTGAAAATCAAAAAATAATTTTTGTCCCTTATAATTTATATAATATTCACAAAAAACTTGTTTAAATGGTTTTACAGGAAACAGTTCTTCAAGAATATTTTGGACCTGGGTTGCTATGTAACTCATAAGCTTCTTCCAATCCTACAGTTTGTATAACTTTAAGTCTAATATTATTAAATAATTTATCATCATTTTTTAGAACTTCTAAAGTATTTATCTGCCCTTGAGCTAAATTCTCTCCATCACGTTTAAACCATGAACCTGCTTTTTCAATAATATCTAAACTAACTGCCATTTCTAAAACCTCACTATAAAAATCATATCCTTTACTATATATCAAATTGAGATTAGCTTTTTTAAATGGCTCTCCTAATTTATTTTTAGCTATTTCATGTACCGCAATATGCCCATAAACATCACCAGCATCATCTGCTAGACGTCTTGATTTAGCTTCTGGACCTCTAATACTTATACGTCCAGTTGCCCAAAATCCTAATGATTCTCCACCAGTAGTGGTTTCTGGATTACCATACGCACCAACCTTCATACGAAGTTGATTTACAAAAATTAATAAAGTCTCATTTGCTGCAGCTAGAGGAGTAATCTTTCTAAGTGCTTTAGACATAAGTCTAGCTTGTAATGCAATATGATCTTTATCTATATCTGCTTTAGCTTCAGCCATAGGAATTAAAGCACTAACACTATCAATAACTATCACTGAATATTGCCCTGTTTTTACAAGCTGCTCTAAAATATCTAAGTTTGGCTCTCCGCCATATGCCTGAACAAAATCTAATTTTGCTGAATCTACACCGTAATTCTCAAAAAGTTTCGGATCTACTGCTTGTTCAGCATCTAAATAGGCGCACTTTAAACCCCTTCTTTGAGCTTGTATCACAACATGTACCCCTAAGGTACTCTTACCACTACTATTAGGACCAAATACCTCATATACTCTTCCTAACGCCATTCCTCCACGACCTAATGCAAGGTCTAAACTTAAAGAGCCTGTACTTACTGTTTTAATTTTATTGACTCCTTTAGAAAGAGGGGCCAATACATTCCCATATTTTTTCTTAATGGCTGATAATGCTAATGCTGCTGCTTTATCTTCTACTGATTTTTCTTTTTTAACTATTTTCTTTTTTTGCATTTTTTCTCCTTATCTCATTAGCTAGTTCTTCTAAATCTGGAAATCCAAATTCAATATTATTTTTTTCAGCATATATTTCCGATGCTGCATCAACACGATTAATCCAGTCACTATCATCATATAATTCATCATTAAGTAAAGATAAAATACGTTCAGTTATCCATCCTAATTTGTCTTGACCAAATAGTCTAAAAGAGGTGTACGTCATAGGATTTAAGTTTAACTCATTATGGTATTTAAATAAACCTTCTACAATTTCTACACATTTTGCTAAAGCATCATGATATTCCAATTGAGTACTATCTTTTATCTTCTTAACAAACTTCTTGGCAATAGATAAATCCACTACATCGTCTCTACATGGAGTAATGCTTCTTAAATTAAACTGAAGCAGGTAATAATATAAATCTACTAAATCTCTAGTTGTTTTTACTTTTTCTGCTCCCTTAGGTTTCATAATAACCGCATAATTGTTCTGTTTTATGATACCTATACAGGCAGTTAACAAATTGTTATATTTTATTCTATCTGGAATTAAAGGATTATCATCTTTTAGACTCACCAATGCGTTATTTAATTCTTTAATATATTTATCTTCTTTGAACATGAATTTTATCTTACCCTTAAATTGACAACGTAAGCTTTATGATCTTCAAAACCCAAAGATTCTAATATCACACCGTGATTGGCATCAATACACTTAAGTTTTAAAGTATCATCACCAAGAGAAAACAAAGTATTTTTTAAATCTACTCCATCAACATCCAACGAAAACTCATCCTTACTTAATATGCCTGGATACTCAAATAGAGCGTCGTCTGCAATAAGAGAAAGAGTATTGTCCTTCAAAGCTATAGTTACTCTATTATAATCTTCAGAATTTAGCACATCAGCAAATGAGGTGATTCCATTAAGTAAAGTTTCCCTATCTACTTCCACAGTCTTATCAAAATTAGAAAATATTCCCATATATTCTGGGTAATCCTTATAAGATAATGTTGTTGACCAAAAAATAACGTCATCTATAGATAAAATAGTTTTCTTATTTGTTATTTCAAAAAACAATTGTGCATCATCTATTAATACTCTCCTAAGTCCCATAAGAAACTCATAAGAAAGAAAATAATCACCATCTTTAAGTTTATTGTTGTTGCCCGATACGGCATAATCAGATAAAACTCTTGCATTAGTTGAAGTAAATCTTATAGTCTCACCCTCAACTAACATTCTCAGTCCCTTAACATAATCAATACCACTGCTAGGATCTATCGCGTATATTGCTTTGTCTATTGCTGATTTTAAAAGACTTGAATTGATAATAAGATTTGGCTCTGTGAGTTTCACTTGAGAAACAAAAGCAGAAGACTTAATTTGGTCTAACTTTAAACTACTATTAGTTTCTGTTCCATTCTCTAATAAAGTTATTACATTAATATGTAATCTAGGAGCTTTAGTTACAAACTGAAAATCTTTTGATCCAGTTTCTCCGTCCCAAGAAGAGAACGTCATGATAAAAGACTTCATTTTACTGTAAGTTACAGTAGTCTCCCCAGGAGTTACTATCTTTGCTGGAACCTCACAGGAAATTCCTGACTTTCCATTATTAGATAGAAACAATACCTTATCATCTAGTGTTTTAATTAAAATTTGACCTTCGAACGAGAGAGTATTTACTTTGGCTGTAACACTCAACAGCTTGACGGCACGCTGGGCGGCGTCAGTCTTGATAAAAAATTCCATTTATACCTCTTTGTTTAATTATTAATATTTTACTCTTATATAACTATAGAGAGGTTAGTTTAATATATTCTTTATAGCTATTATTGTTTGCACTTAACTAATATAAGACATAAAAACATGTTTGTCAAGTATATTTATTTTTTTCTTCAATAAAAATTTTCATACAAAGATATAATAATACATTAATATGTTTTGTCAAGTAAAAACTTTATATAGGAAGATGAGCTCCTGAAACCGTAATTACTTGGTTATCAACATAGTTATACAGCGCATGTTCAGTTAATTGACCATCAAATAATAAAGTAGAGTTGGATATTGTTTCTCCATATACAGTAGAAGTAATATCATCTGTAGATCCATATATTTTTACATTTCTTGCTCCAATATCAACACTAATTCCAATAAAATGACTATTATTTATAACTATATCTGTAATATCTCTAGGTGAATTAAAATTACAAATTAATCTTTGATTTGTTATATTACGCCTTGAAGTAAACCATTGATTGTTTGGCCAATTATTAATTTTAAGATTAGTTGTATCAAAAGTCTCTATAGCAGTGGAGGTTGCCGTATAATTAGTAGTACTAAAACAACTACAATAAGCCGGACCCATAATAATTTTTCCATCCTCATTATAAAAATCAATTGATCTTATACCAGTATAATTAGTTGACCCCCAATTATCCGCTATATCTATAATAATTGATTTAGCAGTATATGAATCACTTTGATATTTAACATACGTATCTTCAAGTTGTACAGGTATACTTTTAGATTTTATAAGTGCATTATAATCAGGGAGTGCTGAATTATCAAAACAAATTAAACTACTATACCCTCCAAAACTAGTTTCCAAATAATAAGAACCATCACCACTAGACACAGTTGAAGTTAAATATTCATCATTATCATCTCTAAATACTCTTACTTCACGTTGAGTTACTATATTATTTAATGAGACAATTCCAGAAAAACAATGTGTTATGGGTACAGAATTTATATAGCCGCCAAATTTTGGCCCATAACTATGTGTCTCTATGTCTGAATATTCTATATAGTCTCTGCCATTTGAAATATTAGATGAAAAATCTAAATTAGATATTCTCCAAGGCTGATAAGCTCCAGTATTATATAATCTTATATATAAATATGTATTATTATTCTCCATACAATATATTTTTTCAGAAGCAGACATCCCTAAGTCATCAATGAATAATATAGCCTCTTCTCCGGAAAAATTTCCTGTATTAGAGGCTTTTAATGTAAATCCAAAACCATAATTTCCAGAGCCATTACCAGATACACGCATTGTCGATACTAACTTAGGACTAGTAAATTGATAACCTACCCATCCTGCATCAAGTGCCAAATCGGCATAAGTACTAGTATTATTATCAAAAATATTCTCTGCAGTACCTATAATTCCAGAAGATGTAACAGTACCACTAACACATAAATCAGGACTTCTCCCAATAAAATCATCGAACACAAGGCTAGACATTTCCGATTTTGTTATCGTACTTTGAGGTATTTTATCAAAATTACTACTAAATAACCCATCTGTAGCATCCCAAAGAAACCTGCAATTAAAAAATGAAATTGAATTTAAAGGGTATCCACTTGGAGAGTTCATATTTTTAAAAACTTTAGGATCATAAGAGGCATTTCCATCCAGGCCATTAGAAGCGTCAAAAGTACATTTATTAAATATAATATCTAGCAAAGAAGTATCAGTAGTATCTTGACAAAACCTAATTAAATTTATTTCATATCCAGTAGAACTACTTTCAAATACAATCCCCTCTACATACATTATGATTGGTGGTGAAGGGGCCACATAGTGAACTTGTAATGGTAATTCATAGTATTTATTATTACTGGTCGAATTACTATCAAAAGTTATTACCACACGCCTTTCCCCAGGAAAATCAGTATTTCCGATTAAATTTACTACTTTATCTCGAAAATATAACATTTCTTCATAAATACCTTCATCAATTAAAATAGTATCTCCATTATTAGCATCTTCATATGCATGAGTAATTGATAGGTACTGTTTATCTTGCCCTACTCTTAGTGTTGTCATTTCAACATAGCTCCTTTGGCACCATGCCACTAAAAATTAAATTATTATAAATTGGGGCTGTTTCAGCATCTTTACAAATTATTAAATGTTGGCCACTATATGTAGTATCTATAAAATAATCGTTTGTTATTGGTTCTGATATATTTGTATTAATAAATTCATTTGTTTGCTGATTAAATAAGGTTATATTCCAGACCACTGTAGAACTATAATAATTAAAATCATGTGGAATGGGGTAATACAAATCTTCAGGAGAAAAAATTATTCTTATCGGTTCATAATTAGAAAAATATAAATTATTATACAAGGATACCAT
>Ga0164310_10001314_pt1 | contig 13923 bp, 15 predicted proteins | sample GuaBasSedimGuay1_FD_121795 | JGI IMG/M metagenome (GOLD analysis project Ga0164310, IMG submission 121795) | Subseafloor sediment microbial communities from Guaymas Basin, Gulf of California, Mexico - Guay1, Core 4569-9, 0-3 cm | ecosystem: Environmental > Aquatic > Marine > Hydrothermal vents... | reverse complement strand
ACAACTGTATTTTTTATGAGATCATAGGCGGTCTTGGAAAGTCTGTTGGGTTCAGTTAAGGTCCAGAACCATACATGAGTATCCATCAAAAGCATTAGTCCAACTCCCATGCGCTGTCTTCAGTGACAGGTTTGGTCAGGTCTCCAATAGTCTGGCCCTGACCTGCCAAGGCCCCTAGTAGTGGATCTTTCTTCTTGTTTTCCGCTATGGGAGTGAGCTTAGCAACGGCCTTGCCACGCTTTGTTATTATGATTTCTTTATTAGTTTCCTCAACTTCCGCCAAAAGCTGAAAAATTTTTTTCCTGAATTCTGCTGCTGATATATCCATGAGTAAATCCTCCTTCTGAGTGTACACTATAAAATGTACAGGAAGCCGAGTCAATATTTTTCTAGCATCATTTAGAGACTCTTGGAACTGAATGAGAGGTAGCCGGGACATGTGTACTTCAGACGAGAGTGAGCGTAGTGTTAGATATGGGGCTAAAGCAAAAGAAATTTTGCCGGGTAATAGCAGAAGGGATTTTTTAAAGAAAATTGTTCTGGTTAGCAGTATGGTGACCTTTGGTATTTGGAAGGATTCTTTTGGCAGTGTGAAGCCCAAGCAAGGCAGACCTGGCGATCCATCTTGTACAGTGTTCAGATCAGTAAACGGCAAGCCAGATGAGAATCTGATTAAAGTGATTGAGCTGGCTGGGAGGATTGAAGAAATTATTGGCGAGTATGATGTGGTGGTGATCAAGCCAAATGTGCAGTGGTGGAACCAGGGTGCACCTAATCTTTTGGCTCTGAAAACCTTTATAGAATTGATCATGGATCGTCCAGGAGGCTTCAAAGGTGAAGTAATCGTAGCTGAAAATTGCCACCGCGGCCGAGAGCCATGGAAGTCTCGCAGTTCAGGATGGATGCCCCATTTTGGGTGGAACTCGGACATAAAAGGCATCAAGAACATGAATGAACTCTGTGCAGAGCTAAAGAAAAAGTATGGGGAGAGATTTTCGGTTTGTCACTGGATTGATGTGGACGCGGGGGGCATGAGAGTCTACGGTCCACAGGATGGCCCAGGATATGTTTATTGCGATGGCACGGGAGGAGTTCCGCTCATCTCCTATAGCAACGGGCTCAAAGGAGATAAGAGACGCGAAGTGATCATGACATACCCCATCTTTCAATCTGACAAGGGAACCATCATTGACTTCAAGAATGGTGTCTGGAACAAGGGCGCCTATACTGGTCAGCCCCTTCGCTTTATCAACTTCCCGGCCCTTAATCATCACAGCACATATTGTGGGGCCACCAGTGCGATAAAGAACTATCTTGGAATTAGCGATTTAAGCGGTGGGGCAGATCCAAATAATGGGGGTCGACTTACAAAGGGCTATTATAATTTTCATTCATTTCCATTTGACAAATGGGCACCAGGGCCTAGGCCTGGAATGCTTGGGGCAGAAATTGCGGTGTTTATGAATAAGGTAAGAAAAGCTGATCTGAACATTACTTCAGCAGAATGGGTGGGATTGGCTTCCAGGGTACGGCCGCCCATGGTTAGAACCCGGGCTGTGCTGGCGAGCACTGATCCTGTTGCACTTGATTATCATGCCACTAAGTACTTACTTTATGCCAACTCAGGGATGTCCATTCACAATCCGGATGATCATACTAGCCCTCTTCATCAGTACCTGAAAGCATGTGCAGATGCGGGGAGTGGAATTTTTCATGAATCGTGTGTCGCAATCAAGACATTCGATTTCAGTACTCATAGCCTCAGTGATAATGATGATCTGGCTATTAAGGCCGATAGGCACTGGGGGACGGATTTCCGCACCATACTGAAATACTTTGTGTTGAAATACATAAAAACATAAAGTGCCTTAGGGGGATTTAGTCGCCTAGCCGGCCGGCCTCCCAGTCTCCTGACTCCTGACTCCAAGCTTCTTAGGTGTTGCTGATAGCTGAGCGCCTCCTAGCTTTTTAGCCCGCCAGAGGCGGATAAACCTTCCAGCATCCTAGCCCACCAGATGCGGGTAAAGTTCCCAACTGCTTTGCTTTCTCGCTTTTCTCGCATTAAACTTTTCCTGCGATTACATGAACTCAACAAGCTCAAGCAACTCAATAAACCCAAATGACCTAGCTGATGTGCGGCATAATCGGCATAGTTGATTTCAATCATCTTAAGGAAAGGGATTTCGCCCTTCTTCCCCGGATGCTGGGAATTATTCAATATAGGGGCCCAGATGCTTCCGGAATTTATACCTCCCAGAATGCTGCTCTCGGCTCAACCAGGCTCAGTATTATTGATCTTCATACTGGTGACCAGCCAATCCATAACGAAGACAAAACAGTATGGGTGGTGCTTAATGGCGAGATATTTAACTACCCCGAGCTGAGGCGGGACCTTCAGTCAAAAGGCCATTCATTTTATACCAAGTCAGACACCGAAGTACTTGTTCATCTCTATGAAGAATACGATGCTGAGCTTTTCAGCTACCTCAATGGCCAGTTTGCACTTGCCATTTGGGATACCAAAAAGAAAACACTTTTGCTTGCACGCGATAGACTTGGTATAAGACCTCTGTTTTACTTTTTATCAGGAAGGCGGCTGGTCTTCGGCTCTGAGATCAAGTCCATATTCCTTGATACCTCCATAACCAGAAAGCTAAGATTACAGACCCTGTCTGACATCTTCACGTGCTGGGCCCCTCTTGGTAATGAGACTATTTTTGAGGGGATATTACAGCTCCAGCCAGGACATTTTGCCACTTTTTCTAAAGATGGGTTTGAAACTAAACCCTATTGGTCCCTTGATTTTAGCTCCTCTGAATCCACTGACAGCAGGTCCCTTTCTGAGTGGGTTGATGAGCTTAAAGAGTTATTGCTTGATGCCGTCAGGATTAGACTCAGGGCTGATGTGCCTGTTGGAGCATATCTCAGTGGAGGGCTCGACAGCACCTTCATAAGTAGCTTAATAAAACGAAATTTCAATAATACCCTTTGCACCTTTTCTGTGGCTTTTTCAGACCAACGCTTTGACGAAACCCCATTCCAAAATAAGGCTGTTCAATCCATTGGAACATCACACAAGACTATACGATGCACTGAGACAGACATAGGCAAGGTATTTGACCATGTTATATGGCATACCGAGGTGCCTATTTTGAGGACTGCGCCTGCTCCACTCTATTATCTTTCCACGCTGGTGAGAGATAATAATTTCAAGGTAGTGCTCACGGGTGAAGGTGCGGACGAGTTTTTTGCTGGTTATAATATTTTTAAGGAAGATCTTGTGCGCAGGTTTTGGGCAAAGTTCCCTGATTCCACCATTAGACCAAAACTTCTAGAGCGACTTTATCCTTATGTGTTTTCCCAGGGAAATGGCAAAGCAAGAGCATTCTTGACTGGGTTTTTTAAAAAGGGGCTTACCCAGACTAGCTCTCTTGCTTATTCCCATATGCTTAGGTGGGAGAATACCTCGCAGCTCAAATCTTTTTTCTGTGATGATATTCGCAATTCAGTGGAAGGGCTGGGGGATTTTATTGCTCGGTTCAGCTCTAATTTGCCTTCTGATTTCATGTCATGGCACCCATTATCAAGGGCCCAGTACATTGAGATATGCATATTTCTGTCAAATTATCTCCTTTCCTCCCAGGGCGACCGAATGGCCATGGCACACTCGGTGGAAGGGCGATTCCCCTATCTAGATCACCGGGTCATTGAATTTGCAGCAACAATACCGATTCGTTATCGAATCAACGGACTCACTGAAAAGTTTCTTTTAAAAAAGGCAGCCGGATCGGTAATTCCTGCCGAGCTGGCGGAAAGGCCAAAGCAGCCCTATAGGGCTCCGATCAGCAGATGTTTTGTGGGAGATTCGGCGCCAGAGTTTGCAAAGGACCTGCTTAGTGAACAATCCATAAAACAAAAAGGATACTTTGATCCGTTCAAGGTCTCCAGGCTTTTAAAAAAGTGTAGCCGACAGGGCGGCAACCTCCTTAGCGAAAGGGAAAACATGGCCCTTGTTGGTATCTTGTCAACTCAGCTTGTGGATGAGCTATTCATCAAGAATTTCCCACCGTATCCGATAAAGGAGGCAGGGAAGCTGGAATGCTAGGAAGCTGGAATGCTAGGAGGCTGGGATGCTAGGAAGTTTGTCCGCTTCTGGCGGGCTAGGAAGCTAGGAGGTTTATCCGCCTCGGGCGGGCTGGAAAGCCATCTTTAATTTTGAATTATGAATGCTTAATTTTTAATGTCAAAAAATATGAATTCTGAGAAACGTAACTTAGTAAAGGACAAGAGTTATAAGTTTGCTTTACAGATAATTGGCCTGTACCGTAAGATGCTGCAGCAGAATGAGTACCATCTTTCCAAGCAACTCCTAAAGTCAGGGACAAGTATTGGGGCGAACGTTGCAGAGGCAACTGCTGCTCAAAGTCGGAAAGATTTTATAGCAAAGATGGCAATTTCTTCAAAAGAAGCTCGCGAAACCTTCTATTGGCTGAAGCTACTGAGGGACAGTAAGCTTTTTGAGGAAATTGATTTTGATTCTGCTTTGAGAGATTGCGAAGAACTGATTAGGATTCTGACCTCTATAGTGAAAACCGCTCAAGGGGCAAGCTGATTAGGCATCATTCATTAAGCTTTCAAAATTCAAAATTAAACATTAAAAATTCAAAATTGGAAACCATCTGTAACATCATGACTTATTAGGAGCTCTCGCATGGCAGGTGATTTAATTGGTAGCTTGAGAATATGTTCCCATTGCATTCTCCCTGAAACATTCCCTGGTATCAAGTTCGATGATCAGGGGATTTGCAATTACTGCCGAAAAGAGCAAAAGGCCCTACAAAAAAGCGTCGAGAAAAAGGCTCAATATCGCAGGCGCTTGGACGATCTCATCAATGATATAAAAGGAAAGGCTCCTCTCTATGACGCCGTGATGGCATACAGTGGGGGAAAGGATTCTAGTTACACTTTGAAACTGATAAAGGAGCAATACAGGCTCAAGTTACTGGCCATTACATTCGATAACCATTTTGTGTCCCCAATGGCATGGGAGAATATAAGAACAGTTACGAATACACTGGAAGTTGACCATATTAGTTTTAGACCTCCCTGGCCTGTTGCAAAAAAGATTTTTTCTCTTACGGCGCAGAGGGATATATTTCCTAGACCGACTCTTTTGAGGGCAAGCGCTGTTTGTACATCGTGCATGGGTATGGTAAAAGGGGTCGTGCTGAGGACCGCACTTGAGATGAAGATACCTCTGGTTGCATTTGGATGGTCGCCTGGCCAGGCTCCTATCCACTCTGCCATTATGAAGACAAATCCAAAACTGATAAGACAAAATCAAATGGCTTTTGGGAATGCCTTACCAGAGGACATTAGAAAGGAACTAAAGCCCTACTTTATCCCTGAAGTCTATTACCAGGAATATGCCGACTCTTTCCCTTACAATATCCACCCATTGGCCTTTTTTGATTATGACGAAGAAGAGATAATGAGTGAGATGAGAGAACTAGGGTGGAGACCTCCAGAGGACACAGACACTAACTCAACTAACTGCCTGTTAAATGCATTTGCTAACCAATGCCATATTGACCGCCACGGCTTTCATCCCTACGTGTGGGAGATTGCTAATATGGTGCGGCAGGGTGTAGTTGATCGGGACGAAGGGATTGCAAAGATCTACAGCCCACAGGATCCAGACATGGTGAAATATGCTAAGGAGAAATTGGGTCTATGAGCGATCTAAGAGAAAGGATTCGAGCATTTGTTATTGAAAATTTTCTTTTTGGAAATGATGATGGACTGTCGGATGAATCATCCTTTCTGGAAGAAGGAATCATAGATTCTACCGGTATCCTTGAACTTGTAAGTTTTCTTGAAGAGGAATTTGGAATCACAGTGGAAGATGAAGAGCTCATCCCTGAAAACCTGGATTCCATAAATAATGTGGTCAACTATTTAGCTAGGAAGCTGGCAGGCTAGAAAGTTTATCCGCCTCTGGCGGACTAGGAGCCCAAGAGGCTGGGAAGCGGGACGGCTAGGCAGCTAGGCAGTTAAGACGCTTGAAGACTAAGGAGCTTTATGACTAGGAAGTCCCTTAGTGATACGTCACCCGAGATGCGAGATTTCCAAATACTTTTGCTTCGCAAAGTCGGGGTCGCAGAACGGATTGCGAGAATTGTGTCTTTGAGCGCAACGGTTATAGCACTTTCCCATAATGCTATAGCCCGCGCCAACCCTGGTGTTAGTGAGGAAGAGTTGAAGGCCAAAATCGTAGAGCACCTTTACGACAAACGGTTAGCAAGAAAGCTTTATAACCATCTCACACAAGGGAAATGAAGAAGCCGGATCTATTACTTGCCTTGGAGCCTGTAGTCAGAGCTTTACAAGAAATAGATATTTCCTACTATTTAGGAGGGTGAGTGTGCAGCTCAGCTTATGGGATCCCCAGAGCAACGCTTGATATTGATATAGTTGCAGACATCGATATTAGCCACGTCAATGCATTCATACGGGCATTAGAGGGAGAATTCTATGTTAATGCCGAGATGGTGAGGGGAGCTATTGAAGACAAGTCGAGCTTTAATATTATTCACCTTGAGACCATGATAAAAGTGGATTTTTTTGTTCCCGAAGATAGTCCGTTTGAGAAGGAAATATTTAGGCGAAGAAGAAAGGAAATAATTGGCGAGTCAAACGAGTTCTATTTTGCATCCCCTGAAGATGTCATATTAAAAAAGCTAGATTGGTATAAGAGGGGTGGAGAGATTTCTGAAAATCAATGGAATGACGTATTGGGCGTTTTGAGGGTTCAAGGTAGCGCTCTTGATATGGAATATTTGAACTCATGGGCATCCAGGTTAAATCTAGTAGATCTTTTGGATAAGGCAACCACCGAGGTACAGGAGAGTTAGGTTCTTGCTGATGACTCATCCAAAATTAAGCATTCATAATTTAAGATTGGTAGTATAAAGCCCGGCCGCTTCGCGGCCTAGCTGCCTCGCAGGTTAAGCTACCATGCTTGTTCATCACTTTTTAGAAAATTCTGCTTCTCGTCTCCCTGACAAGACAGCGCTTATTTGTGGGGAGGAGAGGCTAACCTATAAAAGAATAAATACCCTTGCCGATTCTTTGGCAACTGGGTTGATGGGGCTTGGCCTGAATCGCCAGGACCGGGTGGTAATTTTCCTCGACAATTCAATAGAATCGGTCATTTCCGTCTTTGGTATTTTGAAGGCCGGGGCTATTTTCATAGTACTTAATCCCGCAATGAAGCCAAAGAAGTTGAATTACATATTAAGAGATTCTGGGGCAAGGGTTCTTATCTCCCATCGCAACAAGGCCCGCATTATAAGAGAATCGCTTACCGATCTCCCTAACCTCGAGCACATAGTCTGGGTCGACAAGGTTCCTGTAGTGGAAAAGTCAGCTTCCTCAAGGATTAGTCATTATCTTTGGTACGAAGTCCTTGCTCAAGAAAAACCCTTTAACCTTTCTCCTTTTTCCTTTAGCCTCACATCGCGTTCGCGCTGCATCGACATTGATTTGGCCACTATCATTTACACTTCCGGCTCTACAGGTGATCCAAAAGGAGTGATGTCAGCACATTACAATGTCGTGGCTGCCGCTACAAGCATCACCCAGTACCTCGAAAATATTGAGGACGATATCATTATGAATTGCTTGCCACTCTCATTTGACTATGGCCTTTATCAGGTCCTCATGGCCTTTCTTTTTGGAGGCACCGTCGTTCTTGAAAAGTCATTTGTTTATCCAGTGAAGATCTTGCAACGTATAGGTGAAGAGCGAGTCACTGGGCTTCCCATCGTTCCCACCATGGCAGCCATATTACTTCAAATGGATAAGCTTTCCAGATTTGAGCTCAGCAGCCTCCGGTATATTTCAAATACTGCAGCGGCACTACCAGTAGCTCATATAGAGAGGTTGCAGGAATTATTTCCCAATGTACGGATCTATTCCATGTACGGATTAACTGAGTGTAAGCGGGTCTCATATCTACCGCCAGAGGAATTAAGTCGGAGGCCAGAGTCAGTAGGTATTGCAATGCCCAACTGTGAAGTTTTTGTGGTAAATGAAAAAGGTGAAGAAGTAGGGCCGGGAGAGGTGGGTGAGCTGGTGGTGAGGGGTTCAAATGTCATGCAAGGTTACTGGAATGCACCAGAAGAAACAGCCCGAACGTTTCGACCTGGTCGTTACCGGGGAGAAACCCTCTTATATACAGGGGATCTGTTTAAAAAAGACGAGGAAGGCTTTCTTTATTTTGTGGCAAGAAAGGATGACCTCATAAAAACAAAAGGTGAGCGTGTGAGTCCAAAAGAAATCGAGAATGCAATCAGCGAAATCGAGGGAGTGGCCGAGGTAGCAGTCATAGGAGTTCCTGATGATGTCCTGGGACAGGCAATTAAGGCTTTCGTAGTACCAAGGGATGGTATTGGATTAGATGAAGACAGGATCAAGAGATATTGCACAGAGAATCTAGAACCTTTTATGGTGCCTAAATACATCGAGTTCAATAAATACCTGCCTAAATCCCCTAGTGGAAAGATTGATAAGAAAAGACTGAAGAAAGAGGGGACCCTTGGACAAGAGAGGTGAAAGGTGATGAAGGAATCATGCAAGAGGAAATCGGGATGTCTCAGAGGGCTGTAGGCTTTATTGTTATTATGCTGATAGGCCTAGTGGGTGTGCATTCTCAGCTTTACTCTCTTTGGGAACTTTCTTTCGGGCATAGCCAAGCCTCTGAGCTTTACTCTTATATGCCTGCTATACCTTTCATCAGTGCCTTCTTCTTTTGGCTTAATCGTAAGAGCATTTTTGAGGAGTTCTATTCATCCGCTTTAGGTGGTGCAATATTACTCGCTGTTGCTGCAATAATTTATATTCTTGGTACAAGTATTGCTTCGACAGAAATTCATGACAATGAACTTTCTTGGGCGATGCTTTCCCTTGTTATATGGCTCATGGGAGGTTTCGTATGTTTTTATGGCTTTCACGCCTTTAAGAAAGCCATCTTCCCTTTATGCTTCCTGGGTTTCATGATCCCGATTCCTTCCTTCATTCTTGACCCATATATTCGTATTCTTCAAAGGTTTTCGGCGGAAGTCTCTTTTGTAGCATTTAAGAGCATCGGCGTGCCCATATTTAGGGACGGAATGGTGTTTAATTTACCTGGCTTGAGTATTGAAGTGGCAAAGCAGTGCAGTGGGATACGATCAAGCCTTGCTCTCATTATATTCACAGTGATATGTGGCTATATATTCCTCAAGAGGAACGTGTCGCGGTTGATCCTTCTGGCCTTTGTGGTGCCCATTGCAGTGGTAAAAAACGGGCTTCGAATAGTAACCTTGGGACTTCTAGGGGCATATGTAGATAAGACTTATATCACAAACCATTGGTTGCATCGAAGTGGCGGCATTGTTTTTTTCATTGCTGGGCTTCTTGTGATGTTCTTGCCCGTGCTTTGGTCCTTGAGAACTTTGGAAAAAAAGACGATTATTTAGAAAGGGTGTTTTGAGGCGTGTGGTTATGGAGTTAGTAAACAGAGCTAAAAGACCAACTCATCCAGGACCTTTCCCTATCGAATTTGAGAGGCGTTTAGCAAAGAGACATATCCTCCCATTTTCTGCCTATCAGGCTGGACTTTTTGTTTCAGACATTGTGCTAGCCTTTTTGGCATTTGCCGGAGCCACCTACTTGGCCTTGTCCGCTGGATATATGGCCGGCTGGCAAATATTAGGAAGTGCCCTTGTCAGTGCCATGGTGCTGATCTCTTTTTTCCCAGTGTATCGGCTCTACAGTTATCATCTTATCTACTATAAGAAGAGTCATTTTGTGACCCTGGTGAAGTCCCTCTCTTGGTACATCTTGATGTATGCAATCATATGTTTCTTATACAAATGGCCTAAGCTTTTTGAGGAGCATACACTCATAGTCGGTGCTGTCATATTCTTATGTGCATCAGGTTTGGTAGTGCTGACGCGATTTCTCTCTGAACACATAGGGAACTTCGTAATGGCTGTAGGGATTAGCTTTATTGCAGTGGGTCTATATGGGATGATCTTTGGAAACGAGGTATACCCATTAGTCCAAAATCCGCTCGCCGGAGGTGCAGCATTTTTATTGGCCGCTCTTTCTATTTTTGCTGTTAGATATGTTCTGGTGGATATAGTTTATAGCCGCTTGCTCAAAAGGCATTTTAGAAGACAGATTGTAATCATAGGTACAGATGAAGAAGCCTGGAGAATCGGAAAATATATTGTTGACACCAATGCGCCATTTTGGGTTGCAGGATTCCTGGGTCCAACTAGTGATGAAAAGCAACAGATGGAAGCCTGCCTACCTTCGAAGCGACGCCTCGGCAAGCTAATTGATTTGCCAGAAGTGATTGAGACCCACGGAATCCACGAAATCATTGTCACAGACAAAGATATGGACAAAGGAACCCTCATTTCACTTCTTGATTATTGTCTTTCTAGAAGAATAGTAGTTTGGTTCCCTCCGTCTCTACTTCCAATAATCCCCATGAAGCTCTACATCGACCGCTTTTGCACCTTACCCATGATAAGGCTATGTGTGCAAAGGACTCCTGAACTTTTTTCAGCGTTGAAACGTGTTGTAGATCTGTTACTAACCGGTCCACTGCTGGTGATTTTATCGCCTGTATTCTTGATTATTGCAGCTGCAATCAAGCTTGATTCCAGGGGGCCAGTTTTCTACAAAGCAGTCGCCGTGGGCGAGGGTGGCAGACAGTTTAACATGTTGAAGTTTCGGTCCATGCGTCCGGACGGGAGAAGCGACCTGCATAAGGAATTTATGAAAAAATTCATAAAAGGAGAAATCCCCCCTGAGGCTAATAAAAATGGCGTGCTCAAGATCACCAACGACCCAAGGGTAACGAGAGTGGGAAGGGTTTTACGAAGGCTGAGTCTGGACGAGCTCCCTCAATTAATCAACGTGCTGAAAGGGGATATGAGTTTAGTAGGTCCGAGACCTTGCCTCCCCTATGAGTATGAAATGTATAAAAGCTGGTATAGAAAACGAAACAGTGTTCGTCCTGGGATCACAGGATTATGGCAGGTTGCCGGACGAAGTGAGGTCTTGTTCGAAGACATGATTCTTATGGACCTATACTATATATATAACCGCAATTTCATGTTTGATCTTGCCATTCTATTTGAGACCATTTTTGTGGTCCTTTCCAAGAAAGGGGCTTGGTAATAAGAAATAGCTGATTGACAAGAGACTGATATCTTGTATGATTCAAGGTGAATAGCGGTATGTCTTTTGTCTTGGAATTAGTTTTCATGATGGGGGGAGTATGAAAAAGAAAGGTTTTGTATTGTCCATGACCATGGCTTTTGTTGTTTTAATTGTATCAAGCGGTATTGCTGCAACGCTTCAATGGGATCCTGTGCCTAATGCGACAGGTTATAAGCTTTACTATGGCAAAGCAGCAGGAAGCTATACTCAATCAGTAAATGTGGGAAATGTAATCCATTACGACCTTGATACACTTCCTTTAACACAAGGCATAACATATTACTTTGCCGTAACCGCTTATAACGCGGCTGGGGAAAGTAGTTATTCCGCGCCTGTCTCTTGGACACCCCCAGACACTGTCCCCCCAGCCCCACCAAAGTGGACTCCAACCAATCCAGTTACCAGCCCATGATATTCTGACCTTGGGGGCCACACTGTAATACTACACATGTGCCATGAATAGTGGCAAAGCGGGATTGGAACTCTGGTAGGCGAGTGGCCGAGAAAAAAGCTTAAAGGGCATATGTTCAAATTTTTCAACAGTGTGAGTTTTAGTAGACACGGAAACTTTCTACATTGACTCCTTCTAAAGGAGAAAAGGCAGTGATTACAAGTAGTTGAATTTGAAACGGAAGATGGCACGAATTCTGCTTTTTGGAATAGTAGCTTGGTCTGGATAACGCGGCCTATAGTAGTGGAGGTCTAAAGATGGTTAGAAAAGTGATATGTGTCATCTTCTTAATGCTTGCTGTAATATTGATGACAGCCTCAGTTTCTATTGCAGACCCTAAATTGGTATGGGACCCTAGCAGCGGCGAAGTGAGTGGGTATAGGATCTATTATGGGACGGCCCCTGGAAGCCATCCTAACAGCCACGATGTAGGTAATGTTACTGAGTATCCGCTGACAAGTTTGCCACTAGAGGAAAAGCAGACATATTATTTTGTTACAAGGGCTTACAATGCTGTTGGTGAAAGCGGGGACTCCAATGAGGTCTCGTGGACGGTCCCGGATATGACAGCCCCTCTTCCTCCTCAACAGGTTAGTGTGCAGTAGCAACACCAGCTCCCATCCCTACCTATACCCAGGTGTGGTCCAAAAGCCACCCTGGGTATTTTTTTCACCTCACCTCTTTCCTCAACTTTTACCCATTTCAGCTCAAGGCTGTTTTGGGTAAAAATGTGCCAAAAGGGAGGGAGGAACGGAAACTCCATGGTAATGCTGTAAGATTGTTTCATTTCCCTGCATACGAGAGATAATAGGTAGTAGAGTGTGGCTCTACAGTGATAACGAGAAAATAAGGTGACGAGTTAAGGGCGAGGAGACCTAAGAGATGAAAATGGTGCACCCAGCAGGCTTCGAACCCCTGCCTGCCTTCGAGAAGGTCCGACCTACGGATTCGTAGTCCGGTCTCGAACGTTTTCAACAAACAATATCAAAAAGTAATGAGCGATAATAATGTTAACAGTATCCACTAGTTAGATGCTAATAGGCGATAATAGTGGAAATCAAAAAACACCGCTGTTAGCCACCAAAATGGACACTAAAACACCGCCAATAGCCACTATTATAGCCACCAAAAAAGTGGGAAAAATGAAATCATTGTCATGCGGCTAATCACCCTAACCGTTGTCCTGCCCTCCGCTAATCCTGACCCTTCCTTCCTCTACTATCCATAGAAAGCCCTGAAGTGGCTCCTTAGAAAGTAGCTTGATGAGTTGATTCACAACAGAAAGCACATAAGGTTTATCTTGCTTTTTAAGCCGTAAGACAATTAAACCATAAAAATCCTGCGGTGAATATTTCCGAATGTCACAAAAATCCGTATCCAGTGTTATTAAGGTGCGTCTTTCCTTCTTGCAAACTTCAGCGATATGCGAATCTGGCTTTCCACCAAGGCCTTGTTCCAAAAGCGTTAACGCATCATACCCATTTTCCTCAAGCAAGTTCCCGACTTCAAACGGAAGATTCTCATCAACTTTGAATTTCATATCATAACTTAAGCCGGCATCCCAACGACTCTCTCTTTTGCCAACTCCGCAGCATAGGAGATTGCGGCCTGGATAGCTTCTTTTGTCAGGGATGGGTAGCTTTTGATTATTTCCTCTACGCTGAGGCCTGCGGCCAAGTTGTCTAGAACAACTGAGACCATTATCCGCGTCCCTTTTATGCAAGCCTTCCCATGGCAAACTGAGGGATCAACTGTAATATAGTCCTGCCAATTCATGGCATAAGCTCCTTCTCGGCTGGTGGAGGCAGGTAAAATTGCCTTTTCAAATGCAATAAACTATATAATAAGCATAGTCACCGCGCGTCTACCTGTCAACAAAACTCTTGGCTTGGCCGTGTTCTCACCGTCACTGGGATGCCTTAGCAATGGCGCGTTACGCGGAAGTCCCATTGCCCCAATATGAGGAGTTAAGAAAATGGCCTAGCTCTGATACTTCCACGGCGGTTTAAAAACTCTCCATATTTGATGACATCAGGTCAAGAAATACATGGTCTTTTAAACTGACCCTTGACTTTAGTTTAAAAATGTGATTGGTTAATAACCATGAGTCAAGGAATAAAAACAAAAATAAACCGTCTTGTCACTCAATGGCCCAAAGGAACGGTCGGTGTTGCATTCTACCTGAATAGGTT
>Ga0164310_10001313_pt1 | contig 13927 bp, 13 predicted proteins | sample GuaBasSedimGuay1_FD_121795 | JGI IMG/M metagenome (GOLD analysis project Ga0164310, IMG submission 121795) | Subseafloor sediment microbial communities from Guaymas Basin, Gulf of California, Mexico - Guay1, Core 4569-9, 0-3 cm | ecosystem: Environmental > Aquatic > Marine > Hydrothermal vents... | reverse complement strand
TCATATATATTTTCCATACAAAAGACCAGGGAAATGAACAATATATTAAACCCGGAAAATAGCAGATTAAGAACAAAGTATGAAACCACAAACAGCACAAAGACATTGTATAGAGAGAGATAGAACTCAGGATTGTCTTCATATTTGATTTTTCTTAATAGTTTGACTATCTTTGAAAACGAATAAAATATTAGAATTACCACGCTTAAGAACCCAAACAGACCATTTTCAGAAAGTAGTTTCAGATATTCATTGTGGACGGCTTTAAACTTTTTTTGCCCATAAATTTCATAGCAATACTTTGTCCCGAATTCATACCAGTATGCACCTGAACCACTTCCGAATAACGGGTTCTTCTTGAATATGTCTATTGCCACCATAGTTAATTTGTATCTCGGCTCTTCTTTTAGCTCTTTTTTGCCCTTTGAGAAAAAACCTAAGACCCTGGAAGTATATTTTTCTGGTAGAGTTGTCATAAATATAAGTATGATGAGAGTAACAATTAATAAATACTTCCAATTTTTTCTTACTCTTATTAAATATAAAAATATTATTGAACATAAAACTATAAAACCCGACCTTGATTGTGTAAAAATAATTGTTGCGGGTATAAAGATAAGGAGAATTACATATAGCAACCGTCTTAGATTATCTTTTATGATAGGCATTCTTGATGATATATATGCAAATGCGATGCAAGTTATTGCTGCAAGATAGTTTGGGTCAAATGCGAAAGCACCAAATCTCGTTTCAAACTGCTGGGAATATAGTATATAAGTGATGTCAACAGCTGTAGTTATGACATAAACTTCAAAAATGTAGTTTATCTTTTTGACAGAGTCGGCGATATTGATTAGTAGAAATGTGAAAACCATGAATTGAAACCACTTCATCATATCTATCTTTGTAAAATTCGGATATGGAGCATTAATATTTGATATTGTGAACGCAGTTAATATAAAGAGAAAGATTGTCCATATCCATGGAGATACAAATTGAAATTTCTTTTTTATGATGGCGTGATTTATAAAGAGGACAATTACCGCAATAAAACCAAGAATCCTTCGTGGAGCACAAGGACCAATAAAGGGAACATTAACAGCAAACCTATCAAATATAACAGGATTCAATTCCGTAAGGATTAATAAAAGAACAAGAATGAATGGGTTTCTGAGTGAGGTTATTAGAATTGCGGATATCACAAGCACCTTGATTATCTTACTGCTATCAATATGCTTATATAAAATCGCATAGACAAGCACTACTGTGATAATTAATACAATCAATACCCTGAGTAATCTCTCGTTCTTCAGTATCTCAGCCAGAGAGCCAAGAAAATTCTGCATTTTAAATGTGTCTATCATCTCTAACCCGTAAATACTCTCTTAACCCTGAAGACAATTTTGGAGATTACCCCAAGCAAATATACCACGGCAGAGAAACCACCCATACCCATCTTCTTTAGTAGATTGACCATGGAATCCACCCCTGCCCTGAAAACCAGATAGGGAACCTTCTTCCTGCTCTCACCCTCAATATGTGTGGCTCTCATATCCGGCACAAATAATATCCTATGCCCTTTCTGCGATATTCTAAAACACAGTTCAACATCCTCCCCAAGAAGAAAGAAGTCCTCATCAAAACCACCAATATCATCGTAAAGATTCTTTCTCATAATAAAGCAGGCGCCTGTGCATACTTCAATATGCTGTTTGGTGGGGGGCTCATCTGTCATAAGGTATCTTCTCATAACACCGGTATTCTTCAATCGCCTTGAGACACCGAGTGTTTCCAGTGCGATAATCAGCGGGGTTGGAAACCTTCGCCTGCAGTGTGTTGATTCATTGCCGTCAACATTCGTTATCAGAGGTGCATAGATTGCAACATTGGGATTTTCCTTGACCGTCTCTTCAAGGCAGACAGCGAAACCTGGCATCAGAAAGCAGTCAGGGTTGAGAACCATTATATATTCTGACTCTATCTCAGAGACAGCCCTGTTCATACCCTTTGCAAATCCTAAGTTTCTATCGCTTACGATTACCTTTGTCCTTTTAAACCTCTCCTCAATTATTTTAGGCGTTCTGTCGCCAGAGGCATTCTCTAATACACACACGGAAGCATTCGGAAATTCTCTATAAACCGATTCAAGGCACGCTTCAATGGTGTTATCAGATTGATATGTAACGATTGCTACCCCTATGTCCATTGCTCTATCTAAATACCCTCTATTATTCTTACTATTCTCTCCACAGACCTTCCTTCAAGACCCATTAGGTAATCATCAATGAACCTTGCTCTACCCTCCTCTAATTTAATATTACCATTTAATATCTCCTCGGTCGCTTTTACCAGATCAGTTGTGTCATATACCTCCACTGCAGCGCCATATCTTGAATAGGGAATGAAACTGTCAATTCTACCCGGATTATAGACAATCAAATCCTTACCGCTGATGATTGCCTCTATCCCCGCACCACTATTGCCTATGATAACCACCACCGCCTTCCTTATGGCATTCATCAAGCCCCCTTTTAAGACCTGATATTCAACACCCTTGTTCATAACCTTGTGTATAAAATATTCCGGTGGCATAGATGGGTGAGGGGCTATAATCAGACGGTGTTTTATCCTCTTACTTAGCTGTATTATACCTTCTAATCTCTCGCTAACCTCCCTATCCTCAAACATGCTGTTAGCATATAAGATGCATTTCTCTCCTCCTTCTTGAGATGAATCTATTATCTGTTTCAGTGCATCATACCGAGGTGAACCGCAGACAATCACCCGACTTTCATCTTCACCATGAGAGATGAGCCACCTTCTGGTCTCCTCCCCCCAAGCGATGAATCTATCTGCGAATATAGGTCTAAAACCAAAGTCATCTACACTTATGGGTCCATTCTGAAGGCAGAAGGATGGCACACCACATCTCCTTGCTATAATGCATGCTGACCTGCCATTGGAGTGTAGGTCATCAGCAACGACTACGACTGATGGCTTATTTCTTCTAAAGATTCTCTCATAGGTCTTAAGAGTCAGAATAAGTTGAAAGATTGAGCCTGGTTTGATTGACTTGTTGTATATCAGATACTTTGTAAGTGTATGTTCAATTCCTGCCCTTTTGAAGTTTTTTCTTATGTAGGGAATAAACCTAAACCATACTGATATATATGTTAGCAATGTAAATAGGATGTCATAAGAAGAGTGCAAGAAATCTTTATACAATGTCCTGAAACCCTCCTCATCTAACCTCTCTATCGCTTTTTCTGATGTTGAAATAACATTGTAATCATATCCTATGTCTCTGAAGTATCTCATTACAGGTAATAATGCATCTATGTCTGTTCTTCCAAATTGAACTATGAATAGCGGTGCTCTACTCACAATACCTCTTCTGCTGGTAAAGCGGGTCATTTTTCCAAGTAGCAATTTAATACTTATGTATAAAGCGGACAAACATCCATATACGAACCACCTCATTGGTCTGTATCTCCTACCTCCATCAACTCGCCCCTTAAATCTGTTCGTAATAATGTGGTGAAAATACACAGGTAATCTCTCTGATATGTATATCCTGTCAGGTTTATATTTCTCAATTATGTTTGAGATGATTTTACTGATATACATAGACCTCCATAGGTTGAAGAATAACTCTATATAAACAAGTGAACATATGGCATCAGACACTCTATTGAATGGTTTTTTATTGTTAGTCAACGCCTTCTTTAGTAGTTTGTTGGTTTGTATATGGCTTTCATAGATGTCTTCAATGCCTATATAATCCCTGTAGGAATGTTTTTCTTCAAGGGTATCAAAATATACTCTGGTAATTTCTGTGTTTTGACCTACTTTCTCTACCTTCTCTTTATTGTTGTATAACAAAGCGAGAAGGCGCATCGTTATCTCCTTTTTAAAATTGTTTTAAGACCCGCAAATAGAGTGGTGAAGAATCTGGAGCGCCATTGAGCATACACGAACAATGGAATTGATGTGATAATCAATATCCCCATTCTTTTTAGAGCGACTATGATGTGTGGGTGGAATCCCTGTATATCTACATAAGGAGGAGAAAGTATATTGTTCATTATATAATATGTAGCAATTGCGAAAACAGAAAGAGGCAGAAGTGTATCAAATATAAGCCACAGTATATCCTCCCAGTTGAAGTTCAGTAAACATCCTGTGTATGAAAACAATATAACATAATATATAAATAGTGTTATTACCTCACCCAGTGCAACACCTATGAGTCCCCATTCATTGTGGATAAAGTAGTAAATAAGACCCATTGCAATTGCCAGACATATAGATTGAAACATAAACATCTTCATCTGTTTATTTAATGCAATGAGAACCTCCCCTATTCCAACACCTGTAGAGCGAATATAGACACCCAGTAGTAGAATAGCGCATGGGTAAACCGCAGGCATATATCTGGGTAGTAATACCTGAAAGATTATAGGCATCAAAAGTATGGTAGTTGATATGGTTAAACCGGTAATGACAGTTATACTGGAAATTGGTTTAAGAGCGAATAACTTTAACCTGTTTATGTCTTCATAACGCCCCCATGTCTCAAAAATTGTCGGACCTATAACCTTTGATACATTCGCAGGTAGAGAAATAAGGAATAGTGCTACGGTTCCCGCCATTGTATAAAAGCCAAGGTCTGCCCTAGACAAAAACTTTATAACCATAATTCTATCAATTGTGGTGAGTAAAGTGCCACCTATACCCATCAAAAACATTGGAATACCTATCTTTGATAGTGATTTTATCGTTGACCAATCGGACCCAAGAGGGATTCTCTCTTCCCGTTTTAGAAATAGATATAGAAAAACAATGATACCACAGAATACTATGCCTATAAAATACCCTATCAGCCCCTTTAGGTAAACAAGCGGGATTAATATTATTAGGGTTAATATTGCGAAGAGTATATTGGAGAAACTAACTACTCCAAATCGCTGTCGTGACTCAAATATTGTCCTTAAAAATTGCTGAAATCTTGAGAATAATATGAAGATAATAATAGCAACCAAGCCCAGTAGAACCACCCTATTCCTTACAAAGAGTATTCCATAAAAGAGGAGTGCAATAGAGTATATTATTACAGTAAAAATATTTACACGCATTGTTCCGCCCTTGACTCTCTCAATTCCCTCCTCATCTCCCTTTCCTGCTAATCTTGGAATCTCTCGTTTCATTGTTCGGTGAAAACCAAGGTCAAGGTATTGGGAATAATTGACTGGTAGTGAAAGGGCGCCAATAATGCCATAATCAATCGGCGACAGTAACCTGGGTATGATGATACCACGTAACACCGCTATCAGTTGGCTGATTAAGACCCCACTCCACATCTTACCAGTGTCTATTATAAGTTTGACCCTATTCTCAAGTGCCATAGTCAAAATACCTTGTGATAAAATTATTCTCCAACCAGTTCATCTATTGCTTTCGCAACCCTCTCTGCGCCCTTACCATCTACTGCACCTTCAATATTCCTCACAATCTTCTTCCTACTCTCAAAACACTCAATCGCTTCACATAGGACATGTCTGATATCTCCTCTCCCGTCAAAGCAATATCCCATCTCTGAGAGGACATTGACCTCTTCCTCTTCCCTGCGGCTTCCAGGTATTGAAATCGCAGGCTTCTTAAGTGCCAGGGTCTCAAACAAACTTAATCCAGAGCCACATATCACCAGGTCCGATTGAGATATCTCTTTATATGGTATTTTAAATCCCTTCACTACTTTTAATCTAAAATCATATAAACCGCCTTTGATACTAAATATACCAGAAAAGAGATTAACTTCTCCTCTGTAGTTTATATTGTCAAGTGTGTTCAGAACCTCCATCTCGTCTCTCTTCCTATAGCCCCCACCCAGTATAACCGTGATATTCTCAACATCCTTTCTCACTTCGCTACTTCTACCTATATAGTTTATTATTTCCCTCCTTAAGAGAATGTATTTTCCTCCGCCAAATACTTTAACAGACGCGGGTATCTCAATATCAAGCGGTATGAAGGTTGGAAAGCAGTAGATATCTATAAGAGGTGGAACATATCTGGGAAAATCACTTATTAATACCACATTAGAGACCCTACTAATGAGCTCCTCAGACAATTGCTCACCGCCCTCCCTCAGGTCTATCACCATAACCCTGGGATGCACTTTTGATAAGATACTATCTGCACTATCATTCTCTATCTCCATTATGGTGTATCTGTCGCCTGTGGCTCTCTTTACCTTATCAAGGTCTCTGGTTATGAACACAACATCATGACCATAGTCCAACATATATTCAGCAAGCGCAAGGCATCTGACTACATGACCGAAACCGATACTGTCGCTAGCGTCAACTCTGAAACCGATTAGTGAGTTACTATTCCTCAAATACTGCCTCTGTTTAAATATCTATGAAACAATATGCCATATATATGAAAGATACCAATGATTATGTCCTCTGTCTCACATGTCTGTTAATCACCGCAAGTTTTGGATTTTCCCATAAAAACTCGCATATCTCCTCTATACCTGCCTCTATTATCCTCCTGCCAAATGCTTCAACAATGGACCTTATGAGCAGGAAGTCCTCCCATTCATCCACGCACAATCGCCAGTGAGGGTCACACCTCAGACCCTCAGGCGCTTCTATCCACCTGATATTATACAACTCGGGGTGCTCGTATATGTAGTGGGTGAAGTGCTCTCTATTATATCTATCCTCTGCACGCCTGTTTATCTCCTCCAGTGTCTCGGATGTCATCACCTCTACATCTAACCCCCTCGGATATCCACCCTCCTTATCTATGATATTCCTGGTAAGGGAATAATCATCATTATGATTGTTGACCACCATATCCACCACCCTGGGGTCCATAAGCACACAGTCGGCTGTTATCCTCGCAATGATGCTTGCTCCATAAGATTTAGAAGCGTTGTAAGCCCTATCAAGCACATCACGGAGTGAACCTCTATAAACCTGACACCCCACTCTCTCGCAAACCTCTACAATTGGGTTATCGCTTGAGTGTGTTGAGGTGATTACCACAATCTCATCTAACTGCTTTGCTAAACTCAACCTGCTTATCAGTATCTCAAGCAGGGTCTTCTCATTCGCCTTCATCAATACCTTGCCCGGAAGCCGTTTAGATGTCATTCTCGCCTGAACTAAAGCACACCTCATAGAACTGTAACCTGTATAACCATATCTTCTCTATGGCTTCATCTTTTTATTCAATCTATTTATTATCTCTTCAATTCTCAATGCTTCTATTCTGATAACCTTATCTCTTGACTTGTTTCCACGCACAATCGTAATTCTGCTCTTAGGTATAGATAGGGCTTTTGAGAGGAATGAGATAAGCGCCCTGTTTGCTTTCCCTTCCCTTGCCTGTTCCTTTATCGCTATTCTAATTATGGTATCTGTCGCCTCCTTGATTGAATCTATTGCTGAACCAGGATAGACCCTGACATTAACCTCTGCCATATGGAGATTATAATAAAAAACAAAGGGCAGGTTATACCTTAAACCTACCCTCTGTTGATGATTTTTAATTGTTATTCTTTCTTACTGCCTCTGGCAGCGAGGAGAATGACCACAATGATGATGATAATGATTACTACTACGATGATGATTATCAGGGTGATGTTAAGACCAATGCCTGCTTTCTCTACGCTCGCCTTCATCTCCAGCTTCGGCTTGGATGATATCTCGGCGAGTGAGTATTCCCACCTCACCGTCTTGGGGTCTTTCTCGTCAATCTCTCCATTGGTCTCCAGAACCTTGCCCGGGAAGTGGAACAGATAGGTGAACTTGTATTCGCCAAGCATGGACTTGGTGAAGTCGTCCATCTCCTCCGCTCCCTCTTCAGCCGAGCCCTTGACCACACCGAGGAAATCATATTTGCCCTCTTTCTCTTTGAAGTATGATGCCTCTTTGTCCAGCCCGCCAAGCTCTGTGTTGAGGAATGCCTTAAGGTTGTCAAAGTTAAGGGTGAAGTATACATGGGTGTTGCCCTCTTTATCCTCAACCTTGATTTCTGATACCTTGACACCCTCTACCTTGCCATACTCTTCCTTGATATCTTCCTCTTTGACCGGCGCCTTTATGTCTCCTGTGTCTGAGCCCGTCTGCATCCAGTAGTGTATCTTGGCGACACCACTGCCATCAGGATTCAGTGTTACCTCCTGCTCATAATTGATACATGATAATGCAAGTAAAACTGCAAAGAAAGAAGAAATACTTATCAGGATTATCTTCTTCATAATGCCTCCTTAATCCAATTTTGTTGAGATTATAAGATTATTTAGTAGAAAAAGATACAATTAAGGAAATGGAGGGTTAATATTCTTCCATATATAAATCACTTCTCATCTTGCTTATCCATTCTTGTCCTCTTTAACCTCGTTCTCAGTCAGTTGATGGAGAGTTCTCCAGTGATGCTCTATCAGTGCCTTAAACTGGGAGATATACTGGTCTCGTTGCAATCTTATGGATGTGAGGGTCTTCTGTATCTCCTTGACCTGCTCATTTGACTGAGCAATTATATCACTCGCCTTCTTCCTTGCCTCGGTTAGAATTAAGTTTGCCTCTTTCTGGGTGTTCTCCTTCAATTGCTCTGAGATGCGCTTGGCTGTTAGCAATGTCTCCTCAAGGGCTCGTTCTCTCTTCTCAAACTCCTCCGCTCGTGTCCTTAACTCCTTCAAATCGTCTTTAAGTTTTGCGTTCTCCTGAATCAATTCTTCCATCTGGTTCCCAACCATCTCAAGAAAGGCATCAACCTCATCCTTATCATAGCCACGCATCGCCTGCTTGAACTCATGCTTGAAGATGTCCTGTGGGGTTATCCTCATAAGCAAAACACCTTCGGAATATTAATAAAATACACTTTTACTGTCAATCAAAAGAGGTTTTCTGATAGTATAACATAGTAATTCCTTGAAGTTATACATTACATTCTACATAAAACTATAAATAATGATTGTAATTAAAAATGCCGAAGATATGTTAAAATAACATTATATGTCTAAACTACTGTTTGGTTCATCAAAAGTTCCTGAGCTCTCTTACCTTCTTAAAGAAGTTAGTTTGGATGACCTACACACTATATCAAAGATGCTTGGTAGTAGTGGCTCCTTAAAGAGCAGAGCACGACTTATAAATAGCATCCCAAATAAATTGTTGGATTCTAAATTCGTAAAAAAATATATCTCATCTCTTCCTCAGGAGGAGATGACTGCCCTTAAAATCTTCTTCTATATGCAATCATACGCACCAGACCTGCTTTCCACGGTGAGGAGAAAGATGTCAGGTCTAATCAATTCATTAAGAGACAGGGGTCTTATCTTCTATATGGGAAAGGCAAAGCAGTATTTTATGCCGCGTGAGATAGTAAGTTCAATAGATGGAGTAGTCAGCGTTGACCTTGAGTGTATTTCGCTCAATGAGAGTGGTGGAAAAGAGATTAACCACGGCTTCGCAATGTTGAGGGATGTCTTTACCGTCTTCTCCCAGGCAAGGTCAGGAAAGATAAGAATGACCAAGGCGGGTAATGCATTCTCAAATTCAGTTGATAAACTATCAAACCTTTTGGAGTTGAGTTCACATCAGATTCCATCGGATATTATGGAGCCAGATAAGAGAATACAGTTCATTCTTGAGTATCTAAAGGTTAAGGGTCTGATTGCTCTTGCCGGGAAGAAAACCATCTCAACCGATGTCAACATAACCAACTGGAGTAGAGAGCGATATTTAGAATTTCTTAACTCAATTGCCAGATTCTATTTCTTTGAGTTCAACCCGCCTAATAATATCGTAAAAGCCCTTACCATTGCATTCGTAGTTGCCATGTCTCAATACAAGAGTTCAAGTATATTCAAGTATAATGATTTCGTTGAATTGGTTATAAAAACGGTCAGGAAGATTGAGACAAGTGTGAGTGCTAAGGATATCAGGGAGACAATTGCAACGCTCACTCTGTTCGGAATTCTGAAACTGGTTGAGAGAGACAGAGGTGATGGTGCCCTGGGCATATCTGATATTGGATTAGCACTACTGAAAGGTATGGAGTTTATACCCCAGGTGAATAACGAATTATATATTCTCCCCGATTTCAATATCATCGCATCTAAAGATGTTGAGCTTTCTCTGAGGGCGACACTTGAGACCTTCCTTGAACTTGTTTCATTGAAGGAGACCATAACATTCAAACTCACCAGACAGTCGGCATACCAAGGTTTCAAGGCCGGATATACCAGCGAGGGGATTATAAACATTCTGAAGGATAACTCCTCCAAGCCCCTCCCACAGAACATAGAGTATTCGCTTGTGAACTGGTATAATCTGTATAAGAAGGCGTCGTTCAAGAAGGGTATCTTTATAGCAGTGGATAGTGATGAAGTTGCCGATGAAATTTTATCAAATAAACAATTAAGACAATATGTAAAGGAGGTGGTTAGAGGACCAGTTCTCATACTGAAGGATGGCGCTTATGATAGGACTTTCAGTGTTCTTACCAGAATGGGTTTCATGCCTAAACCCCTCCACGAAGATGATACACTAATTGAACAACTGTCCCAACAGGAACTATCTACCAACAATATCTCCCTGGCTCTTGAAAACTGTGCTCATCTGGGAAGAGAGGTCTATATGATATACAAGAACAATGACACTATATGGAGGGGCTATGTTACGCCCAGAGGTATCACTGAGAAAGAGGGCAGAAGATACGCAAGAGTAAGGAAAAGAGGGACTAAACATAACACAGAGGTTCTTATTGATGAAATAATGTATGTAAGTTTTGAGGACTGAGGAAAAGTGGATGAGAAGAAGGAGAAGAAATTAGAGTGGATAAGCCATCCTGCGAGATACAGGGTTAAAACCACAATTCTCTTAATCCTTTTCTTCATCGCCATTTCAGCCGGTGTTTATTTTACCTTTGAAAGCGCATTTCTGGCATTCCTGTCAATGTTGATTCTTGTTGTTAGTTTGTCGTCATACTTCTTCCCCACTAAATACAAACTTACAGAAAGCGGGGTGACCATAAAGGGCATATTAACCGAAAGGTTTAAGCCATGGGACTACTTCCATTCATACTACTGCGATAAACACGGCGTTTGTCTCTCTACCTTCTCATACCCATCACGCCTTGACCCGTTCAGGGGTTTCTCCCTCCAGTTCCGCAGGGACAATAGAGAAGAAGTGATTAACTTCATAAAACAATTCTTAAAACCCGCTGAGCCAAAGAAGTAGATATTTGATTGTATAACTGGCATTTCTGTCTCAAAATCACCAGAGCATTTATATTACAAACTATTGTAATTATGTCTCATTTAATATATAATTAAAAAAATCAAGAGGTGGTCAATTATGCCTGTTTATGAATATAAGTGTGATGAATGTGGAGAGAGGTTTGAAAAACTTACTTCTGTGGGTGGTAAGGAGGTTAGTGTTAAGTGTCCGAAGTGTGGTGGTAGTGCGAGACGCATTATATCTACACTCCTCAAGAGTGGTAAATCAGAATGTAGTTGCACAACCTGTGGAACAAGCACATTCACCTGAGCTGTCTAATATTCTTGGCTTCGGTTAGGAGCCAACAGGTAATTACCTTAATTATTGTATTTTTACCGAGAGAGTTGTTAAGGTTAGCAAGATTTAGAAATATGTCTCGCTATATTGACCATTACCGATGACATCTCAGTAAGCCCCTCCAAACTCACCCACTCGTCATCACCGTGAATAAGACCGCTTTCACAGCCAATCCCAATCGTTGGAATACCTGCTGACACAAGATACCTCATATCAGAGAAGAAAGGTGCAAGAACGAACCTCGGCTTAATCCCCACTACATCAGAGAAAGCCATTCCGACCAACTCCTTCATTCTATCGTTGGAAAGCCCTACAGCAGTTTTAACCTTCTGTATAAGTTCAATGTTATAACCATAATGAGTTCCAGTGAGTGCCTTATATACTCTCTCCCTTATAAGTTTGTCTATCTCAGAGAGGCACATTTCTGGTATCACCCTCGTATCTACTGTGAATGAGAACCTATCGCATATAGTATTCGGCTTCGTTCCACCATCACATACACCGCCAATATTCATTGTTATATATCTATGTGCGTCATCTGAAACTTCCATCTCTGTTCTCCTCTTAGCAAGTTCTTCCTCAAGGTCAAATAATGATGAAGCCGCACGCACTGCTCCCCTGAATGCATTGAGACCAAGATGGGGTCTGCTTGAATGTGCCGCCTTGCCTGTTACCACTACCTTGTGCCATATCAGACCTTTATTTGCAATAGTTATAACGGGTGAATGAACACCCTCAACTACTCCTATATCACCCTTTAGTAAACCACGCTTGGCGAGATAGCCCGCTCCCGCCTCTCCGCCCGTCTCCTCATCACATACAAACGATGTCTGAATAGCAACATCTAAACCCATATCGTCTATCACTCTGACAGCAACCAGCATTGATGCCACCAAACCCTTCATATCTGCAGAACCACGACCATATACTCTATCGCCCTCTACTAACATCTTGAATGGCTCTTTAGTCCACCCCCCGGTTATAGGAACCACATCAAAATGCCCGTTGAGGTGAACTATGGGTCTATCATCTATCAACCTCTCGCCAATGATTGAGTATCTTGGTGGTGCGTTCTCAGGAAGCCCTCCCTCACCCTTTGGCGCCTGTATAATCTCAGTCATAAGCCCCGCCTCTTTCATTATAGGTTCAAGCGCCTCAACTGCGTCTCTATATGAGTTGCCGGGAGGATTGACAGTGGGAATTGATATTAGAATGCCAAGGACATCAAGCAAAAAGTCCCTGTATTTCGCCACTCTTCTCTTTATGTCTCCTACTATCTTATCCATCAATCAATCAATCTGGGGAATAAATCCGACCTTCTGTCCTTAAAGATGTCATTCTCGGGGGTCACATGCTTATCCTCCGCATCCTCCGGCTCAATATCAACCAGCGCAACCTCCTCGCCATCGTCAGATGCCTTGACCAGCACTTCTCCCTTCGGTGAGACCACCTGGCTTCTGCCAGTGAAGTGAACCTCTATGTCGTCCAGTTTCTCACATCCCACCCTGTTGGCAGTTATGGTGAAGACACGGTTCTCTATGGAACGGGTTATCATTGCATCCTGCCCGTAGGGCAGTATCAGATTCGCAGGGTGAGCAATTATCTGCGCATCCCTCAGTGCAAGAACCCGCGCAACCTCTGGGAATATCCAGTCAAAGCATATCATCATACCTACCTTGGCTGGACCCATATTGAAGGGGTGGATGGTTAAGTCGCCCGGGGTGAATATCATCTTCTCCCTACCGAAAAGGTGCGCCTTGCGGTAGTGACCCAATAGACCTATGGGACCTATGAGATATGAAGAGTTGTATAGTTTATCATCCTCCTTCTCCATCACCCCTGCGACGATAAAGCCACCAATGGTGCCAGCCATCTTCTTGAGCCACTCAAATGTAGCACCTTCCTCAACAACCTCTGCATATTCAATCGCCTCATCTTTGTCCCTGAACAGATAGCCAGTGCTGAACAGTTCGGGCAAGACAATGAGGTCTGCGGTCTTACCAGCGAGCAGTTCTTCAGCCCTGTTCAGATTCTTCTCCACCTCACCTCTCTCAATCTCCATCTGGACGAAGCCGACCTTCATTTGTAAACCTCCCTGAAAATAACTAATATGGGCTATTCAGAGATTATATGAAATGGTGATAACTATTCAACAGTTTGATTAGTGTTTATAAAGTATAATAGGTGTGTTATTTAAGGCAGAAACTCATCGGGAACCTTGACTTTACATAAGAAACCATAATCTCTTAGAAAGACAATCCATTCACCATCTGGTGACCAATAAGGTTCTATATCACCTTGTGAAGGTCCCTCATCATGGTCTGTTATCC
>Ga0164310_10001312_pt1 | contig 13928 bp, 11 predicted proteins | sample GuaBasSedimGuay1_FD_121795 | JGI IMG/M metagenome (GOLD analysis project Ga0164310, IMG submission 121795) | Subseafloor sediment microbial communities from Guaymas Basin, Gulf of California, Mexico - Guay1, Core 4569-9, 0-3 cm | ecosystem: Environmental > Aquatic > Marine > Hydrothermal vents... | reverse complement strand
GGGCCGGGTGTGCCAGAGGGGAGTGGTATCTGGGGGCGGGTGTGGGAGCAGGCGGCCCGGAATCCTGAACTCTTTGTTGCCGTCGGGATGCTGGGTGGGTCTCGAAGGAAATGTGTGACGGTCGCAGCGGATGGTTGACGGCAGTGCAAGCACGTGGTATAATTTAACCACAAACTACGCTCGGAAAGACGACGAACAGGAGGAGTAGGCGGGAACGGCCCTGGCGAACCGTTTTTTCGCGCTTTCGCCAGTTTTCGCGTGAGAACACGGGAAGAGAAGAGGGTCACCGGCTGCAAGCCCTCGCAGCGCCCCCCGCCGAAGGTCGCCTGGGAGTCGAGAGGCTGAACCGGGCCAACAGAGGCCGGATAAGTCTCTCCGGGTTCGCCCGTTACCGCGAGGGCCCTTGTTGGAGGGCTGCAGAGTGCAACGACGAAATCCGTTGATTCCTGGACTCCGTCGTTGAACCAGGGTGGTACCGCGGAGTTGCCCCTTCCGTCCCTGGACGGAAGGGGCGTTTGCGTAGGAGACGCCCAATGGCCTGGTGGGAGACCCTCTTCGACGAAAAGTATCTGCGCTTCTGGAAGCCCTCTCGTCCGCCGGAACGAACCGCGCGAGAGGTGGACGGTATCGTGCGTTACCTGGCCCTGCCGGAAGGCGCTGCGGTCTTAGATCTGGCGTGTGGCTATGGCCGCATCGCCATCCCCCTGGCTCAGCGCGGGTACCATGTCACCGGGCTGGACTTGAGCGAAATTCTGCTGGCGGAGGCGTGTCGAGCGGGAGAGGAAGCCGGCGTTCAGGTTGCCTGGCACCGGGGTGATATGCGCAATATCCCGTGGGCCGACGCCTTCGACGCCGTAATCAGCATCTACACTTCCTTCGGCTACTTCGAGGAGGAGGCCGACAATCAGAGGGTGCTGGAGGGCGTGTACAGGGCCCTCAAGCCGGGCGGTCGCTTTCTACTGGACGTGTCCAACCGGGATTGGCGGGTGCAGATAGGGCCGCGACGGCACTGGTTCGAGGTAGACGATTGTGTTGTGCTGGTCGAAGCCTGGCTCGACCTGGTTGCCGGTCGTTCAGGTGAGACTTGGCGTTGGCAGGAGGGCGGCACGTGGCGAAGCCTGGAGTTCGACGTGCGACTCTACACCGCTACTGAACTCAAACGCATGATCGAAGCCGCCGGAATGCGCTGGCTGCGCGTCTACGGCGGGTGGGAGGACGAGGATTTCGGTCCCCAGGTGCGCCGCATCATTGCCATCACCGAAAGGCCATCTCGCTCAATCAAGCCATCGTCACCGCAGTAGAGCAGTGGCTGGCCGGGGAGACAGAGCCCCTGTCGGAGCAGGGGCGGATACGGCGCGTACTCCGCGAAAGCGGCATACTGGCCGAACTGGGCGATTGGGTGGATAAGCATATCGAAGCAGCGCCAGATGTCACCGTCGAAGAGATCCGCGAGTTGATTGATGCTCAAGTCCGCCGATAGCGTGCTTTGCGACGCAGCCAGGGCCGAGGGATTGGCAGCCGTGAACCCGAGCGAGTTTAAGGTAAAGGAAATAGTGAAAGGAATCGCTAATGACCAACCAACCAATTAACCAACTATCCAAAACCTACAACCCCAAAGAGCACGAAGAACGTCTCTATCAGTGGTGGGAGGAGCAGGGCTATTTCCGCCCCGAAAAGCAGGTCGAACTGGGATTGGCTTCCGAAAATGGCCCACGCTGGTGCATCACTATGCCGCCGCCTAACGTCACCGGTGTCCTGCACCTGGGCCATGCCATGACCGCCGCCGTCGAAGACTTGATGACCCGTTACTACCGCATGCGCGGCTTCGAGACACTCTTCCTGCCCGGCTCCGACCACGCCGGCATCGCCACCCAGAACGTCGTCGAGCGCGAACTGCGTAAAGAGGGCCTCACGCGCCACGACCTGGGGCGCGAGAAGTTCATCGAGCGTTGCTGGACCTGGGCGCGGACGTCCCAGAAGCGTATCACCGAGCAGCACAAGCGGCTCGGTGTTTCCTGCGATTGGACGCGGGAACGGTTTACCCTTGACGAGGACCTGAGCCGCGCCGTGCGCACCGCCTTCGTGCATCTCTACAAGAAGGGCCTCATATATCGAGGGACCTATCTGGTCAATTGGTGCCCCCGCTGCACCAGCGCCATCTCCGACCTGGAGGTGATCCCCGAAGAGCGTGCTGGTCACCTCTGGTACATCCGCTACCCCATCGTCAACGACGACTGGGATGGACCACGAGCGGAGTGGGGCAGCGGCAAGTGGGCTGAGGGCGCGACCGAGTTCATCGAGATGGCAACCACCCGCCCGGAAACCATCCTGGGCGACACCGCCGTCGCCGTCCACCCCGAAGACCCCCGCTGGAAGCACCTCGTCAGCAAGTCCGCTGTCCTCCCGGCCATTGGCCGCCACATCCCTATCATTGCGGATGAAGTGGTGGACCCGGAGTTCGGCACCGGCGCGGTGAAGGTCACCCCGGCCCACGACCCTACCGACAACGAGATCGGCATCCGCCACGGTCTGGAGGCCCCCAACGTGATGACTGATACAGCCCACATCAATGAACTGGGCGGCCCCTACGCCGGGCAGGACCGCTTCGAGTGCCGCCGCAACATCGTCGCCGATTTCGAGAAGGAAGGGCTGCTCGTCAAGGTCGAGCCCTACTTCCACGCCGTGGGCACCTGCCAGCGCTGTCACACCGACATCGAGCCGCGCATCTCCACCCAGTGGTTCGTCAAGACGAAGTCGCTGGCCGAGGCGGCGATGCAGGCCGTGCGCGATGGGCGCACCGTCATCATCCCGGAGCGGGAGGAGCGGCGCTTCTTCCACTGGATGGAGAACATCCGCGACTGGTGCATCAGCCGCCAACTGTGGTGGGGCCACCGCATCCCCGTCTGGTACTGCGACGACTGCGGCGAGCAGACCTGCGAGATGGACGATCCCACCGTCTGCGCCCACTGCGGAAGTCCCAACATTCACCAGGATGAGGACGTTCTCGACACATGGTTCTCCTCCGGCCTGTGGCCCTTCTCCACGCTCGGCTGGCCGGACGCGGACGCGCCTGACTACCGCCGCTACTACCCCACCGACGTGCGCGAGACCGGCTACGACATTCTGTTCTTCTGGGTGGCGCGGGAGATGATGCTGGGCATCGAGATGACCGGCCAGACACCTTACTCCACCGTCTACCTGCACGGCCTGGTGCGCAACGAGGAGGGCAAGAAGATCAGCAAGTCAATGGAGAACATTGACGAGTACGATCCGCTGAACATCATCGAGAAATACGGCAGCGACGCGCTCCGCTACACCCTGCTGACCAGTTCCACACCGGGCCTGGATATGAACCTCGACCCGCGTCGGTTGGAGGGGGCGCGTAATTTCACCAACAAGATCTGGCAGGCAGCCCGCTTTGTTCTGACGAACGTTTCAAGCCCGCAATCTGAAACCTTAAACCTGCAACCTGAAACCTTAAACCTGCAACTGCCCGACCGCTGGATCCTCTCGCGTTTGAACCGTCTCATCCAGAACGTGACCCGCCTCTTCGAGACGTACCAGTACGGCGAGGCTGGCCGCCAGATCCACGATTTCCTGTGGGGGGAATACTGCGACTGGTACATCGAGGCCAGCAAAGTGCGCCTCTACGACGAAGCGGCGGACAAGACCGTCCCGCGAGCCGTTCTGCTGCATGTGCTGGAGACGGCGCTGCGGCTTCTGCATCCCTTTATGCCCTTCGTCACCGAGGCCATCTGGCAGGCGTTGCCGGAGGAGGCCCGGGAGGGGGAGGCGCTGATAGTAGCCCGTTGGCCGGAGCCAGACTCTGCGCTCCTGGACGAGGAGGCGGAGGAACAGATGGAACTGGTGATGGAACTCATACGGGGCATCCGCAATCGCCGAGCCGAGTACAACGTGACCCCCGGCAAGCGCATCCCGGCTGCTATAGCCGCCGGTGATGCTGTGCGATGGCTGGACGAACAGCGTGCTGTGCTCTGCTCCCTGGCCAAACTCGACCCCAACCAACTAACTATCCAGCCAACTATCCAACCGCCTGCTCAAGCAGCCACCATCATCGTCGGCGAGACCGTCTGCTACCTGCCGCTGGCTGCGCTGGTGGATTTGAAGGCGGAGCGGAAGCGGCTATCGTCGGAACTGGCCGCCATCGAGGCCCGCATCGCCCGCAGCGAGAGCCTGCTGGCGGGAGAGTTCGCGCAGAAGGCCCCTGCACACATCGTCCAGCGGGAGCGGGACAAACTGGCCGATCTGCAAACCGAACAGGCCAAACTAAGGGAGCGGCTGGCGGCGTTAGAGTGAATTGACAGCCGAACCGAAATGAGTAAAATAATAAAACTAGAACTTGTTGCACAATAACAACAGAATGTGCTAGCCCAGGCAAGACATTGGGAGGCTCTGGCTAGCCCAGCGTCTCATCTCCCAATAGGCACAGGCACGGCAGCAGTCGTCTTGTATTACGACTGGCGAGTGTACGCCTTTGTTGATTATTGTGCGACGATTCTCTCGGTGCCCTCTCTTCAGGACATACAGGTATGCCGGAGGAAAGGAGGTGATCTGCGACAAAGAGTAGGCGAAATTGAAGGCTGGATTCCCGATGATTGGTCATTTTACGTTCACCAATGAATTAAGGAGAGGATGCCATGAAAAGGTTCACATATCTGGCGGTTGCACTCACCCTGTTGCTCTGCCTGGTGGGGACCTCTTGTAAGCCTGCGACGCCCGAGCCCGCGGCAGAGGTTGTTATCGGCGCAATCTATCCACTGAGTGGCTCGCTGGCCCCTACCGGAGAACTTTTGCGGAATGGGGTTGAATTGGCGGTGGAGATCATCAACGGGGAGTACCCTGATCTGAATCTCCCTCTTGCCGCCGAGGCGGGCTTGCCCAACCTGGGCGGGGCGAAGATCCGGGTCATCTTCGGCGACCACGAAGCATCCCCGGAGAAAGGGCTGAGCGAGGCGGAGAGGCTCATCACCGAAGAAAATGTGGTCGCGCTTCTGGGCTGCTACAACAGTTCGGTCACGGCCACGGCCAGCGAAGCCGCCGAGAGGCTCGGCATTCCCTTTCTCAACCCCGAATCCACCTCACCCAAGCTCCACACGCGGGGCTTCAAGTGGTTCTTCCGTACTACCCCGCACGACCGGACCTTCGCCGAAAACTTCTTCGACTTCCTGAAGGACCTGAAGGAGCAGAAAGGTATTGACGTGCACACGCTGTCCATCGTCTACGAGGACACCCTGTGGGGGGCAGACGTAGGTGAGGCCGAGAAAGAACTGGCCGCCGAGCGTGGCTATGAGGTCGTGGCCGACATCCCCTATGAGCACGAGACGGCCGAGGTCACCAGTGAGGTGTTGAAACTCAAGGAAGCCAGTGCCGATGCAGTGATGATGGCTTCCTACATCTCCGACGCCATTCTCTATCAGAAGACCTTCAAAGACCTCGACTTCAACCCCCCGGGTATTCTGGCTATGGACTCCGGCCACATTGACCCCTCCTTCCTGGGGACGGTGGGGGCTGACGGCAACTACATCATGAGCCGCGAAGTGTGGGCACTGGATCTGTCGGTCAAGAAGCCGGTGGTCAAGACGGTCAACGATATGTTCGTCGAGCGCTACGGCAAGAACATGGACGGCAGTTGCGCCCGCTCCTTCACCGGCATGCTCGTCCTGGCCGACGCCATCAACCGGGCCGGCTCCACGGACCCGGAGGCCATCCGGAAGGCACTGCTGGAGACGGACATCCCCGGTGACATGCTCATCATGCCCTGGGAAGGGATCAAGTTCGATCCCGAGACCGGGCAGAACACGCTCGGCCGGGGCATCATCGTCCAGGTGCAGGACGAGAAGTACTACACCGTCTGGCCCTTTGACCTGGCCTCCAAGGACATCATCTGGCCAATGCCCACCTGGAGTGAGAGGTAGTAGGACCGACCGTGGGGCACAGCGGATCGGATCCGCTGTGCCCCCCTTGTTGGTTGACAGGGTGACAAAAATGTTATCTCAACTTCTAATTAGCGGCTTCCTGATGGGGCTGATTTTTTCCCTGGTTGCGGTAGGGCTGACACTCATATGGGGAGTGGTGGAGATCGTCAATTTCGCTCACGGTGCCTTCCTGATGCTGGGCATGTACGCCACCTACTGGCTTTACAGACTACTCTCCATTGACCCCCTTTTCGCCTTGCCAATCTGTACCATCCTCCTATTCTTCGTCGGGATCGTCACGTATAGATTGATGATCAGGCGCGTCCTCACCGCGCCGATGGTGGCCCAGATATTTTCTACCTTCGGGCTGATGGTCTTCCTGGAGAATATGGCTCACTTTCTCTGGAGTTCCGACTATCGCCTGATTAAGGAGCCCATCGTCCATGGCAGGTTGGAGGTGTTCGGACTTTTCATCAGCAAACCCCAGTTAGTGGCTGCCGCAGGAGCGATGGTCGCCACCGGCCTTGTTTACTGGTTCGTTACCAGGACGCAGACAGGCAGGGCGCTCCAGGCCACAGCGGAGGACAAAGAGGCCGCTGCACTGATGGGGATCAACAGTGACCGCATGTTTGCCCTCGCCTGGGGTATCGGGGGAGCGTGTGCAGGTGCGGCGGGGGTGCTTCTGGCCAACTTTTACTTCATTTTCCCCAAGGTGGGCGATATCTTCAACCTGACTGCCTTCGTGGTAGTGGCGTTGGGGGGATTCGGCAGCATCCCGGGGGCCTTCATTGCCGGTATCATCATCGGACTGGTGCAGGTTCTGGGCGGACACTTGGTTGCCCCGGCCTTCAAGTCCGTGATCGTGTTCATCATATATCTGGTAGTGGTCATCGCCAGGCCGCAGGGCCTCTTTGGGAAGTTCTAACTGCGGACAAGGAGAACGAATGACTGACACACTGAGGCAACGATTGATACGACAGCGATTACCCTGGCCCGCCATAGTCGCCGGAGGTCTGGTAGGACTATTCATTCTTGCCTTTCCCTTCCTTTTTACTCGTCCCTTTCCCCAGCATCTTATGATTCTGATCTTCCTCTATGGCGTGTTAGGCCAGGCCTGGAATCTGCTAGGGGGCTACGCGGGCCAAGTTTCCTTTGGCCACGCTATCTTCTTCGGTATAGGGGCCTACACTTCAACAATACTTCTCTCGCGTTGGAATGTTAACCCCTGGCTGGGAATGCTCGCCGGGGCAGCCGTGGCAGTACTTGTCTCGATCATCATCGGCTACCCTTGCTTTCGGCTGCGAGGGCACTACTTTGCCATCGCTACCATTGCTGCCGGGGAAATCATCCGCCTGATCTTCGTCAACTGGGATTGGATAGGAGGAGCGCGGGGTCTCTTTGTCCCCATGCTCGACGAATCCCTGCTCAATTTCCAGTTCCATACCACCAAAGCGCCCTACTACTACATTGCCCTGACGCTGCTGGTGGCTTCGATTCTGGTCACCCGTTGGGTGGAGCGCTCCAGACCGGGCTATTATCTCATGGCCATCAGGGAGGACACCGATGCTGCCAGGAGCGTGGGGGTAGATGCTACCAGATACAAGTTGTTCGCTATGATTATCAGCGCCTTCTTCGCCGCTCTGGGGGGTACTTTATATGCCCAATACTTGCTCTATATAGACCCGGATAGCGTGTTGCCTTTAGCCCTTTCCGTTCGAATCTGCCTGATTCCCGTGTTGGGAGGGACGGGCACGCTCTGGGGGCCTCTCATCGGCGCTGCCATCCTGATCCCCATGGCGGAATTCACGCGAGTGTATCTGGGTGGGGGAGGGGGAGGTATCCACCTGGCGGTTTACGGCGCTCTGATTATGCTGATAGCGGTCTTCGAGCCCGGAGGGATTATGTCCCTGGTTAAACGATTCAGGAAACGACGGACGTAAGGGCGCAGTTACCGCGCCCCGTGGTGCTCTCCGCTTTTATGCTCCTGGTCGCCGGAACAGGAGACGGTGGGCGTACGGTCGCGGTAACCGCGCCCCTACCCTCAAATCACGAGGTCAAAGAAGATGCCATTGCTTGAAGTCAACAACCTGACCAAGCGGTTCGGTGGCCTGGTGGCTAACGACCGCATCAACATCGAGATCGAGGAAGGAGAGATCGTGGGCCTCATCGGCCCCAATGGGGCAGGGAAGACCACGCTCTTCAACTGCATCGCCGGGTTCTATACCCCGGATGAGGGGAGCGTGTGTTTCGCCGGCGAGGAAATCACCGGCTTTCCACCGGAAAGAGTTTGTAAGAGGGGGATAGCCCGCACTTTCCAACTGGTGAGAGTCTTCAAAGGCATGACCGTGCTCGATAATGTGATGGTCGGGGCCTTTTCCCGCATCCCCGACGCCGACGGGGCCAGAGAGAAGGCGTTGGAGGTGTTGGAGTTCGTGGGAGAACTGGAGAACAAGGATCTCCTCGCCGGCGGCCTGACCGTCGCCCACAAGAAGCGCGTGGAGATGGCGCGGGCACTGGCTACAGACCCCCGGCTCTTGATGCTCGACGAGGCCATCGCTGGCTTGAACCCCAAAGAAACCGAGGAAGCGGTGGAATTGATCGGCGAAATCCGCCGGAAGGGCATTACCATCTTTCTGGTCGAGCACGTCATGTCGGTGATCATGCCCATCTCCGACCGTATCATCGTCCTGGACTACGGCAAGATAATCGCCGAGGGCCTGCCCCAGGAGATCGCTACCAACGAAAAGGTCATCAAAGCATACTTAGGGGAGAGATACCGTGCTGCGAGTTGACAGGATCAGGGTCTGCTACGATGACATTCCGGCCCTGCACGAGGTCTCATTCGAGATCGAGGAAGGGCAAATCGTGTCTATCGTCGGCTCCAACGGGGCCGGGAAGAGCACGATTCTCAAGACCATCTCGGGTCTGCTCCACCCCGTCGCGGGCCAGATAGAGTTCGCGGGGACGCGGATTGACCGCAGCCCCCCGTATGAGATAGTAAGGATGGGCATTGCCCACGTCCCGGAAGGGCGGCGCATATTCTCCCGCCTGAGCGTGGTGGAGAACCTCTACCTGGGAGCGTATACGCGCAAGTCCGATGAGGAGAAGGCAGAGACGCTCGAGCAGATCTTCAGGTTATTTCCCATCCTGGAGGAGAGGCGCAATCAGAGGGCAGGGACATTGAGCGGCGGCGAGCAGCAAATGTTGGCCATAGCGCGAGCGCTGATGTCGAGGCCCAAACTCCTGATGCTGGATGAACCCTCACTGGGCCTGATGCCCATTCTGGTGAGCAAGGTCTTCGACACCCTGAAGCAGATCCACGAAGAGGGAATCACCATTCTGCTGGTGGAGCAGAACGTCCGTGAGGCGCTGGAGTTGGCCGATAGAGCCTACGTGCTGATGACGGGGAACATCGTGCTCCAGGGGACGGGGGAGGAGTTGCTGGAGACAGACCTGGTGCGCCAGGCTTATCTGGGGATGTAAGCGAGATGAGCAGGATAATTGACCTCAACTGCGACGTGGGGGAGAGTTACGGCGTCTATCGAGTCGGTAACGACGAGGCGCTGATGCCTCTGATCACTTCGGCCAACATCGCCTGTGGCTACCACGCCGGCGACCCCGTGGTGATGGATAGGACTGTACGCCTGGCTGCCCGACATGGGGTGGGCGTCGGCGCTCATCCCGGCTTCCCGGATTTGCTGGGTTTTGGTCGCCGCCGAATGCATCTGGCGCCTGATGAAATCGAGAATTATGTTCTGTACCAGGTGGGGGCGTTGGCCGCTTTCGCCCGCTCGGTCGGCGCGGAACTGGCCCACGTCAAGCCCCACGGCGCGCTCTACAACATGGCTGCCAAAGACATCGAGATGGCGCGGGCCATTGTTCGCGGTGTCGCGCGGGTTGATCCGAACCTCATTGTGGTTGGGCTGGCCGGCGCGGCACTGGTCGAGGCGGCGCGGGAGGCAGGGATGCGCGTCGCCAGCGAGGGCTTCGCCGACCGGGCATACAATTCCGACGGGACGTTGCGCTCCCGCAGACTTCCCGGTGCTGTGATAGAGGAGCCGGAGTTGGCAGCCGAGCGCGCGGTCAGAATCGTGCGCGACGGGACAGTCGTCGCCTACACAGGTGAGGAGATACCTCTGCACGTGGACACTTTATGCGTTCACGGCGATACCCCCACCGCCGTCGAAATCGTCAGGACAATGAGACGAAAGTTGGAGGAAGCGGGGATCGAGGTAGCGACGCTGGGGAGTTTTGTTGGCCGTGGGTAAGAGCGTTGATCTGATCGTCGAGCGACAGGCAGGGGAAGAAGACCTGAAATTTGTGGTCGAGATCCTGTTTTGTGGAGGGTACGCGGGGAGGAATCAGGAGGAGGTGCGGAAGCACATCGAAGAGTTGCGCAAGATCGGTGTGCCTGCCCCAGAACGAACGCCCGTCGCCTATCCTGTGAGCACCTATCTCCTCACCACCGACGGGGTGATCGAAGTCCAGAACGCAGAAACGTCGGGCGAAGTGGAGTACGTCGTGCTCATAGGTGCGGATGAGGTATACGTGACGGTCGGCAGCGATCACACGGACCGGGAATTGGAAAAGACAAGCGTGCCCAAGGCCAAGCAGATGTACCCTAAAGTGATCCCGCAGCGCGTTTGGCCCTACAACGAGGTGAAGGATCACTGGGATGACATCATCATTCGAAGCCATGCCGTGAAGGACGGCGAAAGGATGCTGTATCAGGCCCGTTCTCTGGAGGCACTGATAGATATCCAGACACTGATGAATGTTGTCGGAGCGAGCGGGCCTGGCCTGGTGCTGTTTTCCGGAACTGTCCCGACCGTAGGAGATAGATTGATCTACGCCGACGAATTCGAGATCGAGATGTACGACCCGGTGCTGGATAGGCGCTTGTGCCATAGATATGCGATCCGTCTGTTGCCAGGTTCAAGATGACGCAAGATGTACGGTGAGCCTCGCTTCCTTCTGGCCGGCGATGCGGCGCTGGTGGTCGAGTTTGGTGACGAGATCAGCCCCGAAGTAAACCACAGAGTCCACGTCCTCGCCCACGCCCTGGAGCAAAACCCCTTCCCCGGCCTGGGAGAAGCCGTCCCCACCTATCGTTCCCTCCTCGTGCACTACGACCCCCTTTGTCTCTCCTTTGAAGAGGCCAAGACGTTTGTCCTCGACGTGCTCGGAAAATGTGAGGAGATTCCCCTACCGGAGCCCAGGCTGGTCGAGATACCCACCGTCTATGGTGGGGAGTTCGGGCCGGACACCGAGTTCGTCGCCGAACACAACGGCCTCTCCGTCGAGGAGGTGGTGCGGCTTCACTCCGGCGCTACCTACACAGTCTACATGCTGGGCTTCACACCCGGCTTTACCTATCTGGGCGGGCTCCCGGAGGCCCTCGCCACCCCTCGCCTCCCCACGCCTCGCAAGTTGGTGCCGGCGGGCTCGGTGGGCATCGCCGGCTCCCAGACCGGCATGTACGCCATCACCACTCCCGGCGGCTGGCGGCTGATCGGCCGCACGCCGGCCACGCTGTTTGACCCTGCACGCATCCCACCGACCCTCCTTAGACCCGGAGACCGGGTGCGCTTCGTGCCGATCTCGGCGGAGGAGTTTCACACCTTGATGGAAGGGGCAAAGAGTGGCGCTTGAAGTCTTGGAGCCCGGTTTGCTCACCACCGTCCAGGACCTGGGACGGTACGGCTACGAGCGGTACGGCGTCCCCGTCTCCGGAGCGATGGACCAATTCGCGTTGCGGGCCGCCAATCTCCTGGTGGGCAATCCCCCCCATGCGGCCGCTCTGGAGATAACGCTTGCCGGCCCCACGCTGAGGGCCACCGACAAGTGCCTCATCGCAGTCACCGGCGCCGACCTGTCGCTGCGGGTGAACGATTGGGAGATGCCCCCATGGATGGCGATCTTCGTGCGCCAGGGATGGACCATCACATTTGGTGATCGTAAGAGCGGGTGCCGCGCTTACCTGGCGGTGGCGGGAGGGATTGACGTGATGCCCATCATGGGCTCCCGGTCAACCTACCTGAGCGGCGGCTTCGGGGGAGTCGAAGGCCGCGCGCTCCGCCAGGGCGATGTCATTCCTGTAGGCGTGGTGCCCTTCCATCTTCCCGAACGGGCCGGCCGGTCGTTCCCCTCCAACCTCGTCCCCGATTACAGCGACGCGCCCGAGATACACGTCGTGCTCGGCCCCCAGGATGACTACTTCACTGATGAGGGGATGGCGACTTTCCTGTCCGGCGAGTACCAGGTCGGCCCCACGTCCGACCGGATGGGGTATCGCCTTCAGGGGCCGGAGATAGCCCACAAAGGGCGGGCGGACATCATCTCCGACGGCATCCCGCTGGGAGCGGTGCAGGTGCCCGCCAACAGGCAGCCCATCGTCATGATGGCCGACCGGCAGACGACCGGTGGATACCCCAAGATCGCCACCGTCATCAGCGCCGACATCCCGCTGCTGGCCCAATGCCTGCCCGGCCAGAGCACCGTCAGGTTCGAGGCTATCGGTGTTGAGGAGGCCCAATCGCGTTATCGCAGGATGATGAAAGCCCTGGAGGAGGTGCGATGAACACCCTGTCGCCTCGGGAGGCCCGGGCTTTGTTCAGAGACGGAAAATTGTGGTATCATTAGCACTGATGAAGCATAATCACGAACGGAGGCCCAACTATGCCCGTTGATCCCAGAATCGAGCGACTGCATCGCATGCGGGAACAGGCCCGCCTCGGCGGCGGGCAAGCCCGCATTGACCGCCAGCACGCGAAGGGCAAGATGACGGCTCGCGAGCGGGTGGAGAAACTCTTAGACCCCGGCTCCTTCCGCGAACTGGACATGTTCGTCACCCACCGCGCCGTCGGCTTCGGCGTGGAGAAGCAGAAATACCTGGGCGACTCCGTCGTCACCGGTTGGGGCACGATCAACGGCCGGCTGGTCTACGTCTTCTCTCAGGATTTCACCGTCTTCGGCGGCAGCCTCTCCGAGGTTCACGCCGAGAAGGTGTGCAAGATTATGGACCTGGCGATGAAGAACGGTGCACCGGTCATCGGCCTCAACGACTCCGGTGGGGCGCGCATCCAGGAGGGGGTCGTCTCCCTGGCCGGCTACGCCTACATCTTCCTGCGCAACGTCCTCGCCTCCGGCGTGATCCCCCAAATCTCCGCCATCCTCGGTCCCTGCGCCGGAGGCGCGGTCTACTCCCCGGCGATGACCGACTTCATCCTGATGACCAAGGACACCAGCCACATGTTCATCACCGGCCCGGAGGTCATCAAGGCGGTTACCCGCGAGGAGGTCACTTTTGAGGAACTGGGCGGGGCGATGACCCACGCTTCCAAGAGCGGCGTGGCTCACTTCGCCGCCGAGAACGAGGAGCACTGCCTAGCCCTCATCCGCCAACTCCTGAGTTACATCCCCCAGAACAACCTGGAGGACCCGCCCTTCGTCCCCACCGCCGATCCGGAGGATCGGATGGACGAAGAACTCATAACCATCATCCCAGATAGCCCCACCAAAGCCTACGATATGAAAGAGGTCATCCGCCGCGTGGTGGACGACGGGCAGTTCCTGGAAGTGCACGAACACTGGGCGCAAAACATCATCGTCGGCTTCGCCCGGCTGGGGGGCTTCTCCGTCGGCATTGTGGCCCAGCAACCGCTGGTCTTGGCTGGCGTGTTGGACATCAACGCCTCCCGGAAAGGTGCCCGCTTCGTGCGCTTCTGCGACGCCTTCAACATTCCCCTGGTCACTTTCGTGGACGTACCGGGCTTCCTGCCGGGGGTGGATCAGGAGCACAACGGCATCATCCTCAACGGGGCTAAACTCCTCTGGGCCTACTGCGAGGCCACCGTCCCCAAGGTCACTATCATCACCCGCAAGGCCTACGGCGGAGCCTACGACGTGATGAGTTCCAAGCACATCCGGGGCGACATCTCCTATGCCTGGCCGACGGCGGAGATCGCGGTGATGGGGCCGGAGGGAGCGGTC
>Ga0164310_10001311_pt1 | contig 13946 bp, 8 predicted proteins | sample GuaBasSedimGuay1_FD_121795 | JGI IMG/M metagenome (GOLD analysis project Ga0164310, IMG submission 121795) | Subseafloor sediment microbial communities from Guaymas Basin, Gulf of California, Mexico - Guay1, Core 4569-9, 0-3 cm | ecosystem: Environmental > Aquatic > Marine > Hydrothermal vents >... | reverse complement strand
TCCAAAAATATAAACAACATTTCGCGGCGCCAAAGGCGAGCCACCCGCTGCCCCCGCAACCGCACCAGTCACACCCGGTATGTAAACAGTATCCCCAGGATACAGTTTTGGCAGTTCTGAAATATTCCCCTTCTCCAAAAATTTTGTTAAGTCAACTACAATTGATTTCTTTCCTTCCGCACCACCTCGGATGATTTTAATATTACTGAGAATCGCCGTTTCTGCTGGACCACCTGCCTCCAAAATCAACTCCCACAAATTTGGGATAGACTCAAAGGTGTACTTTCCTGGATTCAGGACATGACCAGTCACGTAGATCTTTTTGCTTCCATATTGCACTACAACCACCGACGCCTGGGTAATCTTAGTATTGAAAAGAGAAATCCTCTCAGCAATTCTTCTACTGAGTTGCGACGGGGTCAGACCTGCAGCTTGAATACTGCCAATCACTGGCAGTTCTATTTTACCATCTTGTCCTACTTTCACCGTTGAATTGAGATCCGGCTGTTGCCAAAAGGTAACGTTGAGAACATCATCTGCACCAATGATGTACTCCTGAGCCCAAACTGGTAATGAAGTGCCCAACCAGAAAATCCCCAGAATAAGCAGAATGGAAACACAAAATGTAACCACGCAATTCATGTAAGCAATTTTATACATATGTACGCTCCCTGAATAGCATCTTTTTGGGTTTGATGTTGTATTTTTTTAGCAGATCATAAAGAGTAGTGCGCGTAATTTTCAATTCCCTGGCAGTTTGAGAAATATTGCCTTTATTCCGCTGTAAGGCTTCAGCGATGGTCTTCTTCTCCAGCTCAGTCACTAATTCTCTGAGGGATTTCTTGGCAGTACCCTCGCTTATGCTCAACCCCAAATCTTCAGGTGTAATGATATTACCCTCAGCCATAATCACAGCCCGTTTGACCTTGTTTTCCAATTCCCGTACATTACCAGGCCAGTGGTATTGTTGCATTAACTTCAATGATTCTACATCAAAACGGTAGTTACTTTTGCCATATTCTCGCGCAAATTTATGCAAAAAAGAATTGGCTAATAGTATAACATCATCTCCTCTTTCCCTAAGTGGAGGCAAATTAATAGTTATTACACTCAAACGATAGTACAAATCACTCCGAAATCTCCCTGTCTCGATTTCGTTGTTCAAATCCCGATTGGTAGCAGCAATAACCCGCACATCCAATTGAATAGGTGTTCTCCCCCCTACTCTTTCGATCTCTTTCTCCTGCAAGAATCGTAAGATCTTTACTTGCAGAGCAGGACTCAGCTCACCGATTTCATCCAAAAATACCGTGCCTCCATTGGCAACTTCTAACTTACCTTTTCGTTGAATATGAGCACCAGTAAATGAACCTTTCTCATGTCCAAAGAGCTCGCTCTCTAACAAGTTCTCCGGAATTGCCCCACAATTTATAGTCACAAAGGGTTTTTTGTTGCGAGGGCTTTGAAAATGAATGGCCCTGGCTACCAATTCTTTACCTGTTCCACTTTCACCATAAATAAGAGCTGTTGCATCTGTGCTAGAAATTCTTTTGATGATGCTGAACACTTCAAGCATCTTAGGACAACTGCCGATGATATCTGCAAATTTCTGTTTCTCTTGCAACCGTAAAAACAGTGCCTCATTTTCCAGCTCGAGCTTTTGAATATAAAGAGCCCTTTTGAGGGTAATTTTGAGCTCTTCCATATTAATAGGCTTTTGATAAAAATCGTAAGCACCTAATTCGATAGACTGAAGAGCCAGAGCCCGTTTTTCATTTCCAGTAATCATAACCACTTTAGTCTTGGGATTAAAAGCTAAAATCTTTTGTAAAAGCTGAAGTCCATCAGCATTATGAGTGCGTGTAGCTAAGGCGATGTCCAAAATAACCAAATTAGGGTTCTCATTTTCAAGTACCTGGATAGCTTGCTCCTCATCTGCGGCCAACAGCACCCGATATTCACTGGCAAGGGCCCACTTTAATTGAGTGCGGATACCTTCTTCATCATCTACCACTAAAATCGCATTATTTTTTTTCTCGGAATTGTCCATATTTATCTTGTATGTCCTGTCTAAAATACCTGAATAGTGACTTCACTTCACGCTTTCTTCCACTTCTACTACCTCGCTCTGAGAGGTTGAGATGAAAGAGGCTGAATCTTTTGCCGCCTTGGTCACTGGAAGTTTTATGGAAAAGGTAGTCCCTTTATGTACTTCACTTTCAACCTCTATTTTTCCGCGATGCAAGGTGATGATTTCTTTGCACTGAAAGAGCCCAATTCCAAGTCCTTTGTTCTTGGTCGTCTTAAACGGTTTAAATAAACCATCCTGAATCATCTCTATTGGAATTCCGCTCCCTGTATCAGAGACTGTGATCTCCACAAATTCTCCAGGTTCAGCACTTTGACCTATATCAGAATCTTCTGAAGAAATAGCCTTCTTGCCGCTCCCACGAGTAACCAGCTCTAACCTCCCCCCCGAAGGCATTGCCTCAATGGCGTTGTTGACTAAATTCACAATCACCTTCCGAATCAATTCTGGATCAAGAACAACAGGAGGAATTCTGCCAAATTCGGTCTTTACGTCAATTTGAGCTAATCGGCTGATCTCCATCTCTTCAATTACTCCCTTGATAAGGGAGTTAAGGTCACAATATTGAAAATTGGGCACCATCTCTTTAGGCACTGTGGATATCCTCGAAATCAAAGCTTGCATCCTCTCAATTGCATTCGAAATTGTAGCAAGCATGTCCTGTTGAAATTCAGCGTTGTTAAGATTGGTTTCGGAATTTTTCACCATCATCGACAACATGGAAATAGCATTTTTTAGATCGTGAATAACAAATGAAGATACCTTGTGAAAAGATTCCAACTCTTTGGAAACAATTAACTCCTCACTCAGTTTGGCATTTTGGATAGCAATGGAGGATTGATTAGCAATGATCTCCAACAGCTCAAAATCTTCTTTGCTGAACCTTTCTCCATTTGATTTTCCACCCAGACTCAGAACCCCGATCAATTTTCTCCTGGCAATTAGTGGGACCCAAACCACCGCTTCTAAAGAGCTAAAGAGAGCGGCGTGTTGTTCAAACAATTCTTGAGTTTCGACGTCTTCGCGCAAGCGTTCCAATTCAAGCGGTTCCCCTGATCGCCAGAGCCAATCCAAAAACTCACTGTTTTTAGCAATTCCTAAAGTCCGATCCAAAGACAAATTTTGAGATTTCCTCAAAACTAAACGCTCGGGGTCTAGATTATCTTCCAAAAAGATGGCTATTTTATTAATAAACATAATGTTTGCTATACTATTGATAATTGTAGTTAGCAACTCTTCGGTGCTCATAATTGAAGACATCTCATCGCTTAATTTGCTCCACTCTTCGCGATAATCGTATTTATTTCGATAGAAGTTCCTGTCGATAAAGGTCTTAATTCGCTTTCTCAAAGACTCTGAGGCCACTATCGCCATCATTATACATATTACTGCAAACGAAGCTAAAATTGAGACGAAAAGTTTTGGACTGCTTCCTAGAATCTGAATCAGTTTGACTACTAAGCCTATAAATATCAAGTACCCACCAACGATCAATACCATCACCGAGGAGTAAACCACCTGCCTGCCCACCTGGATTTCAGCCTGCATTAATTGGTTTTTGATGAGATAATAGATGAACAAGCCAGCCAGAACCGCAATTATAGCACAGCCAATGGTCAAAAGGCTTAAATTCAAGCGAGAGTACATCAGCATGTAACTGGCAGCAACAATGATATAAAAAACCCCAATAATAAGCCCGAGGAATGGAACTTTTATTGCACTGCGAAAACTACCTCTGGCATATCGTAAAGTACTCTCTAAATTAATCAGAATTATCACATGGGAAAGTAGCAAAAAGACTAAAAAATAACGTCCGATCGCCCCCAAAGGATACACCACACCATATCTGGGAAAATATCTTACGGTTATGAATCGATCACTTGTTACAAATAATAGGAAAAAGCCACCAATTATGTAGAGTATGGCAAGATAGCCACGCCAGTTTGATACCGATTCCTTGAAGTTTTTTCGTGCCAACATCAAGGTAAACAAGGTACCATTAGCAGGCAACAAGCAAAGAGCAGCAAAAACAAATCTTGCCCAAAACAGTGTTTTTGAGGGAAGTTCCGCACGGTTTGCCATAAATGTGGCAAATTCCGCCAATAAAATCAACAGAACGCCCACCATTCCTAGCAAACTGGCGCGCCGCTCTGGATTCTTGATGTAGATCAGAACCGCTGACACCGTCGTCAATGCTAATGCAACTAAAGGAATTGTGGTATTGAAGTTCATTGGGTAATTAGTTTTATTTATTTATTTATTTATTTATTCATTCATAACGCACTGAACTGCAAATGAAAATATCAAATAGCAAAATGCAAAATGACAGATCAAAATTCAAAAATTTTCGTCCTTCTACTGGGATACACAAGCACGAACATAAAATAATTTTGGATTTTACTATGTAATTTTGATATTTGATTTTTGATTTTTGGATTAAAAAGATAGTTTTTAGGCCAAAAAAAAGATTCGATGAATAATACTATAATTCAACTCCAACAACCCATTGGAGTAGCTCTACTTCAATTACTGCCAACCGGTATTCCAGCGACTTCGTTGCTTTCAGTAGACAAATTGCCCTTATCGAAAACAAAAATTTTATAGTAGTACCTTTTATTTGGCTCCAGGCCCGAGTCGTAATACTGCGTGGTATATCTATCGCTGATGATTTTGAGCGGCTCTTTTGTAATTACAACAGGTGAATCCTCCGAGCGATAGATTCGATACATGGCAAAATCATCATCATTACTTGATGTCCAGGAAAGACGCAAGGTGTTATTGTTCATCACCTGAGGCTCTCGCAAACGAACCGGATGGGGTGGTGTATTTGCTGGCGTTTTAACTCTTACTTCATTACTCTCCGAATAGAGCCCACCTGTGTCAAAAACATAAACTTTGTAATAAAATTCCGCATTATCTGTTGGGGGAGTATCCTCAAAGTAAGTCAAAGATCTATCAGAAATAAATTTGATCAGTTGGGAACTGAGATTAACCCCACTGGACTGAGAGCGGTAAATTTTGTAATACTGGAAATCCTGATCTTCGCTTGCATCCCAATCCAGAGAAATCTTCACCCAACTTTCACATTTTGCCTTAAGAGTCACGGCCTTGGGTGGTAGGTTAGAAACCGGTTTCCCGGTTATCTCATTACTCCCACTTGAAAGCCCGGTATAATCATAAACAAAGACCCGATAATAATAGAGAGAATCACTTTTCAATGAGCTGTCCTGATAGTTAGCTTGCTGTTGATCTTTAATTTCTGCCACTAATGTAGAGTTAACATCGACATGGGGAGAAACAGATCGGAAAATTCGATAATATGCAAAATCATCATCTTGGTTTGGAATCCATTTCAACAGCAATGATGAAGGTGAGATGCTCTCCGCTTGGAGTAACTGAACCGGTTGGGGTGGTTGGCTAGCTGCCGAATCGATTTCAGCCTGTAACGACTCAATTCGTTCTTCTACTTGTTGAGTTAATGGGGTATCAGGAAATCTTTCTAAGAACTCTCGATACGCCTTGACTGCCTGTAGTTTGTCATTTAGGTTCTTCTCATAGATTGAACCAATGCTCAAATAAGCAGGCGCTACTATTGGAACAGGGGTTGGCATTTGCACTAAAGTTGCCAATGCCGTTACCGCTTCTGCCCATCTTTGAAGTTCAATATAACATCGAGCCAGGTGATCCTGAGCCATAGAGGCCAACATGCTATTGGGGTACTGGCGAACAACGTTCTGATACTCACCGATTCCCTTCTCATAAGCCGCCCGGGCCAGATTCTCCTGTTTTTTATTCTTATAGTAGCTAGCAATATAGAGAGGAATTTGTAAAACTTGCGGCACCATGGAAAAATTATCAACTGCCCATTGATACTCATTAAGTGCCTTCTCCCAGTTCCCTTCCATTTCATAACTTCGTGCAATACCGATTTGGGCAAGGGCACAAGCTTCTCCTTCTTTGGAATAGTCTTTGAGTACACGTTGAAACTCTTCTCTGGCACTGTTTGTTTGTTTTTCCTTTAAATAAAGATTTCCCCGACCTAAATATACCGTACCCATCCTTTCATAATCTGGGTAATCTTCAAGTATCCGTTTGTAAATCTCCCATCCCTTGGTGTAGTTATTCATGAAGTTCACATAGATATTTGCCATATTCATCAAAATATCCGGTGCGTTCTCATGATTGGGGAAATCATGTAGGGCCTTTCGCATAATCTTCACCGCTTTGCTCCACATACGCTGATCGGAGTAAGCAGCAACCATTTGATTGTAGGCGACAAAAGCGGTTTTTGTCTTCGGCCAACGGCTGACGAGTTTTCCATAGTAACTGATCGCCTCATCATAGGCCACAACAACTATATGACTGTCTCCTTGTTGTCTACTGTACAACCTTGCTAAATGTAATGGAACCTGAAGAATCTGAACATTGGGGAATTCTGGATCATCCAAAACCGCCGGATAGTCATTGATCAACTTCTTGTAGGCCGCAATAGCTTCCTCAAGCTTATTATCCCTCTCAAAACACTGAGCTATGGACATCTGAGCAGTAGCACAAAGTCGTTGATTCTGGGCATTCTCCTTGATAATTCCTTCATACGCCTCTATTGCCTTCTGGAAATTTTTGCGCGCAATATGAATTTGAGGGATCATCAATAAGCTACTTTCATAAATTGAACGTACCGTATCTGATAATTTCTTCCGACCTTTGTAGCGATTGACGATCTCCTCGAACTTTGCAACCGCGTGGTTGTAATCTTCCTCTCTGGCTACTGCGGGATTTACCAGGATATTTTGATAAAATTTATTTGCCTTATAATACATCTTTTCGGCGATGTAGATTTCCTGGACTTCGCTGGTATTCTTCGAACAACTAAGCGTAATAGAGACTATCAAAAATAAAACAATGAGTAACTGATGCCCGAATTTCATTTTTTGACACTCCTGAGGCAAAAAATTAATACTCTCTTCTCCCCGTTACCCACAAATAAAACATTGTCACTGTTCCAACCATAAGGTAATTTGCAATCAGAGAAACAAGAATGCCAATTGCCAAAACAAATCCGACGATCTCAGGATTAAATTTCGTTACCAAAAATCGACTTTGTTGCGATACGTAATTTATGGGAAAATACAAAAGCGTGGGAATGGCGATTAGAAAAAAAGTACTAATGGCGTTCTCTCGAAAAATTGAGAGACTTCTTGCAATCGAACCGAAAATGCCCTTTCTATCCAAAATAATTAGAGCAGAAGTGTAGGCAAATAGAGCACCTACTAAAATTCCCAAAAACATACATCCTAATCGAACCACTCTGGCAAGTTGATAATTTTCTATAGTATGTTTTCGCAAAAGTAGAGGCAGCCCTACTATAAAAAGAAGAATAAAAACAGTCTCTACCAACCATACGACAAAGAGTTGTCCATACCGCGGGAACGTCGCATTAACTCCACTTTTCAATTGAGGTGCTGAACCTTTAAAGATCATTTCAAACATCTTAGTCGCAATACCAATGACTACGATACCAACAATACCACTTAGAACCAGATTAAATTGAGCATATAATGAGGGCAATACTAAAAAGTTGTTCGGGTAATGTAGTGCAGCCTCACCGTATAACTTTCTAACCACCGGTATCAGAAAACTTGCAAATGGTGGATAAGTAAAATAGACAAGAACCAAAAGCAAAACAAATTGGAGTACAGCATAACCTACAAAGGGCAGAAATGTCTTTGCATGTCGTATTGATTGGAAACAACGCTTCCAGGCGGTAAAAAACCATCTTGACTTGTGCAGCTCAATCATTTTTTCCCTTTCCGTTGTTTTTACAGCTATATCACGGAATTTCTACAACCAAGCTTTTTCGGGGAGTACTGGAGTAATGGAAAACCTCTCATAACTTATAGGGTGATGTATTCACTTATTGTTCACTTTCAAGTACTCCATTCATCCATTACTCCAATACTCCATTCTCGACTTATTACTATTTGTGAAGCTAAGTTCATAGTAGACACTCACCCTCTACCGTGGGGTGCCGCTTACTTCATTACTGCTACTAGACAACCCTCCTTTGTCAAAAACCAACACTCTGTAATAATATGTTTTATTCTTCTCTAAACCGACATCATTATACGTAGTTGTAGAACGCTCGTTGATTAATGTAATCGGCGCTACCAGGGTATCTACCGGAGACGATTCGGATCGATAGATGCGATAGGAACTGAAATCGCCATCCTCATTACGAGACCAAGATAATCTTAGAGTTGTACTATCTACCACCGAGGGTACAGATAGAATCACTGGAGTCGGCGCCTCATTGGCAGTAGTTTCGCCACTGACTTCATTACTGGGCGTTGCATTACCAACCTGGTCGTAAACATAGAGACGGTAGTAGTAAGTAGTGTTATCCTCCAAACCAGTATCCGTGAAGTAAGTCACCGTTTTGTCTATGATGATTGTGACAAAATAGGAAGAGTTGCTCACTCCGGGTGTTTCAGATCGAAAGAGTCTATACGAGGAGAAATCCTCATCCTTGCTCTGAGTCCAGGTCAAATAAAGTGAAGACTGTGTGGCATTTATGGGAACAAACAAAGTTACGGAATCGGGCGGTTCATCCACCAAAGTTGTGCTATTCACTTCATTACTTCCCGCCGAGAGACCACCTTTATCATAGACATAGACTTTGTAGTAATAAGTAGTATTTTGTTGTAATCCGGTGTCGGTAAAGTTGGTTTGCCCACGCTCAGCAATCGTGTGAATTAACTGGGAAGAGTTATCCACTCCAGGATTGCGGGAGCGAAAGATCTTGTAAGAAGCAAAATCCTTATCATTATTCTCCGACCAATTCAAAGCAATAGAAGTAATATTGGGAATTGGGGTATATAAACTGACTGCCTCTGGTGGTTCATTAACCTTGGTCTTACTTTCCACTTCATTACTTCCCGCCGACAAACCACGCTGATCATAAACATAAACCCGATAGTAATAGGTAGTATTTTGTTCTAGTTGCGAATCGGTGTAGGTAGTCTGAAACTGATCAGTTATCACGGCAATAAGCTGAGCAGAACTGTCCACACCTGAAGTACTAGAACGAAAAACCTTATATGAAGCAAAATCTGAGTCAATATTCTGTGACCAATTCAGAGTTATCGAGTCTGTGTTTGGAATTGGGGTATATAAAGTCACGGCAAGGGGAGGGGCATTAGCCTTTGTCTTCACATCAACTTCATTGCTGCCGGCATATAAACCAGCCTTGTCATAAACATAGACCTTGTAATAATAAGTAGTATTCTCTTTCAATCCTGTGTCTCTAAAGTTTGTTTGAGACCGACTTGTAATTGTAGCTATTGATTGACTCGAATTGTCCACCCCAGGAGAATTAGATCGAAAAATCATGTAGGAGGCAAAATCAGTATCTTCATTTTGCGACCAATTGAGACTAACCGAAGTAGTGTCAGGGATGGGGGTATATAATATAACCGCTTGTGGAGGCTCATTGGCCTTCGTTTTTCCCTGAACCTCATTACTGGGCGAGGACAAACCGTATGTATTATAGACAAACACCTTGTAATAGTAGGTTGTATTGCTATCTAATTCGGTATCTACATAGGATACAAAGGATTTGGTAATAATTGTGGTGTCCAGCACGGCGGTGGTGTCCACCCCGGGAGATTTGGATCGAAAAACTCGATAAGCCGCAAAGTCATCATCGCGGCTTTGGGTCCAAATTAAGGTCAAAGAATGCTCCGTAGAGTTGGTGGGATTGAAAAGCGTTACCGGTTCAGGACTCTCTGCCTTCGAAGTTTTCCCCGAAACTTCATTACTGCCTGTGGACAAACCAGCTTTGTCAAACACATAGACCTTATAGTAATATGTTTCATCCTCTTTCAGTCCAGTATCATCATAGGTTACAGTCGATTGAGTTGTAATGGTGGTCACTAATGTAGAGGAAGAGGTAACTCCCGGGCTTTTAGCACGAAATATTTTGTAACTGGCAAAATCAGTATCTGTGTTCTGTGACCATGATATGTTTAAAGCAGTCAGAGAGTTTCCAACCGGCGTAGGGGTATATAACTCGACCGCAGTAGGGGGTTGCTGGATAGTGACTTTCCCCGGTGCAGTTACTGCATCAGCTATGTTTCCAATCCTGTCAGTAAAATGAGCCGTAATAAGGGCATTGCTTACCTCTAATCCACGCGGAATTTTATATTCCAATTCATAAACACCATCATTTGCTAAATTATCACCATTGCTCCCATCGTCATATAACTTCAACCCAGTCTTGACATTGCCAATATCAATGCTTGCTTCACCCTCTGGCTCACCAGTTATTACTTTAAAGTGAATACTATCTCCAGGAGCTTTGGCATTTCCATTAGTATTTTCATAAACTTCTTCAATGACTGCTTTGGTATCAAGAATGATGCTATCATAGGCGGGTCTCGAGGTTTCATGGTCTGCGTTATCACGGAAGAGTACATAGACAAATTTTTCCCCATCACCGGCTACGAGAGTCCAACTCTTCACAGAAGCGAACACCTCCCACGATGCATCCCCAAATGTAGAGTCATTACTCACTTTCATATAGCTGGTACCGACTGGAGCGGTAATAGTTAAAGTAACTTGTCGGGAATTGGTGTATTCTGCATTGTTGTTGATAATCACATCATACAAATTAGGTATTGCTGATACTAACTTTGATCTTTTACTTTCAAACCCCTCTCCATTCACCGACGAAACCTGATAAAAATAACGATTACCATTAACTAATCCCCTATCAACATACTTACGGCTAAAACTGGAATCAATTAAAGAAACCTCGGTTTCACTGGAGTCCTTGCGAAGTATATTATATTTGTAAATATCCGACGTGTCGCTAACTTCCCAGGAGAGGATTACTTCTTTATCATAAACCTTGGCTTTCAAATTATATGGAGTGGGTGGATATTCTCCGGGAGATGATGAAAGTGGAGTTTTACGCGGATTTTGGCATGCAAAATTACTAAAAAACCATACAAAAGCCAAAATCGCTACTACCAGAATTTCGATTAAGTTTAATTTGCTATATTTCTTTATCTTGTCGATCATTCTATTGTTTCGTTTTATCTTTGCCATACTTGCTCCTTATACCCAATTAGAATAAAATACAACATCAATCTTAAACTTCTCATTCAATTAAAATGGAATCGATAATGCTAAAGTTGGTGTCCCATTTACAATCCTTGCCGAAATGGCTGGTGTGCTCTGATAGTACAGTGATCTTTCATAGGATGGAAAAAACAAAATCGCATCCAGGAAATTGTAAAACCACAAGCCTGCAGCAATATAGGCCCATGTTTTTCTTTCTCGATCTGCATTATTAACATCCTTGTCGCGGTCTTGAAGGATATTCCAATACTTCTCCCTCTCTTCGTAAACCCTCATATGCGATTCATATTCCGAAACCGCTTCATTATAGTGATCAATCGCGTCTCGGTAATCATAGTACTTCTTCACGGCAAAAAAAGTGACCCCTGCTTGTACAAAACTGAGTATTATTCCCCGAGTTTGCCTATCCGAATAGATTTGCCCCCATCCTGGAAATACTAGAGAACGAATCGCCGCTTTGAATTTAGTCTTGGGAGAAAGCCTAATCAAAATAGTAGCCTTTTGATCACCAGTAAGATTTATGTAAGAGGACCAATTCTCATAGCCATTTCTGATAGCCTTAATCTTATAGGTTCCGATAAGGTTTTGTGGTAAAACAAAAGGAGTTCTCCCCACAAAATCATATTCGCCTTCCAGATATATGAGAGCACCAGATGGTTGCGATCTAACCACCAAATTAGCTCGACTCTTGTCACTTTGAGGAAAAACAGACAGGAAGGGCAACAAGATAAAACTCAGTGACATCGACAAGACTATAAAAATTTTTCTTTGCATCTAATTCTCTCGCCTCCTGTAAGTTTACTTCTTTTTGTCTTAGGGAAACCGCAAGTTTTCGATATATTTATCAACCTGGTATCTACAAAACTATAACTCACTTTTATCTTTCATATTCCCAATCTTCTCGATCTAACTAAATATCCCCTCGACCATTGAACATCATCCAAAATGTCTTGGCAATAATTCCCAAATCAGTCGTAAGACTTCCATTTCGCACGTAATCCAAATCATATTTCAACTTGTTTTTCACGTCCTCAAAAGAGTAATCAGAGCCGCAATTAACCTGTGCTTTTCCGGTTAAACCAGGTTTAACGGTAAGTCTCTCACTGTAATCAGGAATTCGTTTGACAAATTCAGAAACAAAAGAAGGACGTTCTGGCCTTGGCCCTACCAGACTCATATCTCCCTTCAAGATGTTAAATAGTTGCGGAAGTTCATCAATATTGGTTGCACGAAGAATTTTACCCACTTTTGTAACTCTTGGATCATTTGGAGACGCCCAAATAGGGCCGCTCTTTTTTTCGGCTCCATCTCGCATAGTTCGAAATTTATAAAGACTAAATGGCTTGCCATAAAGATTTATTCTCCTTCGATCACTGTTGCGTCTTTCCTTTTTCACCTTTAAAAAATCTTGACGTCGTTCCTTTCGCCGACGGTTCAATCCTATCCTTTTCTGAACATAAAAAACTGGGCCCGGTGAATCCAGCTTGATAAGAATTGGAATAATCAGAAACAGAATTGAAGACAAAGTCAATCCTATCATTGCACCGCATATATCCACACTCCTTTTAATAATTTGTTTACCTTTTCCTCTCATGTTACCTGGAAAAAACCTTTCTTTAAATTACAGCCATAGATACAAAAGGTAAATGATCACGTCACAGAGTAAAAAAGGAAGGTATGAAACCCACTTCCTCTACCTCTGTGCGTAATAGATACTTCATCTTCAAACAACCGCCAAACTATTTAAGTACATCCTATTTTCAAAATATTACTTTTTTCTTTCTTACAAATCTACTGTTTTGCATTCTACTAAACTAAGTAACTGGTCCAGCTCAGTTAAATTGAGAGGCTTGGGTAAGTAATACCACACTCCCTGTTGAGCAATTTCTTTTCCAGTCTCGAAAGAATTATCACCCGACACTGCTATAATAGGTACCTTAGGTCTTGTCCTTCTTATAATCGGGATAATCTCTCGCCCTGACATTCCCTGTAGCTCTAAATCGATAATCGCCAGATCAATATCGTTTTCCAGTACTGTTAGCAAAACCTCACTCCCACGATTTAGCACTGTGACAAAGTAGTTCTTATGGTTCAAAATGGACAAAAGAGACTCTCTTACCCCCGCATCATTAGTAGCTACTAAAATAAGTCTTAAGTCTTTCACGATAGCCTCTCCGCAACTCTTTTGAAAATTTTTAATCCCAACTTATAAAAAGGTCTTATCAGCATTTTGGGGTTTTAATAGTGAACATATTGTCTCTAAAGAGACTTCGAACGAGTGGTTAATCCTATCTGCTATAAACATTTTGTGCCTATCGAGACAGACAGGAGGGGCTATATCAAAAGTTAATGATTTAAGATAACAACACAGAACTCAACGGGGGCACACAAAATACGCAACATTTTTATAAATAGATAATTACCTCTTTGCGATCTTTGCAACTGTTTGATGAACTTTGCGGTAAAAAAAGCCTTTTGATACAGCCCCGACATGTAATTTTTAAATTTATGGAGTCACCCCCCAGCCTTATTTGACACAAGTGCAAAAGCTAAAAAATCTTTAGCAGAGTTTTCTATCTTCCTCACAAGTAATACTGAAAAACTAAATCTTATCTTCGCAAACCCCATGCCAAGGAAAAACAATGATAAATTCACACTCCCTGTAGATTTGAAAAATTCTTTAGTAACATATTGAAAACTATAGAGAAACATACAC
>Ga0164310_10001310_pt1 | contig 13947 bp, 18 predicted proteins | sample GuaBasSedimGuay1_FD_121795 | JGI IMG/M metagenome (GOLD analysis project Ga0164310, IMG submission 121795) | Subseafloor sediment microbial communities from Guaymas Basin, Gulf of California, Mexico - Guay1, Core 4569-9, 0-3 cm | ecosystem: Environmental > Aquatic > Marine > Hydrothermal vents... | reverse complement strand
CTTATATATTATAATATACTATATTCTTTATAAATAAATACATCCAGTACTTTCTTTTCATCAATCCAGTACCCTTTTCATTATGCTTGTGCTGTACCCAACCCACACTGGGACACTTTTTCATCGAGCAATCCCGACCCAAAAATCACTGGAATAGTGTAAATATTTTTTAAAAAAAGTATTATTAATAATATAGAGGGATTACGAGATAAAAAGTGTCGTGCGGGAAATTTTTTGTTTAAGGATACGAAAATAATGTTTACATACATATGGGAGAGGGGAAACAAGAAATCAACTAAAAACGCACAAAAGAGGGGAATAAGTTGGCTAGAACAAATCAATACAGTGACATAGATCTAATCACAGCTCTAGAAATGTACGAAGGAAATGTGGCCCAAGCTGCCAAACATTTGGGTGTAACACCTATGTCAGTACGAAAACGTAGGGCTAAATTGATTAAAGGCATGACAGGCTCACTGAAAGAATATAAAGAGAAACGAGCCGACATCTTTGCAGAGATCCAAAGACTCCTGCTCAAGCACGTCACTCCAGATAAAATTGCTAAATCTAGCCTGAATCAGATAGGAACTTTATTCGGCATCTTTTACGATAAAGAGAGACTGGAGCGAGGGCAGGCTACTGAGCATATAGCCCACGCTCACTACCAACAGCTAGATGACAAGAGCCGCAAGATGATCAAAGACACCATTCGCAAAATGACAGAGGAAAAACTAAAACAGGTGAGCTACGATGAAGATAATTGAAATGATACTGCATATGCTATGGGGAGCATGGATCGTAGTCGTCCCATATTTATTTTTCATACTAGAAGTGCCACGAGGAGTGGCTGCTTTCTTGATACCAATAGCAATCATTCTACCTAGGGAGATTGTAGACCAGTGGCCAATCAATAATTGGTGGGATACAATTATAGACCTATTAACATTTGGAGTAGGTGGGTATGTATTGTTTCAAGCATTCTTAAGTTGTTTCTGGTAAGAAACGGGCCGAATACAGAACACAGGTGAAAGCGTAGCGACGTATCTCGGCAATACAATTAGAGACGGGTGTAGGTGAGATTCCATTAGTCCCGTCTAGTACGTACAGATCTAAAAGGGACTAGAAAGGAGTGTCACCATGAATGATGCTACAAGGGCACAGCTCATTGCTGTACGCCAAAAACTTATAGAGAGTGAACTGAGGTTGCAAGAAGCAACCAAGATAATGAATCATATGTTTGAATTTGTTGATGTGGGGGAAATAAATCCACCTAAGGCACGAGATCAAGGGATCTCTGGTAAAGATCCGGTTGAGGAGGCTTGCCTAGAATGAGGCTAGAATGAACAACAATAATCGGTACGATTATTTTGAAAGTAGGGTTCATTGTGAGGATTGTAAATATTTCAAGATTGAAGGAATCTCTGAACGCTGTATGTTGGAGGATAACCTAACCCATAACTGGATGGGTACAATTTATTTGAAAACTCCAGGCAATAGGAACTACAGTGGGCGGTGTCCTGATTTCGTAAAAGGAGAACCTAATGCGTAAATTTTTAGCCGTAATCGCAGCACTGATGTTTGGGATACTGGTTTGGACGACAGCAGCTTGTGGTAAAGTCGTACAAACATCACATGAGGAACTGGTTGTTTTTGAGGACATCACTTACCAAGATGGTGTGGTGTTTCGGTATCTAACAGAAGAGATGAATCGAGATGTGCGAATTATCATAACCTCAGGTGGAGGAAGTGTATATGGTGTTCAGCTTATGATGGATCAAATTGATAGGCTGAAGGCAAGAGGATTGAAGGTAACTACAGAAGTTTATGGCGTAGCGTATAGCGCTGCTGCCATCTTGTTTTTAATGGGAGACGAAAGGATTGTTCATAGTGACGCAGAGATTATGTTTCATGAAGGTGGTATCTATGACAATCGGGGAAACGATATTACAGAGAGTGTGATCGCTCAAGACCCAAAGGTTGGGTACAGACTCAATCAATCAAACGCTATTATGTACGATCTGTTACGAAGAGTAACTGGTCTGCAGGTAAATAAACTTAAAGAATTATGCAACGGACGACAGGGTTGGTGGTTATTTGCTAAAGATGCTTTAGTTGTTAATGTTGCAACAAGATTAGTACAATAAAGGAGATATAATGGCTAAAAAATTTATGACATCTAGTGGTTCAATTGGAACATCTGGAGCAAATACATCTATAAAACGAATTGTAATTAGTGGAAACCATGCTACAGAGATAGGAAGTATTTCTATACAAACTGGTGGCTCAGGTGGTACTGTTGTTGTAACATTTTATGTTCAAGCTGGTGATACAATTCCAATTAGATTGCCTAATTTAGTTGGTGATTATATTTCTTTAACTAATTGTAATTGTTTAGTTGAATATTATAAGTAGGAGAGTATAATGAATCCACTTAAAAATGGTTTAACAATTAATATTGAAATTAATGGTGTACCTATTCAGGCAAATCCTGTTAAACAAGCTACGTCTATTAAAAAGACAACTAAGCCGGATAAAGATGAAGATACAGCAGATTCTTTAGGTGTGCAATTAATAAACAGAGATTCTTTAGATGATGCTGAATTAGTAAAATTAGAAATGAATGTTACAAAGTTTATTCGTTCTCTTTTACAAAAACATAAAATAAAATTAGTTAAAAATTTTATTTTAGAACATAAACATCATCTAACACCAGAATTAAAAGATGCTTTAAGTGATGAAATCAAACTAGCTAAAATAGGAAAATCGAATGGGTAAATGGAAAAACGGTGAAAATGCTGTTAGAGATAAAGCAGATATTCCTGTAATATTATTGTATGATGAAGATAATGATAAAACACGAATGGCCCGCACTTCTTCTGCAGGAGAACTAACTGTAGCAAATAGTTCTTTGTACTGGAAACAGTTTCGTTATGAATATGATTCAAATGATAATGTTATTTATAAAGGCTATCATAAAACATATAATGCTGCAGAATCTGATACAAGTTATTGGATTGTTAAATACACATATTCAAATAATAATTTAGTTAGAAAACAGTATGCTGAGGGAAGCTGGACGAATAGAGCAAATTTAAATTGGTAAGGAGCTTTTATGGCAATATGTAATATGTGTGGACAAGATAAAGAAATATATGCAGACCATAACTGTTACTGACCTACTACTCAAGAAGAAAAGATAGGTCTATCTTTATGCAAAGAATGTTGGAATAAATATCATATTAAATGGAGACGTGCTCATAATAGATTAAAACGAAGGAAATAATAATAATATGGCAACAGCAACATTATCGAATACACCTACTGTTATAGATAATGCTGAGTCTACCACTAATTGGGGTGGTGATTCTTTTTCTTTGGAGCCAGATATTAAAGTACAAGGTACATATTCAGTAGCTTGTACACAAACTAATAATGGAACAAATGATGTATATGTTACTGGGTCTTGGAATTTTTCAACGGATGTGCATTTACGTTTATGGATGAATAGTTCAATTGTTGCTCCTTATGGAGATACAGAAGCAAATGGTGGTGTACAAATTTTTTTATACGATGGAACTAACACAGCCTATTATACTGTAGGTGGTTCTGATACATATGGTGGTGGATGGAAACAATGGGTAGTTTATACAGGCAATACACCAGATAGTGGTTCTGTGAATAAATCCTCTATAACTAGAATCGGTATTAGAATTAATACAACTTCTAAACCAAGAAATGTGACTAATGGATGGTATGATGCTTGGACATATGGAGATGGGTATACGATCACTGGTGGAACTAGTGGAGACCCTATTGATTGGTCGCATATAGCTAGTGTAGATAGTACGAATGCATATGGTATTGTAACAGAAAAAGATGGTGTATACTTTTTATCTGGTGATATTAAAATAGGAAGTGGATCTACAACTACATATTTTGAACCATCAAGTCAAATTTGTGTATATAGAGATCTTCCAGTTAGTTCATCTTTGTATCAAATACTATTTCAGGGTACTGGGTGTCATGCAGATATTTCTGGTGGTACAATAGCAGCAGCTGGCACACAACGATTTGTGTTTGATGCCAATGATTCAAATTTGAATTCATTTACCCTAGATGGAGCACAGCTAACAAGAGCAGGACTATCTTATTTTAAAGCTGGGCAAACAATACAAAACTGTACATTTAATGATTGTTTACAGATTGATCCTTCTACTTCAACCTTTACTAAAAACTCAATAGTCAATTCAACAGACACTGGTGGTGCGTTACTTTTTCCTTCAGACGATAGTAATTTGTCGGGTGTAGATTTTATTAATAATGATTATGGGGTTGAATATGATTCTAATAGTGATACGACTACACCAACTTTCAGAAGTTTAACCTTTGATGATGTATCTGGAAAGTATGATGTAAATAATACTAGTGGAAGTTCAGTTACAATCTATAAAAATGGTACAGCAAATCCTAATTCCTATACAGGATCTACTGTTACTTTTTCAGGGTCCGTTACAGTTACTATTACAGTTAAAGATGAAGCTGGAGATCCTATTCATAATGTACAAACAGCTGTTTATAAAACTAGTGATAGAACAGAAATTATGAATGAAGATACAAATTCATCTGGTGTAGCTACAGAAACCTACACAGGAACTACCCCAGTAGATGTTGAAGTTCGGTGTAGAAAGGCTAGTGCAGGCTCAACAAAGTATATTAACTATAGTTCATTACAGACAATTACAACATCTGGTTTGTCTTTGTCTGTTACTTTACGTGAAGATACAAATAATAACGCAACAACATAAGGAGAAATTAAATGGCGGATGCAACAATTCTAAATGGCGATATTGGTATTAATTATCTAGCAAACAATCGTCAAAAAATGATGTATTGGATTGGTGGGACAAATGATTCATATACGATGAACGAACTATATTCAGCAATGGCTACATTGTTGGATGAAACTACTACTATTGATAGTGGTTCAGCGTTTTCTGCTGAAACCCCTGTTGAGTATACGACAGGAAAAATAGACTCTGGAGACACAGAGCCTTGGTATATTACATTTGATTTAATGGAACATATCACAGGCGGTGCTCTGCGTACTAGTGGTTGGGCTAGAGTAGAAACATCTAATACTGGTATTGTTATTGCACCTGTTACAGCATCTTCAAATAATATTGTTGTTGGTGATGTTGGTAATGACATTACACATGCAGATGGTGATTCAGGGACGCTCTTAGAGGTAATATCAGATGGCGGTGCAACTGATTATTTAGTTATTAGACCAGACTCTCATTCATCAACGGATAGCTTTGATTCTACATCTGGTAATCTTACTTGTAATTCACACACTGCGCCTCAAAATGCAGCAGCAACTACAGGAGATATGATTTGGGCTAATTTGTATTCTCTTGGTACTATTGATAGTAATGTGCATTTATATTTATACCAAGGTTCGGTTGATGATGATGTCAGTAGAGTTCGGGTTCATTCCTGGAATGATAATACTCAAGATTGGTATGATAATGGCCATATTGATATATGTGTTGCATTAAAAGACATCACAAGTTCTGCATGGTCTATTATTGATTCTGGATATATTACAGTTTTTGGTAGGAAGTATGGAGATTTATACTCATCTTTTGAGGTTGGATGCTCAACTACGTCTGGTGGTAGAAACCCAATCCCGCTACAAACTTCCGCTGACTTAGATAATACAACAGGAATTAAAAAGGAACTTACTGGAACATGGACTGGAACATTTGTTACTGGTGAAATTATTACTGGTGGTACAAGTGGAGCTAGAGGTATTACTACTGCCGTCACAGCAAATACTTCTTTAACGTATATTCCTATTGATGATCCTCAAAAAGATTTTCAAGATGCAGAAACTATTACAGGAAGTACGTCTGGTGCTACTGCAACTAGTTCAGGAACACCATCTGATACTGGACCTGCGGTGGCGTCTTGGTTTACTAATAGTACAACTCCCACTATTTCATTTACACATACTACATATGATGTTGATGATGATGGTTCTGATGAAAACTATGGTATTACTATTAATTGTCAAAACAATCCACTAACTGAAGTTTATGAATGGTTAAAATATGCTACAAGAAATGGTGAAGTTACTAATGATCTTGATGGTATTAATGGAGAACGATACGTTGGTGGAGAAGTTTATTTAGCTTGGACAGGTTCAGTAACAGGCACTATTGCAGAAGGGGCAGATGTTACACAAGCAAACTCTGGAGCAACTGGTGTAATCATAGCTTATGATGCTACAAATAAAGTAATGTTGTTAAGAGATGTTAGGGGAACATTCGATACTACTAATGTAGTAACAGACAATGATAACTCTGGTTCTGTAACTCCAGATTTAGCAGCTGTTACTTTTGCTCCTAAGACTGCTAGTCCACTAGGTACATTTGCTGGTGGTACTTTCTTTGGTGCTCGTGGTGTGTTATTAAGCAATTGGGTTGCAGCAGATGAAAACTCATTTCAGTTAGTTCCAATCGAAGGTGGTACAAAGGAACGTCCTCAAGCCATTTCAATCACAGTTACTAACCTTGTTGGTGGAGCAGAGACTTCTGCTTTACATGATAGAGTATCTGTGTTTAGACTTAGTTCTGGAAATATTAATAAAACAGAATACACAGCAGCTGGTGGTGAGTCTGCTGGAGATGCGACACTAGTAGTTTCTGGTTCAATTACTCAAGATACTCCCGGTAAATCAACTGGTGGTGCCTTAGTATTAGTTGATGATCCTTCAGGATCTGGAACTGAATACAAAATTAGATATTCTTCTTGGTCTTCATCAACTTTCACTTTAGCTAATTTTGCAGCATTTACATCTACTAGTGGAACTAATACTACTACGATTGTATATAGTACAGGTGGTTTTTCATCAGCAGTTAAACGTGGTGACTTAGTGTATAACTCAACGCAAGGTGCTGTTGGATATGTTAAAACTGTTGATTCAGATACACAACTAACTCTTGAAGGAGATGGTATTACTGGGCAAACTTCTGGAGATACTATTGAAATTAACTGTGTACCAATTACAGTAACATCTTCAGATAATGTATACGTACCTCTTATAGATAAAATTGCTACTGGATCTTCAGAAAGTGTTTCCATTATTTATGTTTCGCCAATTGATTTTAGAGTTAAAGTACGTAACACACGAGCATCTACACCTATTAAACCATATAGTTCTGATGGTTCTACTACTGGAACAGATCAGTCTGTTGCTGTTATTCGAACAGAAGATACTATTATTACGTAAAGGGGGAGAAATATGTATAGTGTTGAATCTTTAGAGAAAGGCATTGAAAAAGCAAAAGAAAATATTAAAATATTTGAGGATGCTATCGATAAAGAGCGAAATATGATTAAAGAATATCGTTCTATGATTGATACAATAGAAAGAAAGAAAAGAGAGGCCTCTAAACGAAAATTAATAGAAGAACAAATTAGACTAGAAGGAGAAAGGAATGGGGATAAATGTTGATTTTGATGATTCTGTTATATATATTACAAGCCCCACTACTTCAGTAACTGTTCAAGAATTAGTTGATGCTATTCGTGCTGCAGAAGATTCAACAATAGGTATTAATTATCCTTCTATTATGGATGCTGTTGGTAAAGCAGATCTTGGGGGTGGTACTACAACAGGAATTACTATGACAATAAATAGTCCTTGGTATATTGAATTTTGGAATGGTGTTTTGTTAGGAAGTGTTATTGATGGTAATGTTGTTGGTGGTTTAGATAATCGTCCAATACGAGCTGATGTAGGGTCTGCAGATACAGTATTACAATTAGGGGCGCAAGCAGTTGCTATTGTTTCTACCTCTGGATCTGCGCTAACACCAGAAGAGCATGATTGGTTAGAGGCTAATAATAAAGGAATTAAAGTTATCAAAGGAGAAGTTTTATAATGCCTTTGCAGCAATGTGTCACTAACAAAGGAAAAGCTGGATGGAGATTTGGTAAACATGGTAAATGCTATCCAGGTAAATCTGGTAAAGCTAGAGCAAAAGCTCAAATGAGGGCTATGATCGCTAATGGTTATAAACCGAAAGGACATAAAAAATAATGATCTTACGTAAGAAATTAAAAGAACTTAATAAAAACAAATCTGGTCTTAACGTCGATTATAGTATTGTTGATGCCTATAAGAAGATTAAGGAACGAAATAAAAATACGAAACGAATTCTGGAAGGAATTTCGAATGTAGATCAACAGAGTGAGTTAGATCAACTTAATAAAGAATTAGAAAGTGTGGGAGAAACTAAAAATATTCGTAAAATTTTTGAGGATTAATAACTATGGGGGGAGATGTTAACGAATTATCGGCAGAGCAATTATTATCATATATACATGCAAATAGTTGTTTTCATTGGATTACAGATAACAAGCTTCAACTTAGTTCTAATGAGTGGACTTTAAAAGGCCATGAATATCAAGTAGCTTGGTTAGAGGAAGATGCTATAGAACAATGTTTTATTAAGGGAGCACAAATTGGAGCAAGTGAATGTAATGTACTAAAAACATTACATGGTCATGTGTTTGGCCGATACCCTCAAGGCTCTCTGTATCTATTTCCAACCAGAGACGATGTTAAAGACTTTAGTAAAGCTAGGTTTGATCCATTAATCGAACAAAATCCTTTTATTGGTGCATTTGTACGAAATACAGATAGTCAGAATATTAAACGAATTGGAAAAGGATTTTTATATCTTCGAGGAGCACGTTCAACAAAAACTGTTGGGGGATCAAAGAAATCTAGTTCTCAGCTTAAATCAATCTCTGTAGATAGAGTTGTGTTTGATGAATTTGACGAGATGGATGAAGCTATGATCGAGTTAGCACAGTATCGAGTAGCTCATTCCAGAGTTAAAGAATTAATTTATCTTGGGACACCAACCATTCCTGATTATGGGATTGATGCTAAGTACCAGAATAGTGATCAAAGAGTGTGGATGCTTGAGTGCCCTAGTTGTGGAAAGGAGACAAGTCTTGACCTTGAGTTCCCTAATAGCTTACGGCGTAGAATTGATGGGTCTGTGTATCGTGCTTGTGTGCATTGTCATTCTGAGTTGCATCCGAGTAAAGGTAGGTGGGTAGCTCAATATCCCTCTAGATCAAAAGATCTTGTAGGGTGGTGGATTAGTCAGCTCAATAGTGTGTACGTTGATCCTACTCATATTTTAAATAAATATGAAGACCCACCTTATGGTGATCTTAGTGAAGTTATGAATAGTACGCTTGGTCGGGCGTATATTCCAGCTGAAAATAGATTAACAATACAAGATATATATGCTTGTTGTGGAAACGACCCAATGGCCACTAAACATGAAGGGCCGTGTTTTATGGGGGTGGATGTAGGTGCAATCCTACATGTTGTAATAGGAATAAGAAAGACTCGCAACTCTCTTAAAATCCTAAAATTAGCACGAGTAGATAGTTTTAACGATCTACACGATCTTGCGAGAGACTTCAATGTGAGGTCTGCCGTCATTGATTTATTTCCAGAAAAACGCAAAGTGGTCGAGTTTCAACGTAATGAGAATTTCTCAGTGTTTGGTTGTAACTATGTAGAAACCAAAACCGGAGACATTGCCTGGGATGAACGAGAGCATATTATCAAAGGAAACCGAACCGAGATCTGTGATATGACACATGATCTTGTAGCAACCTCAGGAAGGTTGGAGCTTCCCAGGAGAAACATGGAAGTTGATCAGTTTGCAAAAGAATGTTGCAATATTGCAAAGGTTCTAGATGAAGATCCGAACACTGGGTCGAGGATGTTTAGGTATAAGAAGCTCGGTGCAGATCATTATCGTCATGCTTTGAACTATGCCCTATTAGCATCAGAAAGAATTGGAACTATCAGTGACAAGAACATTATATCAAAATATTTCGCCAAACGGCGGCGCAGAACGTGGTTAAGCGTGTAGCGCATGGGAGGAGTAAAGATGGCAGCAATTATTCATTTTACAAGTGGTAAACAGTTAAAAATTAGTGAAAGGGAATTTCGTCAGATTGCACCAAAACTACAGGCAGGTGGAGTGAGGTTGTATAGGCAGGGTAAAACTGGGAACCTAATCCCACTGAATAGTAACACGATGGAACTTATTGAACATATTAAAGAGGAGGAAACAAATGCTGTTAAATCTGTGGAACAAACTAAAGAGCTTCCTAAAGAAGTTGCGCCAAACTCTGAAAAATTGGATGCTGAAGCTCAAAAACTTGAGGAAGAGAGTGTTGAAGAAAAACGAAAACGACTAGAAGCTGAAATGTTTGCTAAATCTAATTGCAAACATGAAAAACAAGAACTGTATTACACACAGACGAATCGGGGAAAGAAATACTTTCCTGTTTGTACGTTCTGTGGTAAACGAGATCGTTTTATTAGTATTGAAAAAATTAAGAATGATGAATATATCGGAACACCAAATGATGTTTGGACTATGAAAGACGTTATGAATGCAAAGGTTTGGACAGAATAAGGAGAACTAACATATGTTAGAACAACTTGGGAAAAAGAGAAAACTTGAGAAAGCTAAGAAAGCTTTTGTAAGTGCTCTGACCAAAGACAAGAAATGGCAACAGGATGCCAGAGATGACTTTGATTTTAGAGACGGAAAGCAATGGGCGCCTGAAGAAGAACAAGTTCTTAGGGACGAACTACGTCCTATCCTTACGTTCAACCTAACTAAGTCCAGCATCGACCTCATTATGGGTATGAATGAGGACAATAAGATTGAATACCGAGCAACTGCTGTAGAACCTACAGATGGATTTCTTGCTGATGTTTTGAATGATCTATATGAGAACATCAAAGAAGCAAGTGGCTTTGATGAGGAGCTTAGCGGTTGTTTGGAGAGTGCGGCCATATGTGGTCGTGGCTATATCGGCGTAGATTTTGTACCAGATCCCAATAAGTTTGGTGACATTAAGCTTACTATGGTTAATATTCCAGTAAGTGAGGTTCATTTTGATCCTGCTGCTAGGAGACCTAATCTCAGTGATGCGTCTTACATTTGTTGGGATAAGTGGATGACTAAAGAAGATTTCAAGATTAGGTACCCAAAGATAAGTGAAATGTCACTGCGAGAGCTGCAGGAAAAGAAAGAGATTTCATTTGATGGTAGCTCTGATCCTGTGGCAGAAGATGGTATTCCGATTAGTGATCCTGTGGATGCTGATTATGATAGAGAACTATCTGATCTTGATTTTTATGATCGCAGTAACAACATGATCAGAGTAATCCATATGGAATATTGGGAATATTACAAACGCTTTTATGTATTTAATCCTGAAAGTGGGGCGTTTGAAGAAGTCCCCGCAATGCCAACGCCTGAACAGAAGATCCAATTCAAGGCTATGTTTGGTGAAGACATGACTGTTGAGGTCATGTATGATAAACGTGTTAGGTGGTTGCAGTTTACTGGAGATAAGATTTTATTTGATGATCTTTCTCCGATGCCGTACAAAGGGTTTAGCATTGTGCCTACATTTGTGTATCGTGATGTGAGTCAAAGAACGATGAATCATTTTGGTATCGTTCGGCTTATGAAAGATCCACAGCGTGAGGTAAATAAACGCTGGAGTCAGGCATTGAATATGTTGAACCAGCAGGTGCAGCCCGGTATCTTTGCAGAAACTGGGGCATTTGTTGATGATGAACAGGCACGTCAGAGTATGAAGGTTGCTGGAGACATCACGTGGGTTAATAGTGGTGGTCTTAATCAGATTCAAGAACGTACTGTTCCTGCATTTCCACAAGCACCTATGCAGATGGAAGAGTTCAGTCAGGACATCATTAAGAAAATTACAGGTATCAACCCTGATCTTATGGGTCAGGATAGAGGCCGACAAGAACCCGGTGTTGTGGTACGATTGCGACAGCAGCAGGGCCTTGTGTTATTAAAACCTCTGTTTAAGAACTTTAATCACATGAAGAAAGAGATCTTTAAGCGTATGCTGGCAATCATTATGAAGTATATGCCTGATGATCAGATTCTTAAGATTCTTGGACAGGGAGATCGATATGTAATTCAGAATGGTGTTATTATTGATAAGCAAACTGAGCAACAGGCAAATGTTCGTGATGTAAGGAATTTGGATTATAATATTTCATCTGAACCGGCACCTGGAAATATGACACAGCGTATGCTAGAACTACAGGCTTTACTTGAAATGGGTGAGCGTATTCCGGTGCCACCTGAGCAAATTATTAACAAGATGGATATTTCTGAATCAGAGAAACAGCTCTGGATTCAGTATATTCAGGAACAACAGCAAGCCGAAACTGAAGCGCAGCAACAGGCTGTTGAGGCAGAAATGGCAATTAAACAAAAAGAGTTGGAGCTGGAGGAGAGAAAACTCGAACAAGACTTTATAACTGATATGGCAAAAATTAAGCAAATGGCTGAGAAAGATGAAAAGAATATGCGAACGAAGTTTGCTCAAATGACCCAACAAGAGAAGGCATCTATGAGGGACTTTGTAGCCACTATGCTTAATATGCTTGAATCGGGGGAACAAAATAAAGGGGAGAAAAACAATGAGCCTAAGTGACAATAAACCTCTAATGAGACGACAAAAGGGCTGGATAGGATTCGTAAGAAACTATAAGAAGTACATAAACTCGGGAGGATACGAGAAGGTAAAGTGGGGAGCTGGAACCTTAAAGCCTAAGGAGGTTGTTAAGACGCCTATGGGCAAAGAAATTCAGAGGTGGTAACACTTCTGTAAAGGGACGCCGCCTTTAACGGGCGAATGGTGTAACAGTGGGTGCCTCCCCCCACCCGCTGACTACATATAGGGGAGGGCTTGATCACCCTCCCCAATCAAAATAAAAGGGAGGAGCTTCAGTAGCTCCGCTGTAAAGGAGAAAACAAATGGCTGAAAAAAATAGTAATGATGGTAACTTTGATTTGGGTGAATTGCTGGAAGCAGAAATTGATGATGTAAAAGACGAAGACCAACAGACTCTTGAAGAATTAAAGGAACAAATGGCAGAACTTGAAAAAGAAAAGAAAGGTCTGCTTGCAGCTACCAAAGAAGAAAGAAAGAAACGACAGGATATTGCCGCTAAACTGAACCAACTTGAAGGTGCGGTTGGCAGTATATTGGCGCAACGCCAGCGTGATGATCAGGTCTTAGATGATATATCAAAAGGCGATAGCAGCAATAAAACTGCTATACCTGTTGAGTACGATGAAGACGGTAATGCTTGGGTTGACCCCAAAGCTTTAGAACCTGTCTTTACTCCGTACCAGCAGAAAATTATGGAACTGGAGCAGCAGCTCCAGCTTACCAACAATACTCAAAACGCTGTCCTGGAGGCCGAAAAGGTCAAACAAAGTATTATTGGTGAGAACGAGCGTTATCAGACTGCCGCTGGCAAGTATAGGGCCGCTCGAAAATGGGTTGAAGATCAGGTAATCGACTTCTCAAAAACTAACGGAATCAACCGACCGATGAATTCTGGTGAAGCTTTGGACTATGTTTTTGATGATAACTTGAGAGCAGAGTTCGAGGAAAAGTTTGGCAAGATTGATTTGGTTGATGTTGTGACCGCCGAAGACTCCAAGCTCCTGTTTAGACGGGCGCTTGATAACATAGCTAACACTATGTCCGATACCGATATGACAACCACGCCCAAGGAAAAGATGGATAGTAGATTTCAGAAGGTACTTAATAAGCCATCCGCCCTTGGAAATCAACAGAATGCTAAGTCTGGACAGCTTAGTATTATGGATAAGATTGAATCTCTTTCCTCACTCGACATTATGGATTTAACGGACGAACAAGTTGAGGCTCTTCAAAGAGCAGCAGGAAGAGAGGAAAAAGAGGATGGCATCAAATTCTAAAAGCTAAATTTTAAAAAGGAGAAACGAAATGGCTGTTACTGCTTTTGGTACT
>Ga0164310_10001309_pt1 | contig 13957 bp, 10 predicted proteins | sample GuaBasSedimGuay1_FD_121795 | JGI IMG/M metagenome (GOLD analysis project Ga0164310, IMG submission 121795) | Subseafloor sediment microbial communities from Guaymas Basin, Gulf of California, Mexico - Guay1, Core 4569-9, 0-3 cm | ecosystem: Environmental > Aquatic > Marine > Hydrothermal vents... | reverse complement strand
GGGATTGTGGCAGGCCACGCAGGGATTAGATGAGTCTTTGAAAAAATCAAACTTGGTCTTGGCAAAATCCTGGATATCATAGAGGTTATGATATGAGTTCAGGTTGAAGGCTCCCATGATGTCCACGGCGCTGTCGACAGTATAGCCGCCAAAGGTATTACTGTACTGTTTGTTGGTGATGCTCCCTTCGCTCTGTACAGCACCAACGTTGATGTGACAGTAAAAGCAGAAATTATCCGCCTTCTGATAAGGACCTGTATGGACAGAGGTATCAAAGTTCTGCGCGAAAAGAGTAAACGGCGCCGGGCTGTCATTTGAGCCCTCTATGCTTGCATGCATTTCGTGGCAGTGGGCACAATTGCCCCTTACATAGCCTAATGTGCCCGTAGCCGTGCGAAAGACACCGTTATTTAAGTCCCCGTGGGCAGAGTCCAGATAGCTGCCTGCCCAGGACACCTGACATAACAGAAAAAATAGCAGGATTAAGACGACCAGATACTTCTTCATCATTCCTCTCATGTCAGTTTTTTGTCGTGTGACATATCGCACACCCGTTATATCCATCATTTCCCGGCCACTTTTTGTAATTCCATCTGAGAATGGCGTCATTCGGTGTGCCGTGGGCCCTGTGACAGGAGAGACACATCACAATGGCATCATCAGGCTTAGAAAAGACCGTGGTGTTCAAGATGGTGGTAGTATCGGCCGTGGCCACAGGGCTGACCACGCTGTATGGGTTATTCGTTCCCGTTCCCCCATTGTATCCGGCGTATTCACTGCTGGCCTGGGCCTTTGCCATGTCAAAGTCTGTAGGATGCCGGAGCCAGCTGCATTGTCCAATGGTCCCGGCAGCTATCTCTCCGGTGCCGTTATGGAAGTAACCGTGACACTGCGCGCAGAGGCTGCTGATGGTACCTTCAGCAGTGTAGGTCTCATCAGTCCGGTCCTCCCCATAGTACTTGTTATGGTGTCCTGCAGCAGTGGGTCGATATTCGTAATCCGGATCTTCCAGGCCCCGGACCCCGTCCAGGAAACGATAGCTTAGCGCCAGGGTCGTGCCATTCTTCCAAACGGTCATGTCGTTGTTATGGTGACTCCCGGAAAGGGCCTTATACGGGTTGGCAACCGATCTGTCACCGTGGCAGCCATTGACCCCGGCACAGGTCAACTGTTCACCCAGACTCGCGCCGTCCGCACTGCCTGGGGGGGTATTTACGAGTGGAGAGTCGGGGTCGGCTACTCCTGCGACATTGTGGCCCGTCCGGTCGAGACCGCCCATGGCCACCCAGTAAAAATTGCCGCCCGCCAAGGTATCGGTATCGGCCTCGGTGCCCGTTGTCCTATAAGTGGGCTCACTCTCAGTCATAAGGACATAGGGCGTCACGTTGCTGCCGTCATTAATGCCGGCATGACACCCCTTGCACTCATTATTCAGCAGGGCCGGAAGCGGCCCTGTGGCGAACACGACCTCTCCGCCCTGACTGTTATGCATGGTGTGGCAGTTGGAGCAGGGACCCGTGACCTTTGCAATCAAAGGCGAAGGTCCGCAAATGATCCATGCGAGCACCAAGACTCCGATGATTGCCCCTTGCTTCACCGTCTTTTCTTCCTATCTGGCAAATACCTCTACCCGGCCATTGCCTTCCTCCACTATACAGAGACGCCCCCAGGGATCAAATTTTAGCTCAATGGGGAAGTAGAGTCTGCCCTGGGCCTGGCCAGGGGTGAGGAACCGATATCTGAACCGGCCCTTCTTGTCAAAGACAACCACGTCTCCCTCATGACGATCCAGGATGTAAAAGATGCCGGAGGGCCCAACCTCCAGAGAGCAAGGAAACCGGACTACATCCTCCAGGACCACACTGGATGCCGGTTTCCCATCCATTGCGAAACTCAAGACCGCCTTTGCGTCCCTTTGTAAGGCCCACAGCAAGCCATTTCGAATCTTGAAATCCACAAAGCCCATAGCGCCCCGGGAGGCAAAGCGCCCTGTCACTTTCAGGTCCTGGTCCAGCTTCAGGACCTGCCCGGTGGCCTTGTCGAGGACGTAAAAGATATTGTCTTTGTATTCCAGCCTGTTTGGGAATACCGTCAGCCCATGATAAGAGAGTGAGTGATTTTCCACCGCCTTGTTCTCAAGATCGATCATGGTCAGACTGTTTCGTCCTTTTTCTATCAGCCAGATATGACCTTCCCGGTCTTTGACCATATCGAATGGGGACTGAAGCTGGCCGCCGGCATCGAATTCTTTTATAAACTTTCCGTCTTTGTTAAAGGAAAGAAGACGGTTGTTACCGGTGTCCACCACATAGTAGCGTTCATGGGCCTGGTCACAATAGAGCGCTGAGGGCATGCGCATGGAATGCCCGGAGGATGTCTGCCCCTTCAATGACAGAAGCCACTGCCAGGTGACTGCCGCATACCCTGGCTGTGCTCCTCCAAACAAGAGAACCGTCATGGCAAAGATCACCAGAAAAGGTAGCTTTTTCATAATATATACCGTCCCTTGTCCATTTTGACCGTGGTAATGCCTAATAAGCCTGATGACATTGGACACACAGGTCCTTTTCGCCGCTCAACTTGAGATTGTACTTGAAATCTGTCCCCATGGGATGATGACAACTCACACAGGTCACCATCTGCCCGGAGCGCTGGTCAATGACCTCCTCTCCTACCGGATGAGTGAATTTCCCCTGGGTCTCGTGACACCGGGAGCAGGTGTTGTTTCCCCCGTCCTTGAGCATGGCAAGGTGATTGGAACCGTGAACGGCGTGACACTCCTTGCAATCAAAGGGCTCGGGATGGATATAAAGTCTGTCCCGGTACCTGTTGAAGCTGTCTTCGTGACAGCTCCGGCAGATCTGCTTTTGGCTCCCTTTGAGCAGACTCGCTGTATCCCCGGCGTGGGGGCTGTGACACGCAGTGCAACTGTTCCCCTCTTGATACAGAAGGTGGCCATGGATGGACAAGACATCCTTTTCTATTTCCTCATGGCAACGCAGGCAGGTTTCCGTTCCCATACCGCCTTGGGTGTGACATTCGGCACATCCTTTCTTAAAGGGCTTGTGGAGGACGTCTCGTACCATGGCCTTGCGGCTGCTTCCGTGTGGGTTGTGGCAGGAAAGACAATTACGTATCTCTGCCGGGTAGTCTGGATGGGCCTGCTCCATATCCCTTTTATGGCAGGATACACATAGACTGTCCGGCTCGGATTTCAGGAGTTGTACCCTTGCTGCCTGATGCGGCTGATGACAGGCCAGGCAGTTTCCTTTAGCATAGGGCGAATGGGTATGCTTGTACCTGGCCTTAAGCTCCTTATGGCAGGCAAAGCAGGTCTCGGCTGGACGACCCTTAAGCAATCCCTTTGCCTCTGAGGCATGGACATCATGACATGTCAGGCACTGCCCCTGCCGGACAGGCTGATGTACTATACCTTGCGCAAATATTGCGGCTTGCTCCTTGTGACACCCATAACAGAGAGAAGCGCCGGACTTCTGTAGCAATCCCTTGAAACGGGCCACGTGCGGACTGTGACATGCGCTGCATCGGCCCTTGGCAACCGGCTGATGCACTACTTTGCCTCGGAAGTCAGCCCTCTTGTGGCACTGAAAACAGGTCGTTTCGGCAAAACCGGTCGCAACATTGATAAAAGACAGGACTACTATCAATAACATCGGTAACCCTATGAGCTTCAACATTATTGGGCCCTCCCTGGATGACATGGACGACAGTTGCCTTGTTCAAAGGGGGCGTGGCTGACAGGATAGAGAAGTGACTTGTCCGGTCCGCCGTGGGGGTCGTGACAACCAAGACACGCCTCCCGCCCTGGTTTGATACCCTGGTGGGCTTTCAAGAAGCCTTCCTTATCCTCGTCGTGGCAACCGGCACAAAGCCGGCCTGCCGTGGTCTTGAGAATGGCCGGGTTACTGGAGGCGTGAGGATCGTGACACAGGGAGCAGTTCTTACTTGCCGGATCGTGGGCCACCCCGCTCTTCCAGTACTTAGCCTTTTCGGCGTGACATATAAGGCATAGGGTTGGCTGCCCCTTAAGCAGGAATTCTTTATGGACGGAGCCGTGCGCACGGTGGCAGGCCCCGCAATTCAGCCTCTCAACAGGCTCGTGCTTCACTGTCTGCCGATTGAGTTTTGTCTTCACTTCAGAATGACATTTCAGACAGAGCTGCCCTGGCTTTTCCTTTAAATTGAATATAAAGTCCGAGGCGTGGGGTTCATGGCACCCAAAGCAATCACCTTCGGCAAAGGGCGCATGCAGGGCCATCCCGGAGTCGGCCCTGGCCAGCCCCTGATGACAGCCAAGACATAGCTCTCCCCCGGCCTTTTTCTTCTTGAGCAAAGACATCTCTTTACCCTGGTGGGGCTGATGGCAACGACTGCACTCGCCATTGGCAAAGGGGCGATGGAGGCTGTAGAGCCCCATCTCATCACGGGTCTTTTTGTGGCAGGAAAGGCATACGTCCCCTTCCTTGCGGACCAGAAGGACCCTCTGGGCGGACTGGTGGGCTGTATGACAGTCCAGACACTCGCCTTTGCCGGCCGGATCGTGTACCACAGGACCGGTGACAAAATCGGCCCTGGCGTGACACTGGAAACAGAGTGTCTTTGGATCAGCCTTGAGCAAGGACTTGACCTGAGAGCCATGGCCATAATGGCATGACAGGCACTCGCCCTTTTCAGCAGGGGTATGGGCACTCACTGCCTTCTTGTCCTGACCTTGCTGGTGGCACTTGAGGCACACGGTTTCAGGGGCCGTAACAAGCATATCCTGAAACTCACTGGCATGGGCCGCATGGCATTCAAGGCACTCTCTCTTGCCATAAGGCTGATGGATGTTCTTTTTTATATCCTCTTTGTGACAGGAGACGCAGAGATCACCGGGGGAACCCTTGAGGACAATATTGCCCGAGGCGTTCACCTGATGGCAGACATCGCACCGGCCCTTCAACATGGGCTGATGGACAACCTGCTTGATAAGACCGGGGCCATCGGCACTGTGGGGCGAATGACAAAGCGTACATCCAGTCTTCACAGGGTAACCTCTGTGTGCCGCTATAAATGCCCCGGCATCTACCTGATGACAGGAAATGCAGGTCTCATCCTTCCCCTTCAGGAGCAGGGCAGGATAGTCCGAGGCATGGCTGTCGTGACACGTCTCACAGCCTTTTTCCACCGGAGCATGAATGTTGGCCTTCATGATGGTCTTTCGTTCATGGCATAAAAAACAGGAGTCCTGCCGTTCCGCTTTGAGAAGACCCGGGAAGGCCCCGTTATGGACTTCGTGGCATGCATCGCACCGTCCCTTTTTGACGGGTTCGTGGACCGAGGCCTTGTCTTTTGCCTTAGCAAACTCGCGGTGACACGGAAAACAGAGATCGGGTAGGTTCTGGCGAAGATAGGTCCCCCCGATGAGACCGTGGGGCAGATGACAGGCCCCACACTTTTCCTCTTTCACTGGGGAATGGACGACACCGGAGAAAAAAGTCCGGCGCATATCCTCGTGACATTCCAGGCAGTTTTTTCGTAGCGACTTTCTGGCCGCCTGTTGAGGCACACAGGCTGCCATCAGGACAAGGCACAAAAACCCTACCACATATTTTACTCTTTTCCCCGTCATCTCTGTCCCCCATACTCCTTCCTGAGATCCCTCCAGGCCTTTTCATTGATTGTGATGTCGGATCTGGCCTGCAGTTGTCTTATGAAATTCCTTCTCAACCGATCAGACTTTTCCTGCCGCAGGCGCTGAGCAATCTGTTCCTGTACCTCGCTTAAAGGGCTGCGGCTTGCCACGGTGCGGTCTACGAGCTTGACCATGGAGGAATGACCCTTGACCTCAAAGGGCGCGCTGACTTCCCCTTTGGTCAATTTGTTTACCACCTCTTTCATGACAGGGTCCAGATGATCGACCGGAACGCGCCGAACCGGGATCTCACGGGCGTAATATTTCCGCACCACGCTGAAAAAATCTGCACCCCGCTTGACCTCTGCCCATATCTTGTCGGCCAGTCGTTTGTCATCTTCCAGGACTACGATACTGACGACCTCCGGTCCGGCAAACTCATCCGGGTGCTGTTCATAATAGGCTGCCACTTCTTCATCCTTCACCTCTGCCTCCGGCACGAAGAGGCGTCTTTCAAGTTCTTTGATGAGACGGTGCTGACAGTAGAAACGATAGACCCATTTGAAAGGGGCCCTTTCCTCATAATGCCGATCCAGAGACTCCCAGGAGGTGAGCGTCTGGGCAATAATCCTGTCGAGCACCATCTTCTTCAGGTAATCTGCCGCCTCCTTTGTCTGAAAATGGCGATATCCGCGCAAACTTTGTTCTTTATGTAGTTGATCGAGAAATACCCTCACCGGGACGTTGACACGATTCGTGGTAATGAGGATCTTGTCCATAAGCTCTTCCGGGGTGTTGTTCACATCCAACTCCGTAAACAGTTCCTCATCCACCGTGACTTCATATTTTTTGCGTAGCCGGCGTACCAGTTCCGATGTGAGTTCCGATTGGCGAAGCTTTTGGACTTCTAAGCGGATTTTGGACTTAAGGGAGTCGAAATCGGCCTTTTCCGGCCCCTTCTTATCCTGGAGACAGAGGCAGACAAATCCATTGCCTTCCGCAAGAGGCTGTGTTACCTGCCCCGTGCCCAGTCCGGCCAGGGCGTCCCGCCAAGGACCGGGGCAATTACGAGGCCTCAACCACTTATCCTCTTGATTCACGATACCCTTGTCGATCATGGCCTGTTCCGCCATGTCAGACAGGACCAACCGTCCGGAGCCAAGGTCCTCACAAATCTGTCGGGCCTGTATCTCCTGGTCGAAGTGCAGGATCCGGACGTGCCATTGGGGGGAGTACTGTTCCTTGTATCGAGCCCAGAGGTCTTTATCCCTGATCCTGATCTTGGAGTCGACGGCCTCGTTTTTAAGGAGCATCAAGGCCCTGGCCTTGAGGAAGGTATTCACCTTTTGCCGGTAGGTCGGTTCCTGATAGAGCTCCATGCTCGTGGCCTCCTGTACCAGAAGATGCCATTCGATGAAGGGCTCAGGTCTTTCAGGAAAAGGGGTGTCCTTTTCCTTCCAGTTTACCCACCAGTGTTGAAAATCCTCTTTTGTGAATGTCTCGTCGTTTATGGTTACCAGCGTGGTCTTGCCCCATGGCCAAGCCCCCCACAGGTTACCATACCCGAGTATAAGGGTGCTGAAGAGCACCAACAGAATCTTGATCAACCAGCGCATCCTCTCAAACCTTCTTTCAACCAAAGTTCCAGAACCTCCTGTGAGACCAGTCGGGCCAGACTGGTTGCTGTATTCACCACGCCGAAATGCATTACCTTGCGGTATTGTTTTCCTTCCCTTCGATGATAGGTACACCAAAGCAAGTGCACGGGGTCCGTTTCAACGATATTGAGGGATACCGCCAGGGTAGGGTTTACTATCCCGGCATTTGCCACCTCGGTCATCTCCACTACGGTACCGGTTATTACTATTTTTGCTCCCAGACGATCTCCCAGAATTTTCATCTGTTCTGTTCGCGGCTGTTGACCCGGCCAGATCCTGAGATCGTGAAATAAGTCCCGGATATCCCCTTGCCGGACCACGTCAAATCGGCCGCTTCTAACCAATTCTGCCATAAAAACACGGTAAACAATGGCTCCTGCCTGGGGATAATCTGTCTCATTCATAAAAGGAATTACCGCTATCCGACAGGTCTGTTCATGAGGCAGGGGGGCAAGCATGTGAAGGGCAGGCACCTTTGGCCCGCAAGCAGGAAGCAACAAGAGCACCAGGCCCGCGAGCAACTGGAGGGTAGGGGAGATTGTCCATCGCATAGAATCTAACATTTGGTATCCAGTTTATCACTATACTTACATAAGCCGGGCATTTCAAGTTTCATGAGACCCTATTCGGTTCAATATTAGAATTCCTTTAACCACTCTTTTTCAGGTGTCCCTTTTTTCTCCTTCTGCTTGACTAATAATCTGATATCCTTGATTTTTCTGCGTAACTGATTTCCGAGGATATCCCTGGCAGTCACCACGAGTTCTACCGGGGCCTCCGGGATTGTGACCTCGAACTCGGCGGGCAGGGCCTGTCCGTCCGCGGTTTTGATAAGCGAGCCGTCATACGTGCGTATTTCCAGATGCCAGAAGGCCATGGGCACTTCACCTTTGTTCCTGATATCCAGTACCATCTCATTGCCCTGCCTGCTGGCCTCCAGGATCATGTCCGGCGGGTTCCGCACCAGGGCAACCTTCTCCGAGACCACGGCCGTATTTCGGGCCCTGTCCCATACCTTGAGGATAACCTGATAATTCCCATGAGGGGCGCGCGAGCCGTCACCGCACTGTCCCCGCCAGATAAAACGGGAGGGAAGCTTCTTCTGCCTGCCTTCGCGCAGGATTATTTTCCCCTCCTCGTCCTTGACGGAGAACTCCCAGCGCGATATGGGCTCCCGCTCCAAGAAACGGGGAACAATGAAAATCCGGTCCCGGAAGGCTATCGCCCCATGAAGCCTGACACCCTTGAGTCCCAACGCAAGGCTGGGGGGACTATTGTCCACATGATACGTCCCAAGAAAGTTCACCTGCTTTTTGCCTGAAGGCCATTGCAGGATAAGGCTTACCGGGTATTGCCCCTCGCCCTCCGGTGCGGCCCAGGATGCCCGGTAGAAATTCTCGCGTGTGCGCTGCATAGAGACGTAATTTTGGGCCTGGACCTTCAAGGAAACCTCAGGGCGTTGGCCATCCAGTAAGGACCGAAACCATATGCGACACGTAACCTTTTTGCCGGTGCTGACGTAACGGGGCCTCAATTCGACTTCGGCAATCTCAAAAAACCCGGTCTGATCAGCACTAAGACCGATACCCTCAGGCCAGTTTGCAAGGAGGTCTTTGGCCACCACGGGCAGCAGGTCTTTAGAGTAGCTTGGTTCGAAAACGCCGAATAGATGACGCATTTCGTTACAGGAAAGGCCCCTGACATCGGACCAGATCGTCCTGGCATCGCTGGTCCGGATCAGGGACAGGACCATGGCAAAGGCTGCGCACGGGCTTTCCTGGCGCTGGGTTACTGTGCCGAGAAGGATGAGATCCACACCCAGTTCCTTGCGGGCCTGTAGAATGTGATACGTATCGAGAAAACCCAGCCAGCGTATGCGGTTGCGGGCCATAAAAGAGATCACCGCATTTTGAGAGACTACCTCCAGGCCCCGTGCCGCGATTGCCCTTTCAAGATATTCGGTGACTGCAAAATTGACTCCATTCGGACCCTGACTCAGGTCTTCCACGGGCAAGACGGCGATCCTCTCGGCCCCTGCTGTAGATGACCAGAGGAACCCTAAGATTAGAGCAATGCAGGCGTATCTTATGGAAATGGTCTTACACTCTCTTCAGGCAGTTAGTTTGCTTACCGGGCAGGCAGGGTTTCGAGCATGTCTTTGATTGTGCCCAATCCAACCTGGAAGATATCACGGGGCGCCAGGCCGAACAAGCGTTTCCACAGACAATAGCCGCTTCCATGACCGCTGGCCTGCCAAAGGACGACTGCCGTATCGGCATCGAGCAGCCGCATCGTGAGAGACAATTCCGGGAAGGCGAAATTGCCTTTTTTACCCTCCCCGGCATAATCTACAGCGCCCAGCAAAATGGCCTGGACTTTCAGCCTCTGCCCAAGTCGTTTTGTCATCGATTCGTCCAAGGGGGCCCCGGGCTCAATGACCTCTTCCTGAAGGACGCTGTCCACCAGGCCCTTATCCACAATATCAAAAAGCCCCATGGCAAGGCCTTGCGTAATAGTGAAATCCCGTGCCCTGGCAGCGGCAAACTCGTCTTTGCTGTGATTTTCAAAAGGCAGCACCGCTACCCGCTGCACAAAACCCAGCTCTGTGTCCTCGCGCAGAAATGATTGTGAGCTTGTTTTTACACCACAGCCACTCAATATATCGACAATCACCAAAATAAAAGCCACAAGGAAACATTTTCTCATCCCCGGCATCCCCCATTCTTCAACAAGATATACGTTTTCATAATTGCAGACCTCGTAAATGTAGATTAATCATAACTGAGTTGCCCGATTAAATCAAAACCTCGCTGTAAGCTGCCCGCGGATACTCCACTTGTTGTCCTCCTCTGCGATCTGGTAGCTGCCATTGAAGTTTATGGAAAAGGCCTCACTGATATCCCAGCTCCAGAAGAAGCTGTAACTCTCTGTGGTTGAAGTTGTATCTGAATATGTGTAGCTCAGGCTCCCCTGGGTCTTTTGCGTGGGGACGAGGCTCAGAACCAGATGATATTGCATACTGTCCCCTTCATCTTCCCATGTGCGGTTTGTACTGCCCCGCAACGAGAATATGTCCGAGGGCCGCCAGATCAGGGTAAACGTACCGGCGATGGACTCCGAATCCGTTTCTGCCATGGTTTTATTGTACTGCCCGGTCAGATCCGCCGTAAGCTTAGGGCTCAAACGGGCCGTCACGGTACATTGACCCCCATAGGTCTGCGTATCTTCGCTCCTTCCTTCGTTGTCAGTGGTATTGTAAAGGAGATCCAGACTGGAATTCAGGTCCGGGAATAAGACAGCCGTGGTATACAGGGTATAGTTGTAGCCGGTGGACTGTTTTTCATCGTCCTTGTAGTTTTCGTTGCGGGACACGCCCAAACTCAGATCCAGTGTGGAGAGGGGCTCGGAATTTATCCTAAGGGAATAGGAGCGGGTCAACGTTTCCGGCTGGTCCTCATTTTCCTGGCGGGACTCGCTGACGCTCAGGCTGGGGCCGAAGTAGCGGCTGGGTGTCCATGAAAGGGTTCCTGCCTGGCTTCGCCGATCCTGATCCGGACCGGGATCAGGCCTCCCTGCCTGGATTGAGAGGCTATAGCTCAGGTTCAGGGTGGTGACCGGACGGAACCCGAAGCTTACGTCGGTGCGATAATCCTCATAATCACGCTCTTCTTTTTCAGATGTGGAACGACGCATTGTCTCCATTTCGCTGAAGCTTACGGCCTGTGAGGGAGTTTGAACCATCACCAGCTTGAGATAAAGCTTCTTTACCATGGGAATCTCAAATTCAAAACGCAAACGGGACGAGTTGTAATAGGGGTGGATGTCTGTGGCGTTCGCATCCCAATTTGAGCCATCGTCACTGACATAAAGGTCCCACCCAAAATCCCCGGCTGCATGTCCCAGATTATCAAGATTATCAATTGTATAGAGATAGATCAGGTCTACCTCTTCCCGACTATGCAACTCCACGCCGATGTTTGTATCCTCGTCAGGTTGTGCCTCCGCGGCGGTTTCATGGATATTGCCATCAACAAGGGCGGGGTTGGGATCCAAAGCACCTTCATCCGGGGTACTATCCACACCAGAATAGCCTTCGTGGCTGGGGACCTTGATGGGTGTCCCGATTGGTCCTGTGTGTTCCTGCTGCATTCTTGAATACTGTCCAGAGAAGGAGAAATTGAAACGATTGTCCCAAAAGGTATCTGCGATCCGCAGCCGCCCAAGATAGTTTTCCGACGTATTTTCAGAGCCGTCCACCCTGTCCGTCCCCTCATTCCTATAGTAGTTGCAAAATGCCTTTACTATGCCTGCATCCCAGTCTACGTCAAGCTCCCTCCGGGAAGACTCCGTATCTGTGACACGGGGGCTCTGGTCGTCCCATGAGCGTTCTTCCCCGTAAAAAAGCCGAAGATCAGGCCACCAATCCTCGTCCCACGCACTGAATAACCTGGCATCCCATGAACGGTCGGACATATCTGGGGACTCGGAATCCATACGCTCCGTGGAGGTGCCGGAGAGATCCAGTCGGAAGATATCATTGTCCACTACAAGATCCAGGGTGGGATACAGTATCTCGTTCACCCGTCCTTCAACCCAGTTACGATTATACCGCACGCTTCCGTTATAGGTCACGGCCTGTGTAATTTTATTGTCAAAATCCACGTTGTAGCTCTGGAAAAAAGATTCCTGGCTTTCGCCGTTCCCGCTCTTTTGATATTGCCAATTTCCATAGAAATTCAGGGGATTGGCCCTAGCGGCACCATCCCAGGCCAGGACACCGGAAAGGATGAATAAAACCAACAAGCAGATTCTTTTTGCCCGTCCCCAAAAAAAGAGAAGAGGGGCACACCGCCATCTCTCCCCCTCTTTCAGCCCTGGCGTATCCATTGGTCTGACAGCTTTCACAGAGTATCTTCAGGAAACGATTTAAACCACAGACACATACAAAACCCCATGCAGAGCAATCATATTTCCCCGCCTGAACAGATTACACATCATTATGTTCGGCGGGTCGGCCGAAAACAATAACATCTATGCGTGTCTGTATAAGTCTTCGGAAAATTTATGAAATTGGATTATTGTTAGCTATTGACAAGAGCTTACAAAACCGTATGCTATTAATTAATTAGAGTCTTTAGTATTGTCAACCTGTTGGTAATATGGATATGAACAGAGTTGGTCGGCACCGTAAGTGCATTTGTCTTTTTCTACCGGGCGTCTTGCTGCTTTGGCTTATTGCCGGGTCCGGGATAGGACCGGTCTGCGTTTCTGCGGAGTCTTTACCGGTCGAGCCCGTGGCCATCCTGACTGTAGACGACCAGGGGGTACCTCTGGCCTGTCCCTCCGGAGTCGTCTTTGATAGTACCTCGGAGGAACTCTATGTAATCAACTCGGGGCGTGGCCGGATCGTTATTTACGGTCCGGACTTCTTCCCCCGTATTTCTCTTGGAGCGGGCAGGGGTGTGGATGCACCATACGGGGTAAATGTCGATAAGGATGGCCGCCTCTATATCTGCCAGGGCCGGAAGGATGATAGACCCGCCCGCCTCACTATCCTTAACGCGGCCTTTTTCCCTATCAAAGAAATAACGTTTGAGGGATTCGAGGGGGCCGAAACCTTCATCCCGCGGCGAGTGGCCCTTGGCCATAACGGAAGGATTTACGTGGCCGGAATAAACTCGCGGGGCGTCCTTGTGTTGGACAGAGACGGCAATTATTTGAGGCACCTGACACCACTGGACACGGTGTGGGAGAGCATCAAGGAAAAACACGATCTCGGACCTGAGGCCGTGTCGGGACCGGGCAGCCCGGTCCTTATACTCGAAGTCTGCACGGACACGGCAGGCCGCCTCTACCTTCTCAGCGAGGAGACCAGCAAGGTGTATGTCTACGACTCAGAAGAAAACTTCCTTTTCTCCTTCGGACAGAAGGGAGGCTCCCGTGGCAAGATGAGCCGTCCTAGGGGCCTTGCTGTGGATAAAGAAAGGGGGCGCATCTTTCTTGTAGATTACATGCGACAGACTATCCTGGTCTATGACCTCGCCGGCCGCTACCTTTTCGAATTCGGTGGAAGGGGCTGGGGTCCCGGCTGGTTCAATTTTCCCACCAGCGTAGCCGTTGACGCTCGCGGGAATCTCATAGTGGCGGATTCTTTCAACAACCGGGTCCAGGTCCTGCAGGTGGCTACCAGTACTGCCGAGCTTCCAGAGGCTGGATCCGAACCGAACTTCCTGGCCGTACCGTCATCAAAAAAACCCAGATCGCGTTAGGAACGTACAATAAATAACTTGAACAAATTAACGTCTTTTTTGCCGTCTTCTTCGTTGCTCGTCGATCACATAACCCGTTATGCTCGCTCCTCGCGCCTTGAATACAACAAAAAATCCTGTTAATTTTTGTTCAACTTATTTATCTCCCGTTCCTTAAAGGGTTCAGCCTTTTCCAAAAGAAACGGGGGAGATGCCTTTAGGAAGCCCCTCCCCCGTTTTAACTTTCTGTTAATTGCGCTTACAGGCGCAGGTTATGTGCTATGCCGTGGCACTCTCCGCACTTTGGATATTTCTTGTGTATTGCAGGATTGTGAGGCGCGTCACCATGACAATCCTGACAGGCCATGAGTTCTTTATGCGCAGGATGGCATTCAGCGCATGCCAATTCCGAATGC
>Ga0164310_10001308_pt1 | contig 13967 bp, 17 predicted proteins | sample GuaBasSedimGuay1_FD_121795 | JGI IMG/M metagenome (GOLD analysis project Ga0164310, IMG submission 121795) | Subseafloor sediment microbial communities from Guaymas Basin, Gulf of California, Mexico - Guay1, Core 4569-9, 0-3 cm | ecosystem: Environmental > Aquatic > Marine > Hydrothermal vents... | reverse complement strand
TCCACATTCGTTTCATAGACACAAAACGCTTGTTGAGTTTTACACATCCACGTAGTCGACGCAAGTATGGAGAACAATATTTTAGGACAACTCCATCCGTTATCAGTTATTCTGAATCCGTTATCAGTTATTCTGAAGAACTTGCAGATGCGATTCAGGAAAAACTTGCAGAATATGCTACATTATCACAGTCGTTAGATCGAACGTTTCCTACAAGATTGGTCAAAGGGAACGGTTCTTCCGAACTAACAATGGAAGATTTGAGAGAGGATCTAAGCAAACTTGAGAAGAAACGTTCACGCCTGATGGAAGCTGGACTACTGGATAAAGAAGAAGAAATCGACTTTAGGGAATTTCAACAGATCGAAGAGAGCAATAGGAATGTTCTATCGGTCTATGTCGGTGATGTCAAAGAGAAGTTAAAAGTCTTTGACGAATTAACTGATAAGATAGATCTTCTTGTAGATATTATCAATAGAAGATTTCTTTATAAGAAAATGTCGATTAATAAAAAGGAGGGTTTCATCTTTGAAACTTCCGATGGGAAAAAAATATCTCCTGCAGATTTATCTTCTGGGGAACAGCATGAATTAGTTTTAAATTATGAACTACTCTTCAAAGTCAAGCCCAATTCCCTTATTCTCATTGATGAACCTGAATTGTCCTTACATGTTATCTGGCAGCAACAATTTCTAAAGGATTTACAAGAGATCATCAGACTCGCAGGATTCGATGTCCTGCTCGCTACACATGCACCCGATATAATTCATGATCGATGGGATCTGACAGTTGAATTGGGCGGATCCACTAAATGAGGCAAACCGTCTATACCATCACAAATACCGCCCGCATGATGCGCACTCAGTACTCCGGGACGATCTTGATAGTTGAAGGCAGTACGGATTCACGTGTTTATGGACGTCTTGTCAGTAAGACCGAATGTAGGATAATCCCTGCAGAGGGTAAAGAAAAAGCTATTAACGCCTTAGAGATGCTCGAGAAGGATAGTTTTAACGGTGTTCTAACGATTGTTGATGCCGACTTCTGGAAAATAGAAGGTGTTGAACCCAACAATTCAAATATACTCCTGACTGATAGTCATGATCTTGAGACTATGATTCTATATTCAGATGCACTCGATAGTGTTCTATCCGAGTTCGGATCAGGCCCAAAAATTATGGATCTTGGTAAACCAATCCGAGATATCTTGCTGGAAAGCGGTTTGCCTATTGGTTATCTGCGCTGGCTTTCATCAACCACGAAAGACAACCTCTCTTTAAAATTTAAGAAATTGTCCTTTGACAAGTTTGTAAACAAAAATACATTGATTGTAAATATCGATAATTTGATAGAACAGGCAAAAACCAATTCAAAAAACTCTAAACTGGATGCAAATGCAACAAAGCTTAAAATAATAGCATTGGCAGGAGAAAGGCACGATCCATGGCAGGTCTGCTCAGGTCACGATCTGGTTATATTTTTATCGATCGGTCTCCAAAATATATTTGGAAATCACAGAGGAAAAAATGTTACTCCTGACGTTGTAGAGGGAATATTAAGAGTCGCTTATGACCATTCACACTTCAGTTTGACCAACCTTCACAACTCGATTAAAACATGGGAAAAAGCAAATCCATCCTTCAAGATCTTGGAGTAATTAAAGATGAATTGCTAATTAATGGTGCTATTATCTTACTCACTTTCCTTTAACCCACCCCTCTACTAACTTCCATCCATATCAATAAATTAGGTCTTGTGGTGGTGTTTATAGTAGTTTCAGGTTTCCTGTTATTTTTTCGATTTCTTCTTCTGGTGCGGGTCCTATGCCGAGGGTTGTGATTGTTCCTGGTGGGATCTCTGTTAGTCCTGCATCTGTGATTAGGGCTGTTGGAATACTTTTTCTCTCTGCAAGTTCTTTTAATTCGAACATGTCTTCCAGTTTGGGCACACGGAGCACGATCTTTTTCTGCCCGCCGCGTTTCCAGTTCTGTTTTACTGTGGTTGTTGCGTGTTCGTATGCGGTGACTGCTGCGTGTGCTACCTGGACTGCAAGTTTTCCTTTGGATAGTTTGAGGTCGTCGCGTACGATGATGCATTGTTTGTATTCGTTCATCTTGGTCTCCGAGAAATAATGGGGTGTGCGGGGGTTTCAGCCACGTGGAAAGTAGGGTGGTGTGTAAAGAACGTTTCGAGCGTATCTAAAGTTCCAAGCGAAACGAGGAAATTGGGAGAGGGCTTAGACCGAACCAGATATGGCATGTTATACGCACCCGAAGGGTCGAAGCTTTGCAAAGCAAAGCGGAGAGTCGTGAGCAAAAGACATAATACCTATTTTACTTGGCTTCATGCTGTTCTTTAATAATTTGCATAGGAACTCTTGTGCTGTTTGAATAAAGGCTGTTCCTGTATGATTTTCAATAATTTTAAAGGCAGGAGTAGCTGATAATGTATGAATGCAAGCATGATGAACTGTTAGAACAGCATCTTGTAACTTTTGATCATCTTCAAGCATTTCAATTTTTAAACCGATTTCCTGACACTTGGAGGCAGAAAGATGGCAGGCATGTGATTTTGTTAATGCATGATCGCCCAGCTCTTTTATAATTTTTTCAGCGGATTCATTTGGTTTGGGTTTATCCTTTAGCATTCCTGTAACAAGCCACTCTTTAACCATTTTTTCAGACCACGCAATCGCCTTTTGGGATTCACCTATTAACGTTGGTGTATACTTGGCTATAATTGGTTGCCAAAGAGGAATTTTAATTTGATTTGCTTTACACTCTTCAAATGCTTGTTTGAATTCTTCAATAATTCCATGCGCAGGAATGCCATTTAATTGTGGGTCAATTGGCCCAAGGCTTGATTGTTTTCCCATTAAAATACTATCACAGGCACATGCAATCATAGTACCTGCAGATAATGCCAACTGTGGTACGATCGCTCGAATATTAGTACCAAACATTTTCCGAAGATAATCAACTAATGACTCTGTTGCAGCGCTTTCTCCACCAGGAGTGTGAAGAATAAGATCTAATCCTTTTGAGCGGTCAAGACCATGTATCGTTGTCATAAAACCATTTTTATCATTATCATTTATCCCCAAACCACTTATTCCCTGTTTTTGCAGCCAACCAGAATAATATATAATTACATTTCTTTCAGTAATTTCATGGATCTTTTGAAGATAATTACGCCTAATGATGTCGTGAGTGCTTCCTGATGACTTTATTTCATCTAAAATCTCATTCCAATTCGGCATCTTCGAACCCATCTTTCTTTGATATCACAGTTATTTTATCAATAAGAATGCGATTGATTTTATTGGATTCATCTTTTTGACTATAATCACCCTGAGAAAGGATTTTTTGTCTTTTTATATCTGTGTCTATAGCTAGTTCCTTGAAGAAATCATCTATCTCTTTTTCTTTGAACATTTTTTCACCTCTTTCTTAGTATTAAGTAATACATCATTTGTTTATCACTCTATCTCTCTTTTTGATTGGATCCAGAGGATTCTTAATTTTTCCTTTCCTCAGGATCCTTTCAATAAAGAAAAGGTGTCAGTCTTCTCCCAGTATGCGTTCTTCGTGTTTTTTGTAGACTTCTTCTGTTGCTGTTAGGCATGCTTCGCAGATGTGTCTTGTTTCTTCTGTTGAGTATGGTTGTTCAAAGTTTGGTTTGTTGATTGTTGCTCTGTATAGTGGTACGTCTTTGATTCCGCAGAGATTGCATTTCTTTGCTGTGATCGCTTCGCGTGCTTCGTTTGCTTCGTGGAGGTGGGCTGTGCATGATTCGCACAGTCCTTTCCATGTTCCTGTTGGGTATGTCTTTCCGAATTTTGGCATGAATACTTTGATCGGGCATAGTGTTGGTCTACTTACTCCACATAGGTCGCAATCTGCCATATTTTATTCACCTCATAATCCCATTGTTGTTGCTGCGTTCATCGCCCATTCTAAGAATGGTGCAGGGTACACGCCTATTGCTATAACCACGATAACGGCTACGAGCATTGCGAGTAGGTATGCGCGTGGTTCTCTCAGTGTCTCGCCTGCGGGTGGTAGCACGTACATGTATTTCACAAGCCTTGCGTAGTAGTAGAGTGAGAGCGCGCTGTTGAGTATGGCAACCAGTACTAATGTGATATATCCTGCGTGTATGGCTGATGAGAATAGGACGAACTTGCTCACGAATCCTGCTGTTGGCGGTATCCCTGCAAGGGCGAAGACGAAGATCATCATGGCAAAGGCTGTGAGTGGAGCGCGCTTTGAGAGTCCTGCAAAGTTATCGAGGTGGTCAGCGTCTGGAAGGTTCTTCTTCTCTCGTGTTAGCATGTATACGACAGCTCCAACCGCTATGAAGGCTCCTGTCTTCATGAATGCGTGGCTTAGCACGTATAGTATGCCGGCTCCCACTGCGAGCGGTGTCATTATGACAAATGCCATTGAGATGTACCCTGCCTGTGCCACTGAGGAGTAGGCAAGCATGCGCTTGATGCTCTTCTGGGATATTGCCACGAGGTTGCCGTAGGTCATCGTTATGATTGCAAGTATGAAGAAGACGTTCTGCATGTCAAGTTTCAGGGCGATGAGTGCGACTATGAAGACCTTGAAGGCTGCAACGAAACCCATCTTCTTGGAGCCTGCTGCAAGCAGGGCTGAGATCAGTGTGGGCGAGCCCTCGTATGTGTCTGGGGCCCACATGTGGAATGGCACAAGAGCCATCTTGAATGTGAATCCCGCAACGAGGAAGACCAGGATTGCGGTTCCTGTTGTGGATGCAAGTCCATGGGCTGCAATGTATGCTGATATTGCTTCGAGGTTTGTGGTCCCTGTTGCACCGTAGAGTAGTGAGAACCCGAAGAGGAGTATTGCTGATGAGATGCTGCCTATTATGTAGTATTTCATCGCGGCTTCCACTGATTTCGGGTTGGTCTTGTCAAATCCTGCGAGTGCATAGGTGGACATGCTTGCAAGCTCGAACCCGATGAAGAGTGTTAGTAGGTCGTTTGATGATGCAACGACCATCATTCCGAGTGTTGCAAAGAGGAGGAGTCCGTAGTACTCATCCTGATACCTGCTTTCTTTATAGCGTCGTGTGGATGCTATCACAACTATGAATGAGACTGAGAGGAAGACCAGTTTGAAGAACTGTGAGAGCGAGTCTATGGTGTATGCATCGTAGAAGTATGTAGCAACCCTCTGGCTTTCCCATAAGACGCCGTTTCTGAGTATCTCGAGGATTGCTATTATGAGTGCCAGTCCGCTGATGCATCCAAGCCCTCTCTTGAAGCGAGTTGGTATGAAGAGACCAAAGAAGACCACAGCGAGTCCCATGATCGCAACGATCAGTTCAGGTGCAAGATGCGTGTAGTTCAGGTAGCTCATATTATATGCACCCCCGCAAGGAGTGTGTTAGCACCTGCTTGCATGAAGTCCCAGACCGGGTCCGGGTTCACTCCGAAGAATATCACAAGTAGTAGTAGTATTGCCATCGAGAGCATTTCATAGCCTGCCAGATCGTGGATGTGCCCCAGTTTTTCATTGAATACGCCGAACATTGCACGCTGTATTGCCCAGAGGTGATAAGCAGCTGTTACCGCGACGCCTCCGAATACTGCTATCATCACGTAGATGAAGAGTGTTGTGATGGATCCTGTGAGTACTGTAAACTCTGCTATAAACCCGCTCATCCCTGGAAGCCCGAGGGATGCAAGGAATCCTCCGAGCATGAGGAACGTGAGCTTTGGCATCTTCTGCACAAGTCCTCCGAGATCGTTTATGATCCTCGTATGGGCCCCATGCTGTATCACTCCGCATGACATGAAGAGTATGCATGTGATCAGCCCGTGTGAAAACTGCTGGTACATGGCACCCGTTACAGATAATGGCACGAGGCTTGCAAATCCAAGCGTGACAAAGCCCATGTGGCTCACACTAGAATAAGCAACCATCTTCTTCAAATCCTTCTGTGCAAGCGCGAGGAAGGCGCCGTACACGATGCTCACAACGCCGATTATCGCAACAACTGTGATCACAAGCGAGGTGTTTGTGGTGTTCGGTAGCATTGGCATCATCACCCTGAATAAGCCGTAGCCGCCCATCTTGAGGAGGATTGCTGCAAGGACAACACTGCCTGCGGTTGGCGCTTCAACGTGTGCATCAGGGAGCCACGTGTGGAATGGGACTGCTGGCATCTTCACGATGAAGCCGAATAGTAGTGCGAAGAATATCACGTCTTTCACAACAGGGCTGAAGCTTGGATACTGTGCGAGTAGGTGGACTATGTCAAAGCTCGGATACCCTGTTTGTGCCCATGCGATGAAGTAGAGGGCGAAGATTGCAAGGAGCATCACGAGGCTTGCTATGTGTGTGTATATGAAGAACTTGATTGCTGCGTAGTCTTTGCGGGGTCCGCCCCAGATGCTTATCAGGAAGTACATCGGGACTAGTGTGATCTCCCAGAATATGTAGAAGAGGAAGAAGTCGAGTGATGAGAAGACCCCGATTACACCGACCTGTTCGAGCAGGAGTAATCCGTAGAAGCTGCTTGTCCGTTTGGTCTCGCCCCATGCAAAGAGGATTGTGAGCGGGACCACGATGTTTGCCAGGAGGATGAGTGGCATGCTGATGCCGTCCACGCCCAGCTTGTAGGTGATGCCGAGTTGCGGAATCCAGTCATAGGATTCAACGACCCACATCGTGGATGGGTCCACCTGCAGGTACATCTTGATCGTTATTATGAGTGGTATTATGGAAGCGATTATTGCAGCGATCCGTGCCTGGTTTCTTGTTCGTGATAAGAACGATATGATCGCGCCAACAAGCGGTATCAGTATCATCAAGGATATCAGTGGTAGAGTCATAGTATACCTCCTTCATGGAATAGGAATAACATGAGTGCGACAACACCCATCACCACCCATGCAGCATAGTGCTGTACCACGCCTGTCTGGATCCGTCTAATAACCTCTCCGATCATGATTAGAATCCAGCTTATGCCGTCAATGATCCCGTCAATGATCCTGCGGTCGATAAACTCTCCAATTAGCGAGAGTACTCTGTGTACGATTGTGATCGCCACGAACTCGGTGTATATCTGGTGCTGATAGTATCGGTTCAAGAGTAATCTGTATATCGGATTTCTACTGGATATTATGCTGCTCATATTGAAGATTCTCTTGCTATATATTAACCACGAAATCACAAATCCGATCACACCCACGATTATTGGCAGATAGAATAGGATTGGTGGTGGATGTGGGTGTTCTTCTGCAAGATGATGCCCTCCAATCTCTGCAGCTTCCTCTATCAGGTGTTCCGAATAGGTGTGCTCGATGAATCCACCGAAGGCACCGTGTGCTGCAAGCCCAAAGCCAAGTGCAAGTATTGCAAGGATCACCAGAGGCACCGTCATCGATGGTGGTGACTCGTGAGCATGATAATCTGTTCTCGGCTCTCCTGTGAACGTCATGAACCATAATCTGAATATGTATATACTTGTGAGAAGCGCTGCTATGATCCCAAAGGCGTAGGGCAGTATGTCGCCTGTGTGAGTCCAGTACGAATACGCTCCTTCGATTATTGCATCTTTACTGAAGAACCCTGCCGTGGGCGGTATGCCTGAGAGTGCGAGGGCTGCTATGAGCATCGTTATGCCTGTGATCTTCATCTTGCCAAGTGCTCCACCCATTTGGCGCAGATCCTGAAGTCCAAGACCATGAATCACGCTTCCTGCACATAGGAAGAGGAGTGCTTTGAAGAATGCGTGGCTGATAAGGTGGAATAGTGACATACCAACCACCTCTGCGCCAACCACTATCCCTGTTCCGAGTGCGAGCATCATGTATCCAAGCTGGCTCACAGTCGAGTATGCAAGCACCCGTTTGATGTCGTTCATCACAAGTCCCATTGTTGCTGCAAATAATGCTGTGAAGCCGCCTATGTATGCCACAACAATGAGTGCGTCAGGGGAGGCAAGGAATATTGGGAATGTGCGGGCTACAAGGTAGACGCCTGCTGTTACCATGGTAGCGGCGTGGATGAGTGCTGAGACCGTGGTTGGACCTTCCATTGCGTCGGGAAGCCACACGTGTAGGGGGAACTGACCGCTTTTTCCAACTGCACCTCCGAAGAAGAGAAGCGTTATGAGTGTTAACTGGCTTGGTGGTATGTGTTCGATTGCTGCAAACATCGTCTGGAACTGCAGAAGGTATGCGCCGTCCGGGACGGTGAAGTCGCTGATGTTCAGGTAGAGTACGATTATTCCTGCAAGGAAGAGTACATCACCAACACGTGTCACAAGGAAAGCCTTCTTTGCAGCGGCTGCCGCTGAGGGTTTACGGTACCAGAATCCGATGAGTAGATACGAGCATAAGCCCACAAGCTCCCAGAACATGAAGAACTGCAAGATGTTATCTGATAGTACCACCCCGAGCATGGCGGCTGTAAAGAGCGAGGTCTCTGCAAAGTACCTTGGCTTTGCAGGGTCATGAGCCATGTACCCAACCGAGTAGACCTGGATCAGGAAGCTTACAAAAGAGACCATACAGAGCATAGCTGCTGCAAGTGGGTCTATCAGTATCCCGAAGTCAAGGAACGCGAACCAGTGCCATGACTGCTCCACCACTCCACCATGGTATATCTCACTGAGAGTTCCTGCCGATATTATGAATGCAGTGAATATTGTGAGTATTGCTAGAATTCCTCCGTTCGCTGGAAACTTCTTCCCGAAGAAGAGCGTCAGTACAAAGGAGATTATGGGCAGTAGTACGATTAAGTATGCAAAGTCTTGGAACACTTTTACCACCTCAGGATGTTGATGTTATGAAGATCGATTGTGTCTCTCACCCTGAAGAGTGCTATCAGTATTGCAAACCCGATAGCTGCTTCTGCTGCTGCTATGGCAATAGAGAATAATGCAAAGACCTGTCCTGTGCTGTTGCCGTGATAGCTTGAAAAAGCCACGAGGTTGAGGTTTGCAGAGTTCAGGAGTATCTCAAGACACATCAGTATTCTGATACCGTTTCGCTGTGAAATTAACCCGTATATTCCAATGGCAAAGAGTACGCCAGAGAGAAGAAGATAATAGTTGAGTGGAACCATTTTAGGCATCGCCTCCATTCTTGCGTGCAATATACACTGCACCGATTAGGGCTGCAAAGAGAAGTATGGCGAGCACTTCAAATGCGAGCACAAACTCCTTGAATATGGCATCTGCAATCGATGAAAGCATGATATACGTCGGCTCTCCAAAGCGTATTTCAACGACCGATACAGCATACACGCCAAGAAAAGCAAGTGCGATTATGGCTGATATGCCCTTTGAGACCAGACTCATCGTGCTCATTCCAGCACCTCCTTACGTGTCAGCATTATCGTAAAGAGCACAAGCATGACCACGGCTCCAACATAGACCAGTACCTGGATGGAGGCAAGGAACTCTGCATTCAACGTGATGAAGAGCGCTGCAATGGCGATCATCATCCCTGCGAGGTACATGGCACTATGAACGATGTTTTTTGACTGCACCACCATGAATGAACAAAATGCTGCTGCTAACGCGATTGCAGCGAATACAAGTATATTTAGGCTTGGTTCAACGACAATTGAATCTATTAATTTCAATGGGTCTAACATAATCTCTTCACTCCTTGAATAACAGCCTGTTAGGGGTATATATCAGAACTTCTTTGCTGCGATCTGCAAGCTCGTACTCGTTCGTCATCACCATGGCATCCATTGGACACGTGTCAACACAGAGACCGCAGAACATGCACTGACCAATATTGATCTGCGGATACCATTTATTATATTTCACTATCCGTATGGAACCGTTCGGACAGTTCATCTCGCAGATACCACATCCTATGCACCTCTCTTCGCTGACAGCATGGAGGCCCCTGAACGCCTCTGCTATCTCCAGCCGCTCATATGGGTACTGGACTGTTACGACTGGACGATCACCGATCTGGAAGAAGTGTTTTATGGTGACTGCAAGTCCCTTCATTACACCGCCCATTATCCAGTTCTTGTTTATCCACGCCACTTACAGAACACCTCCTGCAACGAGCAGCCCGGTTATAAACACGTTAAAGAGGGCGAGAGGTATCATCACTTTCCACCCAATGTCAAGTATCTGGTCAACCCTTACCCTTGGAACGGTAGCACGAAGCCACATTGTGAAGAATATGATCACAAGCACCTTCAGGGTGAACCAGCCAATCGATGTGATGATCGGCGGGATCATCGGTATCATTGGGCCATGCCAACCCCCAAAGTATAGGGTTGTCATGATGGCTGCAATGCTGAAGAGATGAGCGTATTCTGCAAGGAAGAAGAATGCAAACTTCATCCCGCTGTACTCTGTGAAGAAACCTGCCACGAACTCTGATTCGGACTCGTGAAGGTCAAAAGGTATCCTTGCCATCTCGGCAACCGCAGCAACAAGGAATATGATAAATCCGAGTGGTTGTAGGAAGACAAACCATATCTTATCCTGGAAGAGCACGATATCCTGCAGGCTGAGAGATCCTGTGATAAGCACGATCCCGATCACGGTCAAAACCATCGGAATCTCATAGCTGATGTCCTGCGCCACTGCACGAAGTGCTCCCAAGAGTGAGTACTTGTTGTCAGATGCCCAGCCTCCGATCAGAATACCGATGGGCGATATTGCAGATACCGCCATTACGTAGAGTATTCCCATGGGCAGATCTGATATTATAGCTCCATCGCGTCCGAACGGAATCGGGATGAAGACGAGGAGCGCTGGGACAAATGCTATCATCGGAGCGATGAAATAGATCCATCTATCTGCCCGCTTCGGCATCAAATCCTCCTTTGAGAGCAGCTTAACGCCGTCAATGACTGGCTGCAACAAGCCGTGATACCATGTGATCATGGGACCAAGCCGTGCCTGTGCATGAGCAAGTACCTTCCGCTCCATCCATGTGAGCGCCATCACCATGAGAGCCACACCCACGAGGAGGAGCGCAGTCTCTATAAGTATAATTATGAGCTTGGGTGCAATTGAAATCCCTAACGCATCGGAATAACTTTGCATGTACTGCAGTATTCCAGCCGAGTTCAGTATGAATGCGATAATCTCATAGATGTTTTCAAATATCATCGGTCAACATCTCCAAGAGCGATATCAACTATTCCAAACGCCGCTACAAGATCAGGTATCTTCAATCCCTCAACCATCTGTGGGAGAGCCTGCAGACTGCAGAATGGTGGCGAGCGAATCTTAACCCTGTAGGGTCGGGTGCCACCGTCGCTTGCAATGTAGAATCCGAGCTCACCCTTAGGTGCTTCTATCCTGCTGTACACCTCGCCCTCAGGCGGGGTGAAGATTCGTGGAAAGTGCGTGTTCACAGATCCAGAGAGATGCTCGATCTTATCGAGTGCCTGTTCAGCGATGTAGAGTGATTCATACATCTCATCCATTCGCACGATGTAGCGCGCATACGTGTCGCACTCAGGTCGGGTGCATGCCTTGAAGTCAAGCTCTTCGTAGACCGAATACGGATCATCCTTCCGTATATCGTAAGAAACGCCTGAACCTCGAAGCATAGGTCCAGTGACACCATAATTTATTGCATCCTCTGGACTCAGCATCCCGACGCCTTTCATCCTCATGTGAACAATCTCATTATCATTGATGAGCTGTGCATAGTCACCGATCCGCTTGGGCATATCTCTCAAAAACTCCTTTGCATTGTCGATGAAACCCTCAGGTATATCTCCACGCACCCCACCAGGTCGGATGTAATTGAATGTCATTCGTGCACCACAAAGGGATTCGAAGAGATCAAGTACCTTGTGACGCTCCCTGAAACCATAGATGATCATCGTAGCCGCCCCAAGATCGAGCAAGAGAGAGCCTATACAGACCAAGTGGTTAACGATCCGATTCAACTCCATAACAAAGACGCGCAGATACTCCGCCTTCTTCGGAACCGTAATTCCAGCCAGATCCTCAACCGCCTTTGTGAAACCATAGTTGTTGGTCATCCCAGAGATATAATCAAGCCTGTCAGTGTACGGTATAAACTGGAGATACGATCTAGACTCAGCAATCTTCTCAATCCCGCGGTGAAGCTGTCCCAAGACCATCTCAGTATCCTTGATCGTCTCGCCATCCATCGTCAATACAAAACGAAGAACACCATGAGTACTTGGATGCACAGGCCCCACATTCAGCTGGTACTCCTCAGTTCTTGCCATGCAATGCCTCCTCTCTCAAAAGCTTTGAAGCATCAGTCGTAACCACATCCTTCCCATCCTCATCGATATAGACGTACTGGTCAACAGACATATCATAATCCCTCCGGAGCGGATGCCCTTCCCACGGATCCGGGAGGAGAATTCTTCGAAGGTTTGGATGCCCATTGAACCTGATCCCAACAAGGTCATACGTCTCACGCTCCATCCAATTCGCTCCACGCCAGACCGATGCGACAGAGTCGACAACTGGCTTGTCACGATCAAGTTTGACCTTGAGAACAACGTTCTCCTTACGCGTATACGACCAGATGTGATAGATAACTTCCAGCCATTCAACCCGATCAGTGCCTGAAATCAGTGAGAGATGATCAAAACCTGAGTCGTGCAGAAACCTGCAAACCTCAGCGAGAGACTCAGGAGCAACAACAACACCCGGTTTCCCATCCTTCTGAACATATACCTCAATTACTGCATCATTGAATCTTGTTTTGAGTTCACTCTGGATGCTCATTTGTCAAGCCCCCATGTTATACCAACGCCTTCCTCTTTGATCAGCTTTCGAAGCTGAATCATAGAATATAACCACGCTTCAGGCCTTGGCGGACACCCAGGGACATATATATCCACAGGAATGATCTTGTCAACACCTGTCAACACCGCATAGGAATCCACAAATGGTCCGCCCGAGATTGCACAGCTTCCAACAGCGATCACCCACTTAGGTTCAGGCATCTGCTCGTACAGCCTCTTCAACCGTGGCGCCATCCGCTTTGAGACAGTCCCAGCAACAAAAAGAAGGTCAGATTGTCTGGGTGTTGCCCTGAATACCTCGCTACCAAACCGTGCAATATCGTAGTGCCCCATGCTCATAGACATCATCTCAATTGCACAACAGGCAAGCCCAGACGTCACAGGCCAGATCGAACAGAGCCTGCCCCAGTTAACAACCTGGTCAACCAGAGCCAGAATAACATTCTGATCTCTCTTCTCAGCCCGATCCTTTGCATACACAAGCGTATTCAAAAGCCCTGTGCTCTTTAACTGCGAGGCTGCATCATCCTCTCTCTTGACTTCACGCTTATACTTCGATGTGTCGATCTTTGTTGCATCGATAACCGTGACCTTGTCTTTATCTACTGAGTCCACTTCAGCGCCTCCTTCTTCACAAGATATATCAAACCAATCACCAGAATTCCAACGAAAATGAACATCTCAACAAAGGCGATAAATCCAAGATTCCTGAAATGAACTGCCCACGGATACATAAAAGCCATCTCAACGTCGAATATCAGAAATGCGATCGCATACATGTAATACTGGAGGTTGTGGTAGAACTTTGTATCGCCAATCGTCACCTCGCCACATTCGTAGATCTCGCTCTTGACATCGGATGGAGCACTCGGTCTCACAACGCGTGAGAGAAAAAGTGCAATGAAGACAAAAGCAACTCCAACAAACGTCAGCATGGCAACAGGAAGATAATTATCGGTAACGCTCATCATGTATCACAACTAAAAAGAGTAATGGTATAAAAGTATTATGAAATTATTTTAGATCTCGACCTGAATGTTCTCAGTAATATTTATCATCTCCAATGTCTATTATAAAATTATGGTCGAAAGAAATGGAAATGACCTTCTGAAGTTCTTAGAGATTCAAAATAGTCGGCTTGAGAAGCACGGGGATAAATTATGGGAAGAGATGAAACATTTCTCTTGGGCGTTATACGTTTTATTG
>Ga0164310_10001307_pt1 | contig 13975 bp, 13 predicted proteins | sample GuaBasSedimGuay1_FD_121795 | JGI IMG/M metagenome (GOLD analysis project Ga0164310, IMG submission 121795) | Subseafloor sediment microbial communities from Guaymas Basin, Gulf of California, Mexico - Guay1, Core 4569-9, 0-3 cm | ecosystem: Environmental > Aquatic > Marine > Hydrothermal vents... | reverse complement strand
GGTTCCACATGAAGGCTTTAACAGCTGACAGGATAGTCTCAGCGTCGGAGCATGCCCGGAGAGGACTCTAATAGTTTCCCTCATGAACGCCCTCATGTTCATTATCATAAGCCTTTCGGGCACCCGCCTTTGCATGGGCCAGCCAAATCCTATATATCGATATTACATGATCCCTGTTATATTTCCCGTTGAGAACAATGCTATACCATTTTCTAAATAGATTGTCCGCTCTCTCCGGGGTGAGCCCTGTCCTTTCAACTATTTCGGCAGCCTCAGGGTGAATAAAAGGCTACTGGCAACTCCCTGTATAATCTGGTCAAGACTTTCCTCCAACACCTTGCTAGCCTTTTTCGGCCTCTCCAAGTCGTTTTCGTCAAAGCTGAGGTACCCCCTAGCGCGCGAATATTCGTTAATCTATCAACTACTTCCTCCCAGCTCATGCAATCATACTCCTCCAATGCGTGGGATTATGTTAAAATTTGCATATATTGTCAGATAGCGATGCTAATGGGTAATTATCAAACCATAAATTAGATAATGGGTGGTGGCAATCGGTGATTTACAAGTAAATTCTCAAGCCATATTGTGTTTTCATTTTATTTTTAGAAAATTGGAGCTGTAAACACGTTATCCTTTAATGATGCCCGTTATCATGGTACATCTCAATTTATATGTTGCCCTGTATTGTTGTATACGGGGAATGTAATGGTAATATTTATTTAGATATTTTCGCTTTATATACATAGGGATGGAGGCCATAGATAACATTCTGTTCATACTGTCGAACAGGCTTAGACGTAGGATAATAGAGTTATTGTCAGAGGAGCCTCGGTATCTCTTCCAGCTTTCAAAGGAACTTGGAGATGTGGCCTCTCAGCCAGCAATACTTAAACATCTGAGGGAGCTTGAGGAGCATGGTATTGTCGAGAGCTATGAAGAATCCTCTGTAGGCAGCCGTAAGCCTAGAAAGTATTATAGGCTTAGAAACTCCTTCCATATTTCAATATGTGTTGGAGACCAGGCTTTCAGGCTGGTTGGTACTGAGCTTACAGGTAAGAAACCCAGGATATCCGATGATACCTTAAGGTTGGTTAGAGACGGTGAGCGGATTGTTGATGAGGTTGAGAGGTTACCGTTTGGTGACGCTGTCAAGCTTGCCGCTGGCGTCATGGATGATATTGATAGGGCACTCTCGGAGCTTGAGAGGGCTACTGCTTTCCTCCTGTGGTTGAGGCAGAGTATTCTTAGGGCTTTGAGGAGGCAGGGATAAATTTATAAATATCTAACTAATATTTAGATATTGGTGATGCTCATGTGGGACAGGTGGTTTAGGGACGTATTCAGAGAAATAGAATACGAGCTTAGAAGGATGAAGAGACTACTCGATAAGCATTTTGAGGAGCTAACATCCGAAGGGCCGTACGTCTATGGTTTTTCAGTGGCCATAGGCCCCGAAGGCAGGCCTGTAGTCAGAACATTCGGCAGCAGGCCTGGTAGAAGAGGCGAACGAGGGTACAGAACACCTTTCATAGATGTGATAAAAGATGAGAAGGAAGGAGAGGTTCGCGTCATAGCTGAAATGCCAGGGGTAGAGAAGGACGACATAGAGGTCAGGGCTGACGTTAGATCGGTCTCTATAAAGGCTGAGAGGAACGGTAGAAGATACAGGGCAAACATCGACCTGCCAGTGGACGTAGATCCATCATCGGCGAGGGCAAAGTACAAGAATGGCATCTTAGAGGTGACATTGAAGACATCTGAGAAGCCTAAAGGCAGGAAAATACCAGTAGAGTAGGAGGTGACCTGAAATGCCGGGAGAGATCACCCTTAAGGTTGCAGAAGCACATTCAAGAGACGTAGGGAGGGGCATTGCAAGGATAGACAGGAAGGCGATGGAGGAGCTAGGCCTATCAACAGGCGAAATGATCGAAATAATAGGTGAAAAGCGTGCAGTGGCGAAGGTGCTCCCATCCCATCCTGAAGACTATGGTAGAGGCATTATAAGAATAGACGGATACCTTAGGCGGAACGCAGGCGTAGGTATAGACGACAATGTTAGGGTAAGGAAGATTATGGCTAAGCCTGCTAAGCGTGTAGTGTTCGCGCCAACGGAGCCTATAAGAATCATAGGGATCGAAGACTACCTCTCAAGAATACTAGAGGAAATGCCAGTAACGAAGGGTAACAGCGTCCCAGTAAATGTCTGGGGGACAAGGGTGGACTTCATAGTCACGTCTTACCAGCCGATGGCCGACGCAGTAATAATAACGCCGGAGACAAAGATAGTTGTAAGCGAGAAGCCAGCCCCAGAGGTTGTAAGAAGGATACCAAGGGTCACCTACGAGGATATAGGAGGACTCGACGATGCCATAATGAAGATAAGGGAGATGGTTGAACTTCCACTCAGGCATCCAGAACTGTTCCAGAAGCTCGGGATAGAACCGCCTAAGGGAGTACTACTCCACGGTCCACCGGGCTGCGGTAAAACCCTGCTAGCCAAGGCAGTTGCAAACGAGAGTAACGCGCACTTCATAAGCATATCAGGGCCCGAGATTATGAGCAAGTGGTACGGGGAATCGGAGAAAAGACTAAGGGAGATATTCAAGGAGGCGGAGGAAAACGCACCCAGCATAATATTCATCGACGAGATAGACGCGATAGCACCCAAGAGAGAAGAAGTCACCGGCGAGGTGGAGAGAAGAATAGTATCCCAGCTCCTAACGTTGATGGACGGTCTTGAAGCGAGAGGAAAGGTTATAGTTATAGGTGCAACCAACAGGCCGAACGCCCTCGACCCAGCATTGAGAAGACCCGGCAGATTCGACAGGGAGATAGAGATAGGAGTACCTGACAGGGACGCCAGGCTTGAGATACTCCAAATACACACTAGAGGCATGCCCCTAGCAGAAGACGTAGACCTTGAAAAGCTTGCCGACATAACACACGGCTACGTCGGTGCAGACCTAGCAGCGCTGGCGAAGGAGGCAGCGATGAGAGCATTAAGGAGAATACTGTCAAAGGTTAAAGTTGACATATCCAAGGAGGAGATACCTAAGGAGGTGCTCGAGAAGATCAGCGTGACAATGGAAGACTTCATGTCGGCATTCAAAGACATAACACCGTCAGCACTAAGGGAGGTCATAGTCCAGGTACCGAACGTCAAATGGCAGGATATAGGCGGACTAGAAAATGTAAAGCAGGAGCTTAAAATGGCAGTCGAATGGCCGCTGAAGTATCCCGAGCTGTTCGAAAAAGCCGGTACAAGACCGCCTAGGGGAATAATGCTTTACGGACCTCCAGGCTGCGGTAAAACCCTGCTAGCCAAGGCAGTTGCAAACGAGAGTGAAGCGAACTTCATAAGCGTTAAGGGGCCGGAGATACTAAGCAAGTGGGTTGGAGAGAGCGAGAGAGCAATAAGAGAAATATTCAGGAAGGCAAGGCAGGCGGCACCATGTGTAATATTCTTCGACGAGATAGACGCGATAGCCCCGAGAAGAGGCATCGGCCTTGGAGACTCCAGGGTAACAGAGAGAATAATAAGCCAGCTACTAACCGAGATGGACGGCTTGGAAGAGCTTAGAAGAGTGGTAGTCATAGCAGCCACCAACAGGCCCGACCTCGTAGACCCCGCCCTACTAAGGCCTGGAAGATTCGACAGACTACTATACGTTCCACCACCAGACCTAGAGGCGAGAAAGGAGATATTCAAGGTTCACACTAAGGGTAAGCCACTAGCAGAAGACGTAGACCTAGACAAGCTTGCAGAGCTAACAGAGGAATACACAGGAGCAGACATCGAAGCCCTATGCAACACAGCAGCCATGATAGCCATCCAGGAACACCTCTCAAAGTACAAGACACCAGAAGAGGCGAAGAAACACGCCGAAGAACTCAAAATAGGATGGGAGCACTTCCAGAAGGCGATGAAGAAGGTCGGCCCAAGCCTAAAAGGAAGACTAGAGGACTACAAACAGCTGGCGGAAAAGTTCGAGAGGAAAATTGTAAGCTAAAACTCCTCAATCCTTCAAGTGATGTCGAGAGGCCGAGATGCAACCCCCCATTTTAACTATCTTCTGGGTATTCCTATCATGTAGGGCCCGAATCCCACTTCTATTCTTACGTTTTGCTTCACATGCTGTGGAACTCTCTTGTACTCGTCCTTTGTAAAGATAAACACTCCATCCTCTAGTTTTGCCTTTCTCTGCCAGTAGTCCGGCTTTACTTCTGCGAACATCCCGGCGCTTGTCCTCCTGTCGGTGAGTAGGGCTAGGTAGTCCCCTAGGATTCCGCTTCTGGTGTGGATTATTGTGTCCGGCATGGTGTTTTCCCTTATCCAGTTGGCGACTAGGCGCAGGTATGGGTCACTATTCCACTTCCAGCCGTAGGGGAAACTCTCCCCGCCAGATACGTGGTCTAGGAGTCTGCACGTTATAGAATCCCCCATGTGAACTCCAGCATTTGGCCTAAGATGCAGGTATGGCAGCTTCGTGAGGGTTAAACATAGTAGGCCTGCCAGCAGCAGCCCGTAAACTATGTCCTTCCTCACATTTATCTTTCCTGAGATCACGCTGCCGAGCCACGCTGCTCCTATGCCTGCCAGTACCGAGTTAACTGGTGGGGAGTGGTAGAAGTACCTGAAGCCGTAGGTGAATAGTATGGCGAGCATTCCAACTGTGAAAGCCAGTAGAATCTTGTATCTCTTCTCTCTGAGTCTTGTCAGCAGTATGGCTGCACCTAGAAGTGTGAAGGCGGTGTAGAGAAGGTTTGTTTCCCATGCTACTTTAAGGCCGCGCATTCCACTTACGCCTTCGCCGATCCAGCTCCTGTAGGTCCATAGGTGGAAGAGCCATGGGAGGTAGATCACCGTTGAAGCTAGTACGGGCTTCAGAATGTCCCAGTCCTTTACTAGTGCTGCGTACAGTAGTGTGCAGAGTATTATGACGAGTGGGAAGCCCATGTGGAGGTATAGGAAGGAAGATAGTAGTATGCAGATCCACACCTGGCTCCTGCGGGTGACAGCTAGCATATAGAGGGGTAGTAGCATTGCGATGGTAGAAGATGGTGCGACTGACGCCTGCTGCCACCAAAACCTCATTACTGTAGAGGCGAAAACGGTGGAGTATGCTCCTACAACTTCCCCATACACTGTCCTTGCGAATAGCCATATGGCCAGTAGAGAGAGTGGATACTGTACTGCGGATATGGCCTTTCCTATTGTCCAGTAGTCCATGCCTGTGGCGTCGTGGATAAGCCATATGGCTAGGTGTAGGAGTGGCGGGTAGAGGTTCGGCCTACCCTCAGGGGCGTACTCGTAGTAGTCCCACAGGCATACCCTGCCATAGTCTGAGAACATTTTCCCCATCAATAGGTGGTACGGGGTGTCAGGCATCCCGCTTGGGAGTACATCCCATATAAATGGTATCATTAGAAAGTGAACTGTGATTATTAGGAGAGGTGCCGCGTCGTAAAGTCCTATCTTGTTCACGTGTATGGCAACGATGGTGGAACTATTAATTTTAATGTAGGATTCATTCAGCTATTTTAATCCTCTCCTGATAAGGCTCGCTATCTCCTCTAGCTCCTCCATGGACACGCCTTCACGCTTCAGCGGTGTATGGTAGTAGGCTGGAATCAGGTGGAAGTGTACATGAGGGATCACCTGGCCGGCAGCACCCCCATTGTTCTGTACTATCCTCATGCCATCTGGCTCCAGCGTTTTTTGAATCATTCCTGCAACCTTGTATACTACCTTGAATAGTTTTGCAGCCTCCTCCACGTCCATATCATATATTTGCTCGTAATGTTTCTTTGGAACGACTAGGACATGGCCTTTTGAGAGTGGAAACCTGTCCATGAATGCTACAGCAAACTCGTTCTGGTAGACAAATGCGGCAGGACTTAAACCTTTGATGATCATGCAGAACGTGCAGTTGTTCATAAAACTATGCTGTAGGAAAATCCATATAAATGTTGGTATGCTTTCCATTAGAACTTTTAAGGATAAATATAACGAGTGAGAACCCTTGGTACAACGTATTCTCAGCCTGCAGGCTTAGTCTATGAATAGGCGGCCTCCCCTATAAAACGTAATTTTCAGCTTTATACAGGTAGCCGTAAGCGTCAGCTTTATACGTGTAGGCTTGCATAATACTAGTGGCCACTCCTCTAAAGAACATCAAGGGTGATAGGGGATGTCGTCTATTAGGGAGATCCCGACTGTTAGGAGGTGGGAGCGTGTTGGCGCGCATACTCACATAAAGGGCCTCGGGCTCGACGAGAACCTTAAAGCTAGGCCAATTGCCGATGGGATGGTTGGCCAACTAAAGGCTAGAGAGGCGGCTGGTCTCATAGTACAGATGGTTAAGGATGGGAAGCTCAGCGGTAGAACCATCATAATAGCAGGCCCACCAGGGACTGGGAAGACAGCTATAGCAGTCGCGATTTCTAAGGAGCTTGGGCCTAACGTCCCGTTCATCCAGATGAGTGGTAGCGAAATATATAGTAGCGAACGGAAGAAAACGGAAATCCTGATGGAGGCTATAAGGAAGGCTATAGGTGTAGAGATACACGAGTTTAGAAAGGTTTATGAGGGCGAAGTCACAAATATAGATATAAGAACAGCCCCCCACCCATACAACCCCTACCAGAAAATCCCTGAGAGTGTTAGAATAACCTTGAAGACCAAGGATGAGGAGAAAACCATAGAGGCTGGAGCGCAGATTGCCCAGCAGATAGTCTCCCAGGGGATAACAGTAGGTCATGTCATTCAGATAGACGCTGAAACCGGGATAGTTTCAGATGTCGGCATATGCTTGGAAAGCCAGATTGGGAAGACCTATGACGTCGACACTAGGAGAAAAGTTCCAAGACCGGATGGAAAGGTTCTAAAGGAAAAAGAGTTTGTCTACATGCTTACGCTTCACGACCTAGACCAGATGAACGCGAGACGAAGGGGTGGGATGTTCTCTTTGCTTTTCGGTGGGGCTGAAGAGCGTGAGATAGACCCTGAGGTCAGGCAGGCAGTGGACGAGCAAGTTAAACAGTGGGTTGACGAGGGGAAAGCGTACATCCATCCTGGAGTATTGTTCATCGACGACTCACACCTCCTAGACCTTGAGGCCTTCAGCTTCCTTGGAAGGGCGCGCGAGAGCGAGCTTGTCCCGATAATAATACTAGCGACAAACCGTGGAGTAACAACGATCAGAGGTACAGATGTGAAGAGCCCCCTTGGCTTCCCGCTAGACCTTATAGACAGGTCCGTTATCATTGCAACCCAGGAGTACAAGCCCGAGGAGATAAAGGAGATTCTCAAGATCAGAGCTGCGGAGGAGAAGGTTGAACTTTCAAATGAAGCTCTCGAGAAACTAACCGAGATAGGGACGAAGACAAGTCTAAGATACTCGGTGCAGCTTCTAAGCCTTTCAGCTCAGAAAGCCAAGATAAACGGGCGGGATAAGGTCGAGGTTGATGATGTCAAGGCAGTAGACGACCTGTTCATGGATGTGGGAGAAGCCATGGAATACCTGAGAAAGTATGAGGAGAGGCTCCTAAAGCATTAGATGGTGTAACATCGTGCACGAGTCTAGCATAGCATTGTCAATTCTCCAATCCCTAGAAGGGATCACGTCTAGGAAGCCAAACACAAGGGTGAAATGGATAAAATTGAAAATAGGCAGGCTTAGAATGATAGATGAGGATTCTCTAAAGTTCGCATTGGAAATGTTCTCCAAAGGTACCAGGGCCGAGGGAATGGATGTAAAAATAGAATGGGAGGATCCACTGCTGAAATGTAACAGCTGCGGCTACGAGTGGAGCGCAAACCCCAAGAAGAACGATCTAAATTCTGCACACCTATATCCAGATCTTCTACTCCAACTTCAACTATTTACATGTCCATCTTGTGGGTCTACGAATTATACAATAAAAGCGGGAAGATCTCTTCAGATATCGGAGGTAGCACTCTACTCTGAAGGCTAAATCTTTTGTTCAGCCTCTATCATACTCTTAGACCTTATAACTTCCGATGCAACCCTTAGAAGTATCCTCGCGGCCCTGCTGAACTCTTCGACTGAGATAGTGTCTCTAGCTGGACATTCATCGTCCACCCTTATAATGTCCTTCTCAAGATCATAGATGACCGGGTAAAGCCTACAACTGATTGGCCTGATCCTATAAATCCTACAAGTGCCATTCTCACGTAGAAAAACACATCTACCATCAATATTTTTAAGCCTTAAATAGCCATCCCTGTATTCGGCGTAGTACTCCCTCGCATAGCCCTCTTTTGTAAGTCTCTCAACGTCAGACTCTGTTAGAACCATGTCTGTGTTAAGGCAGCACTTTACGCATCCGGGTTTGCATTTCAACATTCCTCAACTCAGAATACTTCTAAATATGGATTAGTCTAAGCCCTATAATAACATTTTGCACCAGTTTCATCAATTTGGAGTTTACACTTAGAGTAATGAAGGTTTTCGTATCCCTTAAGCTGTATATAATGTAAGTGTTAATCTGATACTGCTTTCATTCCTATCTTGAAAGCTTTTAGATTCTGTTCCCTATACCTCTCTGGGCTTACTTTTGCCAGGGCCTCCTCGAGGTCCGCAGGTTCTAGAGGCATTACATTAAGTGCAGCCGCTGCCCCAAGCATTACGGTGTTAGTGAAGAGCGGATCCCCAAGATCTCTCATTGCAAGGCCTGTAGCGTCTAGGAAAACCTTTCTCCCCGGTTTTAACTTGTCTAGTGCCTGTTTTATCTCGTCAAGTGTTGGTATCTTAAAGTTTTCAAGATATGCCGCCTGTGATGGAATTATATGGCTGTTTGAAACTATAGTGGTTCTACCAGATATGTATCTTGCGTATCTCATTGATTCCAGCGGTTCCATGGCTATAAGTAAGTCCAGAGTCCCCTCCAAGATGAGCGAGCTCCTTACATCAGCCCCTATTCTTATCTCTGTGTGGATCGATCCGTACCTCTGCGCCAGCCCGTGAACCTCGCTCTGGGCGAATCCTAGCCCTTTAAGGAGGGCTGCATTTACTATCACGTTTGTTGTGAAAAGGATGCCCTGCCCTCCCACACCTGCAACTATAATGTTTGTCTCCCTCATTTTTCACCACCTTTAAACCATGGTCTTGCCCCTTCTATCGGCTCTATGGCGTTAAACGGGCATACGGGAACGCATGATCCGCAGCCGAAGCAGACAGCAGGATCTATCTCGACCTTTTCCCCTGCGTCTTTAAAGGCTGGGCAGGAATACGTTGAAATGCAAACTTTGCAGTGAGTGCACTTCTCAGGGTTTACACGGTATGGAACTATCCTCTCCCCTTTCCTTCTGAGCCTTCCAACTGTTAGGAGAGCGCACTCACGTCTAGCTATAACCACTGATACGCCTTTGTGCTCCAAGCCGCCTCTTATGGCTTCTTCAAGCTCTCTAAAGTTGTATGGGTCCACTGTTCTTACGTAGTCTACTCCGAGTGACTTTACAATGGCTTCAATATCCAACGCCGGGGCTTCTCTTCCCATCGCATCGTAAGGCACGCCTGGATGGGACTGGTGGCCCGTCATAGCTGTTATCCTATTGTCAAGGATTATAGTGAGAAATCTATGCTTATTGTGAACCGCGTTGAGTAGGGCTGGGATTCCGGCGTGGAAGAAAGTGGAGTCTCCTATGAGTGCAACTATCGGCTGCCTGGTAGACTGGCTGAAGCCGTTTGCAAAGCCTATAGATGACCCCATGGCGTGGGTTATATGTTCGACCTGGAAAGGCTTCTGGAAAAGTAGCGCGTAGCATCCTATGTCTCCAACGAAAATTATATCCTTGAACTTTCTTGTCACCTTTCTAAGCACATACCCTGTAGCTCTGTGTGGGCAGGCGGGACAGAGGACAGGCGGCCTTGGAGGAACCATTGCTTCTGCATCCTTGTAGATGGGGTTGGGCCCGACATCTTTTGGGAGAGATACCCCTAGAATGTTGGCTATCCTTTCAACAACTATCAGAGGGGTGTACTCGGCAACCCTTGGGAAATGTCCCGATAGCTTACCGTAAATCTTAACGTCAGGGTTATACTCCTTTGAGGCAGCCATCAGGTTCAACTCGAGGTATGGCTCAAGTTCCTCAACCACTATTGCCGTGTGGAGCCCTTCTAGAAACTCTCCGAGAACCTTGTAGCTTACAGGGTAGGTCAAGCCCATCTTTAAAACCTTTGCTTCAACGTTAAGAACTCTGAGAGCTTCGTAGACATAGTTATAGCTTACCCCTGATGTCAGGATTCCAACGTCACCGTCACCCTCTATCCGGTTAAATCTTTGGTCGGCTGAAAGCTCCTTTTCAATCTTTGAAATGATTTCTATTAGCCTCTTATGATGCTTCCTTGCTATAGCCCCGACCTGTAGGTAGTCATCCCAGTTTTCAGGCATGAAATATCCTTCCCCCTTCCCCCTAGTGAGCGGGCCAGTCAGCACGGGGCCGCGGCTGTGGCTAAGTCTTGTGGTCGTCCTGACGATGAAGGGTACCCTATACTTTTCTGAAAGCTCAAAAGCCTCCTTGGTTATATCCTTAGCCTCCTGGGAGGTTGAAGGTTCGAGCATTGGAAGATACGTGGAGAAAGCATAGTACCTGTTGTCCTGCTCGTTCTGGCTTGAATGAGCAGAAGGGTCGTCAGCGGAAACTATAACCATCCCAGCCTTCACACCAGCATAGGCCAATGTGAATATGGCGTCACTAGCAACGTTGAAGCCTACATGCTTCATCATAGTCATACTTCTAACTCCCGACCATGCAGCTGCGGCAGCCACCTCTGTAGCCACCTTCTCGTTGGCAGACCACTCAAAATACACACCCGCTTCTTTGGCTACCTTCGACAATGTCTCTCCGATCTCAGTGGACGGTGTGCCAGGGTAAGCAGCAGCTACCGATAAACCTGCTTCCAAGGCCCCTCTAACAATAGCCTCGTTCCCAAGAAGGGCGACTCTAACCCCTTCAGGTGATAAAACAGGGTGCAATTCACATCTAAGGGTCATTCTTCCCGAAACAATTTAAAACCTACCCTATACCTGGGATTATTAAACTGTCATGAACAGCATCCTCCATAGAAAATGTTCATATGCAGCTGACTATCCTATTTTTCATAAGTGCATCGACCCCTACATCGGCAGGGGACTAAGCAAAGATTATAAAATTGTAGAGTGGATAAATGGGCTGTGAAGCTAATACAGTTTACGCTTATTCTCCCCCTGATACTTTTAATGCCTCATCAAGCTGAGCCTGAATTCTCAATATACTGGGATTTTAACGATTGCGAATATGCGCCGGGCGATTCTGGGGTGGTTACTATGAGCATAGAGAACACCGGGAGCATTCCATTCTACGTAACTTGGATAGGAATACACTTCCAATGGGAAAGGGAGGGGTACTTCTTCCAGATAGACTATTCCAGTAGCCCTGTATATCTGGATGTAGGGGAGAAGAAAAGCCTGGGCGCAATACAGTTTGAAGTATTCGATACAGCAGTTCCCGGTGAAAACAGCTATTACTTAGAGATAGACTATGCATGGTACTCCGACGGGGAGTTCATAGAAGATTCATGGAATACTGAAACATTCCGGTTAACCGTGGTTGAGCCCCTTACAGTCTCCTGGGAAATCCAGGAGGAAACAAGCACTTTCACCATGGGCGAGTCGCTGCATTACCTCCTAACGGTTAAAAACAACATGAATACAGATGTGAAGATAGTATCATATGGTATCAGAGCTGATTGGCTTCCTAAAGATATGTACGAATTTGTAAATGTAAATAAGGTGGTTCCACCAGGCTCTGAAGAGAAATTTGGACCCACAGAGTTCAAAATATCAAGAACGGCCGAGGAAAAATGGTATAACTGCAGTGTAATAATTGAATACCAGTATATGAAAAATGGAGGCTGGACCCAGATAAAAATTTACAAGCCTACAATGCAATACGGCATTGAAGTGGTAAGAGAAGAAAGCTTCATTTCAAGGTTCAAAGAGATTCTGGGATTTGTAGGAGCAGCCCTATCAGTGATTGCAACTATAATCACCCTAAAAGAGAAACTCAAGAGGAAATAGTTGGAGCCTCCCGTTTCACCCTATGTGGGTGGTAAGGAGGGGAATGTAGTAAGGGATAACCTTATAAAACTAGTTTACTATTCTATACTAGTATGGAAAACTATACTGGTGAGTGGAGCGACCTCGATAGAAAACTGCTAGAGTTCATAGCCTCAAGACCTATGGGCATATGGTTCAACAGGCTTGTCGAAGAGTTCAGTGAGCTGTCACGAGTAACCATCATGAGGAAGCTTAGAAACCTGGTTCAGGCTGGGCTTGTAAATGTTGAGAGAGACCCTAATCACAGTCAGCGGAAAATATTCAAGGTTAAAGAGGAGATAGTAAGAGCGATCGAGAGTATAAAGGACATCGTTGAAGAGTCGTCATCAAAAATAGTTGGAATAAGTAGGGAATCCCAGGCCATGGACCCCTGCCATGTAGCCATGGAAGTTTTTAAGATAGTTGAGTCTGAGTTTAAATCCATAGGTCGGGTTATACTCTCTATTTCACCCATTGGTGTTCCAGCTGCCTCCTTTATGTCTAGGTACGCATTCAAAGTAGCTTCGCAAACGTTTGGGCTGATAAGAAGAGTATTCTCTGGAAGACCTGAGGTGCTGGATGAGTTTCAGAGGCTGAGCCCCCTGTAGAGGTGACCTCCTATGGCGAGAATTGTACTAACAGCTTCTCCTGTTGAGATGTCAGACTTTAACCTTAACCCTTTCGTAGCGTTCTCCGCAGGGTTTCCCTTCCCCGTGCCGCTAAGCATACTGAGGAGGAGGATCTACCCAGCGCCGAGGATTAACCCTGACGGAACCGCAGTCTTCGCCCCCTACGGCCTTAGAAAGGTTGAATCACTGCTCGTTGACAGGTTCGGAGAAGAAGACGTGAAAGTAGTCCATCCATACTACCTTGACAGACACGTTACAAGTGAAACTAGGGTAGTTGGGATTTCAACCATGGACCCCATGGGTATAGGCTTTGTAAGTAGGACGTACACTAGCATTCTGCGGTTGAACGGGAAGCCTGTAACAAGGAGGGAGTTCGAATGGCTGCTTAGGAAGAAAACCCTCAGAAAGTGCAGGCCTAAAATTGTGGTTGGAGGGTCTGGTGCATGGCAGATACCTATTCTAGGCCTCCAGGAAAAGCTCGGCGTAGACCTTGTAGTATTAGGGCAGGCTGAGGCAGGAGTAGTTGACATCTTTGAGAAACTTTTGAACGGGGAGAATATAAAGGGCGTAGTCGAGGTAGATCAGCCGGAGCTCAAAGATATCCCTTCAATCAGAAATCCATCCCTTTACGGAACTGTTGAGGTTACAAGGGGATGCGGCCGTGGATGCAGCTTCTGCAGCCCGAATATGAGGAGGAGAATCAGCATTCCCCTAGAAATGGTGCTGAAGGAGGCGTCACTAAACCTTAAAGCTGGAAGTAGAATGATTCTACTTCAAACAGAAGACATTTACCTCTACGGATCTAAGGGTTTCAAGCCTAATAGGGAGTCCTTGATGGAACTATTTTCAAAGATATCCGAGCTTGAAGGGTTAGAATACATCCAGGTCGCGCATGCGGCCCTAGCCCCGGCGGCGTGGAGTGCTGAACTCACAGAAATGATAGGAGAGATCCTAATAGACTACTCTCTGTGGAGGCGAAACGGGGAGGCCTACGCAACCTTCGAGGTTGGAATTGAAACCGGCAGCCCACGCCTGATGAAAAAGTACATGGCTGGGAAGCCGAAGCCTTACAGCACGGAGGAGTGGCCTAAAGTCGTAAAAGAAGCTATAATAACTCTGAATAGTTCAGGCATATACCCCCTTGCAACCATCATCATTGGAATGCCCGGGGAAAGGGTTGAGGACGCCGTGGAAACCTTGAAACTTGTCGAAGAACTTGACGACCAACTATTATTCTACGTCCC
>Ga0164310_10001306_pt1 | contig 13976 bp, 9 predicted proteins | sample GuaBasSedimGuay1_FD_121795 | JGI IMG/M metagenome (GOLD analysis project Ga0164310, IMG submission 121795) | Subseafloor sediment microbial communities from Guaymas Basin, Gulf of California, Mexico - Guay1, Core 4569-9, 0-3 cm | ecosystem: Environmental > Aquatic > Marine > Hydrothermal vents >... | reverse complement strand
GATTATTATCAGGAACTTCTCCTCATGGTTGACAATTTGGAGCTGAAAAACGAGATTACTTTTACCGGAGAAGTTGATGTTAAAAAATACTTTCCAATTTTGGACGTGCTTTGTCTATCGAGTATCAAAGAAGCACAACCGCTTTCGGTTATCGAGGCATTGGTCGCTGGGGTTCCTGTGGTTGCTACTGATGTTGGTGATGTTGCAGATATTTTGCAGAACGATGGTATTGTTGTGTCTCCCAAGAAGCCGGATAAAATGGCTGAGGGCGTAATTCAATTTGCAACTGATCCGAAATTTCGAAAGAGATGTATTCAATGGGGAAGAGCACGCGCCAGGCGAGATTATGATCTGGATAAAATCATACAGCGCTATAGAGAACTCTATCAGCGATACGGCACAAAGGAGGTTGTACAATGGCGGGCGTAGGTTTCGAATTGCAAAAATTGCTCCGGAAAGGTACTCTCTTTTCTACCATCCAGGCTTTTTTATACGGGTCAATTCTGGCTTCAGGTCCCGTCATTTTAACTATCGTAACAGTGGGAATCATCGGTTGGATGAGTTATGGCTTGTTACAAACGGGTGTCTTGCGTTTGTTTACCGTGACAATTGTGTACACGTTTGTCTTCTCTCTTATTCTTACTGGTCCAACCCAACTGTTGTTCACTCGTTTTGTGGCCGATAAACATTTCACCAAAGAATTTGACCATATTTATCCTGGATTTTTAACCTCGGCTGCTCTGGTTTCCATTCTGGCGTTGTCTGTTGCCGTGCCGTTTTACTCGTTCCTTGAAGTGTATATTCCTGTTGGAAATTTGTTTCTTTACAAGCTATTTGGCATTCTCACCTTTCTCGGGGTGTGTTTAATTTGGCAATTAATGGGGTTTATCAGCGCCTCTAAAGAATATCATAAAGTTGTACGAGCTTATCTGGGAGGTACCATCCTCAGTATTCTGGTAGCATATCTATTGATTTCCAAAATAACAGTAGCGGGAGCTTTGGCTGGTTTTTGTGCAGGGCAGTGGTTTATTGCAATAGCTCTTTTTCGCATCTCTACAAAGAAACTCGAAAAGAAACATTATTGGCGAAAAGAATATTTTCAATATTTTGTGCGTTACAAACCAATTGCCTTAAATGGTCTAATTTACAATTTGGGATTCTGGGCTGATAAATTACTCTTCTGGGCTCATTTCAAGCAACAGCAGGGAGCATCCCTTTTTTACACCTATAACTACTATGATGTGCCTAACTTTCTTGCCTTTTTGACTATTATTCCCGCCTTAGCCTATTTTCTTATTCTTACTGAGACCAATTTCTACAAAGATTACAGTGGTTTTGTTCACGATGTGTTGCATCAGCCCTTGCTGATAATTCAAAATAAAAAACAAGATATGATTGCTACGTTGAAAGAAGGAATGCGCGGCATGGTGAAATTGCAGTGTATAGTGACCTTGTTGCTCATCATATTCGCCGAGCCGATCCTAGTTTTTCTAGGCTATCGGGGGGTGTCCATCCGGTTGTTTCGAATTTTGCTCATTGGCGTATTTTTCCACGTCATTAACTTGAATTTAAATATTATTTTTCTTTACTATGAAATGCGCGTGAAGGCATTGTATTTAACTGTGTTATTTGCTGTTACCAACACAATTTTTACCCTGGTCTCCATTCGATTAGGGATTCCTTATTTTGGATTAGGTTTTCTTTGTGCTACCCTGGTTACGTTTGCTGTTTCCTGGCCATTACTGATGTATTCCATCAAACGAATTGATTTTGCAATTTTCGCTTCTCAACCCATCGACGCTGTGGTTCAAACTACCAAAAAACGTTGTTGGTGGAAATTGCGTCGTTTGGCTCGCGGGTTACGAAATCAATGGATTGATACTAACCATATGTATCCGGAATATCACAATTAAGAAAGATTAAAATGTCAAAAGTAATTCGTAAGAATCAGATCTTCATTTTATTGATAGGGATGTTCATAACCATTCCAGAAGTATTTTTGGGCAATGATAGAATTGAAACCGTTAAGGAACTAATGGAATCTGGACAACTCCATTTGGTACGGCAACAGATTGCCAAACTGGCCGAGGGTCAAGAGCTTCCTGAAGAGGATGTACTGGAGTTATGTGATTTACTGGAGGCACAGGATCAAATACCGTTAGCTATTTCGTTTCTGGAAAAACAGTGTCGTTATCATTCTCATTCGACCAAAATCTATGAACGCTTGGCTAACTACTATTTGCAAAACAATCAAGTGCTTAAGGCCGTCGGAGTTTACGAAAAATTAGTGCAGGAGAATCCGCAAAAACGAGATTATTGGGTACAGCTTGGGCAACTTTACACCTGGAATGAGCAACAGATGCAGGCAATTAAGGCATATGAAAAGGCAATAAAGTTGGATTCCACAGATGTGCAGACCATGCGGCGATTAAATCAACTTTATTTGTGGAATGGGCGGGAATTGGATGCTTTTTTGCTGCAGCGGAAGATTTTGCGACAAGAACCACAAGATTTGGCACTATGGAAAGAACACGGTATTCAAGCACGTTGGCTGGGTAAGAACATCGAGGCAATAGCTTCATTTAAAAATATTTTGATGCGCGATCCCCAAAATACAGAAGCGCTTTTTCTGCTTGGCGAAACATATTTATGGATGGACAAAACTAAAGAAGCTGAAATTTGTTTCCGTCAGGTACTCAAGATGCAACCTGATCATCTTCAGGCATGTTTTTATTACAGTCAGTTGCGCCAGTGGCAACCGTTCGGCTGGTGGGAAGCACGGAATAATTATCGTTGGATTCTGCAACGTCAACCGAATCATCAGGAGAGTCAAAAATATCTTCGTCTCATCCGTAAGAATTACGGCCCGTTGCTGAAAAGCACGGCTTATTACATTCATGATTCAAACGAGTTGAAGAAAACTCAGATTATGCTAAAATATCAGCGTTATCTCTCGGCAAGATGGCTGATGTGTGCAGAAAGTTTTTACAGACGTTTGGAGGAACAAAAATCTAATGGACATTTCATCTCTTTTGGTGAGGGAGCAAGGCTTGGTGCAAAATTGCACCTCACACAACGAACACGTTTTTTTGTCTGGGGAGGCTTTGTTGGTTTCAATCAAGCGGAGAATTTTGCACTGGTGGAGTTTCAATGGCAACAGACTTTGTCCAACAGTCAAAGCTGGCCGGGAGAGCTCTATTCTACCTTGTCACTGAACTACGACCAGATTTTAGACGGTGTTCTCGCAATCAAAAGGAAACTTACAGCAAAGCGCATCCAGCAAAGTTTCTATTGGGAGCCTTCTTCCCCAATTCATATTGGCAGTGACCTACAGTACAGCTGGTATTCTGATGATAATCGAAAAACGCAATTGTATCTTTCTGGAGAATATCGCTTTTATTCCGGTTTCCCGTCACTTTTTCTGAAGTTGCTATTTGCTTACGAAGACATGACTTTGATTTACCCCGACGCTGTGCCTTATTGGACACCTGATAATTTCTGGACTCGCTCCATCGGCCTGGATGCACTTTTACCAGTTGGAAATAAGGTTTCTCTGCGCGGCGGTTTTGCGTTAACCCAACAATCTGGTAATGAACTGGCAAGTAACTGGAAGGCTGAAGTGAACTGGCATCCCAATGATTTCTCACACATTTATCTTAATTATCAAGATTTCGGGTCACGCTATTATTCGTATCGCAACTTCCAGGGTGGATTTTCCTATCGGTGGTGATAAGAAAGTAGAAAAAAGAAAGCTAAAATGACTAAAGTTTGTTTTCCCGCCTGCCCAGCTAAGGGAGCGGGGCCAGAGGGCAAGGAAGTGCCTAAACTATTCTTCGCGGATAGTTAAGAGGAATGATTCTCAGGCAGGTCTTCTTCTACCTTTTGCAAGATTTTTTCCACCAGTTGTTCAATCAGATTTGGTAGCGATTCTTTGTCTCCCCTGCCAATAACCTCTACATTGCAGGTAGTAACTGGCAGAAGAAACTTGGGTACAGTTGCCGATGAGATGGCCTCTGCCATTTTGGGGGTTAACTCGCCGAGCATAGAGTTAGCGATAATGATGCCCAATGGTCCAGTGATTACATCCACCCGGTAGACGTTCCACACTATTGCATTCTCTCCTGAAACTCCGCTATCTGCACCAGCTTTCATCATTTTAGCGGTGGCAATGGCGTTGGTCCCTAAGGCGATAATTTGCGCCCCTTGGGGAAGTCGAGGCTTCAGTTTTTCAATGATGCTACAGCCTAAACCGCCACCTTGTCCGTCTATCACTGCAATTTTCATCATTTATACCCTTAGTTTGTGGTAATAAATTTAGCGATTGAGGAGGTCAATGTCAATAAGAAATTCTGATTTGGGGAGCGTTTATTTTTGTTGCGTATATGAATAAAATTTATTATTTTTATACAAAACAAAATCGAAGAGGGGGTATTACGTGACATTGTAGAGATGTCCCCACAGGACGTCTCTACCGCGGCCACGAATATGAATACAAATATCCCCAACAGGTTGAAACCAAATTCTGTTGGTTCGATCGTAGGTCAATTCGAATCGATTTGTACGAAACGGATTCGGGCGGCGTTTAATAATACGTCGGGACTTACAGCCATAACATTGTGCGTTACGACTGTAGCCCAACTTTTCACGCTATAATGGAGACAAATAAAATGATAGCTTCTAAACTTTCCCGACGTCAATTTTTAAAGGAGATTCCGCCAATCTGCGCAGGAGTTTGTGCTTGTGGCACATTATTCCCGGGAGACATTTTGGCTGTACCCAAAAGCGACACTGACCGGGCTGATATTAAAGATCTGATTGATAATAAGCACATTTTCGAGATCAAAGAGGCGCGATTTTATCAGAAATTGAGTCACGAAAAAATCCGTTGTGAAATTTGTCCCCGCAATTGCGAGATTGATCATCTGGAGCGAGGATTTTGTGGTAATCGAGAGAATCGTCATGGCACCTATTATGTATTGGCTTATTCCAACCCTTGTGCAGTTCATCCTGACCCAATAGAGAAAAAGCCTTTTTTCCATTTCTTGCCGGGGTCTACAGCCTTTTCTATTTCCACTGCCGGATGTAATATGGTTTGTAAATTTTGTCAGAATTGGCAGATTTCTCAATTTCGTCCCGAGCAAACTAAGAATGTCTATCTTACTCCGCAGCAAGTAGCAGATCTTGCGGTACAGTATGGAAATCAATCTATTGCCTACACTTATGCTGAGCCGGTTGTTTTTTATGAGTATATGTACGACACTGCTAAAGTTTCCAAAAAATATGGCCTGCGCAATGTGATGGTCTCTGCTGGCTACATAAATCCTACCCCCCTGCGTGAACTTCTTACTGTACTGGATGCGGTGAAAATAGACTTAAAGGCGTTCACTGAAAAATATTATCGGGAAGTTTGCTCTGGAAGACTGGCGCCGGTACTAAAAACCTTGGAAGTCCTACATGATACTGGTACCTGGTACGAAATTGTTTATCTGGTGGTACCTACCCTCAACGACTCTGAGAAGGAAGTTGCCAAAATGTCGGAGTGGATTCGTACTACCCTGGGTGTGGATGTGCCAATACACTTCTCGCGGTTTTATCCTCAATACATGTTAAAAAATTTACCACCTACCCCTATATCTACTCTAGAAAAATTACGCCGAATCGCAATGGATAAAGGCTTGCATTATGTTTATATTGGCAATGTACCAGGTCATGAAGCTGAAAATACTTATTGTCCCAATTGTAATAAAGTGGTAATTCGGCGGGTTGGTTACAGGATTCTGGAAATGAACCTTGAAGATGGACGGTGCAAGTTTTGTTCAGAAAAAATTGCCGGAGTCTGGAAGTAGCTACTTTAGGAGATTCCAATGGAAGACATTGGTGTAGTGGTTAGATTAAAGGATAAGTATGCAGTGGTGGAAATCGAGCCTCGAAGTTTTTGTAGTAGCTGCAAACATAAAACCGTTTGCAGCATCTCGCCTGAAGGAGAAAAACGTCAGGTTAATGCTTTGAATTTTATCAATGCCCAACCAGGTGACACAGTACGTATCGAGATGGATCCCAAGAACACTATCCTTTCCGCCTTTTTGATATTTATTTTTCCTGTTATTGGATTATTTATAGGCTATTTTTTAGGAGAGTGGCTCGGGAAAGGCCATGGGGTATGGGGTGCTGTAGTTGGGTTAATATGCTTTTTTCTACTTGTTCGTTTGTTCGATTATATGTTAGGAAGAAGAGCTGAATTTCAGCCAACCATCACGACAGTGCTAAAATAATCTCAGATTCGGAAAACTTGTGAGAAATAGATATGCGACCTGTTAAAAATAGTTTCATTACTTTCCATCTTCTATTAGCCTGCAACTTAAGTTTGGGGCTAATGTTAGCGGTTTTAATGTTACTTTTTACTTGGCCTGATCTTTCTTCGGTCTGTGCACAACCTTTGGCTTCTAAGGTTGGTCTTCGGATTCTTCGCAGCGATGCAAACGGGGTTGAATTTGAGTTTACTCCCCAAAATTGGCAAGAAACCAATGTCACTTTTGGTGATACCACCTTTGTTCGCTTTGATTTTTTAGAGTCTGTTTCGTATGCTCCCCCAGGATACCCAGATTTGCCTATGAAAGTTATCCCTATCGGGATTCCTCCTGGAGCAGAGGTCGATTTACAAATTATTTCAACTAAACATGAGGAAATTAGTGGGTTATTGCCGATACCGGTTCCAACGATACAGCCTACTTCTGATGTGCCTCATGAACTTTATCGCATTGATTCGCTGGTCTACACCCAGGAAGAGCCAGTTCCTTCGGCGTTTGTTGAATTGGAGTCTCCAAGTTGGATGGGTGAACTGCAAGTAGTACGGGTGAAAATTTATCCCGTACAGTTTTTTCCAGCAAAAAAAATCTTGCGGAAATATCAATATTTTCGAATTTTGGTCCGTTTCAAAGTTATTCCTTCCCAATTGAGATTCCGCCGCCTTACTCCCGATGTTCCAGTAGAAGTGCAATCTTTCTATCAAGATGTTGTAATTAATGGCAGTGTGGCTAAACAATGGCTTCAATCCCCAAAAGCTAAGTTTGTCAAACCATGGCGTTTTTTCAAAGTCGGTGAATATTACAAAATTCCTATTTCCGAAGATGGAATGTACAAAATATCCGGTAGGTTTCTTAAAAACAATGGCATCGACATTAGTCAGATTGATCCTCAAACGCTAAAGATTTACAACAACGGGGGATACGCGTTACCCCAGGAACTCAATGCTCCACGGCCAGATAGTCTCATCGAAAATGCCATTTTAGTTTTCGGCATGGAGGATGGTCGTTTTGACGCTGATGATTATTTACTGTTCTATGGGCGTTCAGTAAATAACTGGAAATACAATCTTAAATCCCGCGAGTTTGAACACTACATTAATCCCTACACCACTACTAATATATATTGGTTGGTTTTTAACGACGGCCGTCCGGGAAAGCGGATGTCCAAAGTTGCTGTTTCCTCAATTACGGGGACGCCTGTCGAGCGTTTCCGTGATCACATCTTTCGGGAAGATGAACTTTACAATTTCAATCATTCTGGACTCATCTGGCTTGGTTCCCAATTTGCTTTTAGCTCCAACCCCGAAGACCAAGAGAAAACTTTTCCCTTGCCATTGGTAGATGGAATTCAGAACACTTCTGTGAAGGTGAGGTTACGTTTTTATGGATTTACTTCTGGTATTCACGAGTTTCGGATTTTTCTTGGCGATCGAACTTTACCCCGGGTGATTTTTGGGGGGAACGGCTTCTATGAAACAACTAAATACACTACGCTTCTTTCTCAAAGTGATGATTATGATTTAACTATTAAATATTTAAGTACTCAACAGAATAGTATAGCTTATTTAGATTGGTTGGAAGTTCATTATTGGCGCAGCTTTAAATTGCACCGAGATGCTTTGTGGTTTTTTGCTCCCAATGAAAATGATATTTTTCACTACAAAATATCCGGGGTTTCGAACGAAAACTTTTTACTTTTCGATGTTACTGATTTTGCTAATGTGAAGTTGAAAACCGGGGCTATTTTTCAGAACAATCAGGTTAGTTTTTCGGATACTGCCTGGGCCTCACAGCCTCGTGCCTATGCGCTGCTTACTCCTGCAGCGTACAAGGTCCCCTCGGTGATTTACAAATATGAAATCCCAGATCTGGATCTACGAGATATTGCTAATAGTGCCGATTTTATCATTATTACTCATCGCGATTTTTACAATGCTGCAATGGCCCTGAAGAATTTACGCGAAACTCACGACCGTCTGGAAACTATGGTAGTAGATGTGACTGACGTCTATGATCAATTTTCTGGTGGATTACTTGACCCTACCGCTATTCGGGATTTCCTTAAATATACTTTTTTTAATTGGAGAAGGCGGCCGTACTATGTATTGCTTTTTGGAGATGGAAGTTACGATTATAAAAATATCCTCGGCTATATGGATGAGAATTGGATTCCTCCCTACGAAACCAACACAATTTCAAAATATAGTTCTTTGACTACCGATGACTGGTTTGCTTGTGTTAATGGTGACGATCTACTGATGGAGTTTGCTATCGGGCGTATTCCAGTTCGTACCACCGTAGAAGCTGAAAATGTGGTCAAGAAAATTGTTAGCTATGCAACCGGAAAGCAATATGGTCCCTGGCGCAATACTTTTACTATTGTTGCCGATGATGAAATAACACCTAAAAGTAGTACTGAGACTATTCATACTCGAGATGCAGAAAATATAGCTGAACGACATGTTCCCAAAATATTTGATCTGCAAAAGGTTTACCTGATGGAATATCCGGTAGTGTATGAACCAGCTGGTAGACGAAAGCCTCGGGCCAATGAAGATTTGCTTAAGTACATTAATCAAGGAACGTTAGTGTTGAATTTTCTTGGGCACGGGAACGAATATTTGTGGACACATGAGCGGGTGTTATTGGATACGCGCGATTTTCCCCGGATTCACAACCAAGGACGATTGGCTTTTTGGATAGCAGCAACTTGTAGTTTTGCCCGCTGGGATTTACCAAACGAACAAAGTTTTGCCGAAAAATTGTTGGTAGCAGAAAATCGAGGAGCAATAGCTCTGTGTGCCGCTGCTCGAGATGTCTCCGCTTTCGGTAACTCAAAATTGAATAGGATCTTTCTCGACTCCTTGTTTCCCCTGCCGCATCAGGTAAGACGTCTGGGTGATGCCATGCGAAGGACAAAAGTTTACACCGGTAATACAATCAATGATAGAAAATTTCTTATTCTTGGCGATCCTACTCTCCGTCTTGCGGTGCCTCAGCTTGAAGCTCGTGTTGACTCCATCTTGCCAGACAGTCTTAAGGCTCTGAGCAAAATTACCGTGAAAGGCACAATTTTAGAAAATGCAGAACCTATGTCTGATTTCAACGGATCAATCTGGCTACAATGTTTTGATTCAAAAAAATTTGCATCCCATACTACACCAAGTGGTTCAGTAGTGAACTACATTCTTCCCGGCAATCCGATTTTTCGGGGGGAAGCAAAAGTCACTGATGGACAATTTAATATTAATTTTATTGTTCCTAAAGATATTACTTATGGCGGACAACTGGGACGTGTGAGCCTTTATTTCTGGAATGATGAAATAGATGGCTCCGGTAGCAAAGATTCGTTGATTGTTGACGGTAGCTCCAATTTAGTGGATACCCAAGGTCCAACAATTGAAGTTGGTTTTGATGGTTATCAATTTGCTGATGGTGACTTACTGGAAGAAAACCCCCTCCTAATTGTAAATATTTCAGATGATAAAAGTGGAATCAATATTACTGGTGAAATTGGTCATAAAATTACTTTAACCATCGATGATGACTTAAGTCATAAGATTGATCTTACCCCATATTTTCGCTACGACGTGAACAGCTATCTGAAGGGCAAAATCGAGTACACCTTGACCAATCTTTTACCTGGAGAACATACAGGGGTTCTGAAAGCCTGGGATAATTCCAATAATTCTGCGACAGTAAGTTTTAATTTTCGCATCGCCAGTTCCGATGCCTTAACTTTGGAACGAGTAATGAATTATCCAAATCCGTTTTCTAATAGAACCAGTTTTACTTTTGAAATTAACCAACCTGCTGAGGTAGAGGTGAAAGTCTACACCCTCTCTGGTCGCTTAATTAGACGCTTAGATAGTATCACTGCAGAAGTCGGTTTCAATGCTATCGATTGGGATGGCCTGGATCAGGATGGAGACGTAATAGCTAATGGCGTTTATCTCTACAAGATATTTGCCAAATCAGCAAAATTCCGTTGTGAAAAGATTGGCAAGATGATTAAGATGAAATAGCCTGGATTATTCGGAAAATAGCAAAAACGAGATGAATAACATTTGCCGATTTGAACATTAGGAGGCTACATGGCACAATTGATGATTAGTGTTTCTGGAATCCGGGGAGTGATAGGGAATGGGTTTACCCCTGCGGTAGTGGAAAAGTTTGTTGCTGCTTTCGGAAGTTGGATAGGGGGCGGTAAAGTGGTGATCGGGCGTGATACTCGCGTTACCGGAGAGATGATCGAGCATATTGTACTGGGCACGTTGCAAGCGGTAGGGTGTGAGGCAGTGCGTGTGGGTGTAGTTCCTACTCCAACCGTCGAGTATGCGGTAGAAACTCTGAAAGCTCGGGGTGGAATTATTATAACTGCCAGCCATAATCCAATACAGTGGAATGCTCTCAAGTTGATCAGCGAGGCTGGATTGTTTTTGGATGAAGAACAAGGAAATGCAGTATTGGAAATAGCTAATCGGGGTGAACTCTGTTATCAACCTTGGAACAAAATTGGTAGCATCACTAACTACGATAATGCTATTCGAGATCATATGGATGCTATCCTAAGGTTGCCTTTTATTGATCTGGAAAGAATTCGGCGACGGCGTTTCCGGGTTGCTCTCGATTGTGTTAATGGAGCAGGTAGTGTCTTTTTACCAGAATTTTTGGAAGAATTAGGTTGCGAAATAATTTCATTGAATACTACGCCGAATGGATTGTTCCCTCATACCCCAGAACCAGTGCCGGAAAATTTACAACAGTTGTGTACTACAGTGAAAACTGCAAAGGCAGATATTGGCTTTGCTTGCGATCCCGATGCCGACCGTCTGGCAATTGTTTCCGAAACAGGGGAGCCAATTGGGGAAGAATACACGCTGGCCTTAGCCGTGCGATTCATGCTTTCTAAACGCCCAGGTGTGGTAGTAGTCAATGCCTCCACTACTCGGGCTGTGGATGACATTGCGGCTGAATTCAACTCTCAGGTGATTCGTACCAAGGTTGGTGAAATTCATGTGGCTAAGAAGATGAAAGAAGTGAAAGCAGTTATTGGTGGTGAGGGTAACGGGGGAGTGATTTTGCCTGATGTTCATCTTGGCCGCGATGCACCGGTGGCAACGGCGTTGACTCTACAACATCTTCTCGAATTTGGTGGCACAATCTCCCAATTACATCGTAACTTACCTCAATATCAAATGATAAAAAAGAAAATCGAAATTGGCGATTCAGACCCTGAACAATTGCTGCAGAAAATTCGTCAAAAATATCAGCATGAAAAACTTGATGAGGTGGACGGTTTGAAAATCCTCTATCCTGAATCCTGGGTACATTTGCGCAAATCCAATACCGAACCAATCATTAGAATTATTGCTGAAGCCAGGAATAAAGAAAAAGCCGCCTCCTTGTGTGACCAAATTATCCACGATATTCAACAGAAGATGTGAAAAACAAAATATTGCATCAGCATCAATTGTAGCCCTGCGTGTAAACCTAACCCACTAAATGGCTTAGCTTATCCCCAGTTTTTTTCAACACCCGCAGTGTTTTTTAAGTCGACCTAAGTGCCTTTATTTCCACAATTTTCTTGACATTTACATTTAAAAAGTGTATTATGAGTTAGCAAGTAGTTTTTAAGATGGTTGGTTATTGTTTCTTTAAGAATTTACATGCTTGATTCCAACTTGAAAAATAATGAGGACTTTATAAAAGGCTATCTTTTGGGGCATCAAGATGAATATTGTGAAATCACGAACTGGATAGCAACAGTAGTTAAGAACGATTACTGGGGACTCAAAGAAGACTGGGATGATATTATCCAGGACGTCAGGATGAAGCTGTATATCAATCTAAAACAAAAGAGATTCCGGTCTTCTTCAAGTTTAAAAACTTATGTGTACAGAATTGCAAAATACACCTGCATCGATTACTTACGGAAGAAGTATCGAACCAAGGAAGTGAGTATTGATTCTGTTGAGGTTAAGGAAGAGAAGGATGCTTTCGCAACCCTCATCCGAAAGGAACAAGAACAGATAGTTCGCCAAATTTTTCTTGAGCTGGCTGAAAGATGTCGTAAAATTCTGCAAATGGTTTTTATTGAAAAACTATCCTACAAAGAAATAAGTTCACGGCTGGGTGTTGCCGAAGGGACTGTTAAATCAAGAGTATCTCGATGTATAGAGAAGGCGATCCAACTGGGAAAGAAATTTTCGGAGTAGCGGAACCAGTTGCATTTTTATTCGACAATTTTAATAGGGATTCTTTAAATTCTTCTAACTCATTAAGACCTTTCAAGAGGTGACAAACGATGAGATGCACTGATAGGGAAATTGCCACTCTATTACCCTGGTATATTACCCACACCCTCTCAAAGGAAGAAGAGGAAAAGATAAGAAGGCATTTAGCTGAATGCCCCAAATGTGCTAAGGATTTAGAGGAGATGAGATGGCTTTCGGCTGAATTGGAAAAGTATGGTAAGGAGTTGTTCTGGGAGCATATACCATCGGAGTTGTTGGTTATCTATTCCGAAGCTAAGGACGAATTGCACACTGAAGATTTGCTCAGAATAGAGAAGCATCTTGAATCCTGCCAGAATTGCAAAAGGGAGTTACAAATTCTGGAAAAGGTCAATCAATCCTTAAAGCCTGCCCGTGAGATCTCTTTATTGGAAATAATAGGACAGAGGTTGCGTGGAATATTTCCAAAATTATTAACCAAACCTGCTCTGGCCTACATTATTATCTTGCTTTTACTTTATCCCGCCTGGCTGGGCATCTTCCAATTGAGAAGAGAAATTAGAAAAATGCAGGAGCCGAGGGTAGCTCAAGCAAACTACGAGTTGATCCAGTTTGACACCCGTTCAGGGGCAAAAGTAGAAAATGAGATCAAAATCCCCCCTCAAACTGAAGTCTTCTCCCTGTCCTTTAGCATCCCCATTTTAGCCGCTGAAAACATTAGATATGATGTGGAAATCCTCGATGCTCGCAATAGGAGGGTCTGGCAGAAAAGGGACATCAAAAGTCTGGATGAATATGGCACTTTCCTCTTAATCTGTCATAGCAGGTTCTTTCCTGAAGGGAGTTACACACTGAAGGTGGAAGAGGTCAACACAAAGGATGGTCAGGTGCAGGAAGAGTTTGTCTTTTCCTTTGAGGTGATAAAAGAGTAGATAGTTATGAAGGGATGGAATCTTTTTATAAGAATAGGTCGGTGGATTTTATTTGTGCTGCCCCTAATGGTACGCCCTGTCCCCCTCTTTCCTCAGGAGACGATAGGAAGTGCTAGACTCAATCAAATGTATCTCCAGGGGTTGCGATTAATCGGTGCCCAAAAGTATGATGAAGCAATTGAGCAATTCAAGGAGATAATCGACCAAGCCCCCTCTTTTCCCAGGGCATACGCCAAGCTCGTGGTCCTCTATGAGGAGAAAAACGAATTAGATAACGCCAGGCAATATTTTGAGGAGCTTATAGCCAAAAATCCGCACAATCCCTATGCTTATTACGGTGTGGGACAGGTATGGAAAGAAAAAAAGAATCTTCACCTGGCAATAGAGAATTACCGTAAATCGATCCACTTATTTCCAGAGTGTGCTGTAGTTTTTAGGGAATTGGTAGATGCTTATAAGGGTTTGAAAAATCTGAACGAGGCGGTTGAATTTATCAACGGTAT
>Ga0164310_10001305_pt1 | contig 13980 bp, 9 predicted proteins | sample GuaBasSedimGuay1_FD_121795 | JGI IMG/M metagenome (GOLD analysis project Ga0164310, IMG submission 121795) | Subseafloor sediment microbial communities from Guaymas Basin, Gulf of California, Mexico - Guay1, Core 4569-9, 0-3 cm | ecosystem: Environmental > Aquatic > Marine > Hydrothermal vents >... | reverse complement strand
GTCTTTTTGGGCCGGGCTTCCTTTTGTGATCCTTATTAGCGGTATCGTGGGATTGCTGCTTGGGCTCCCGAGTCTTCGGGTCCGGGAAGATTTCCTTGCCATTACCACCATCGGTATCAACTTTATCGTGGAGGCCGTTTTTCTCTATGTCCCCTTCTTCGGCGGGGCCCTCGGGATCGGGGGGATACCCCGGATCTACCTCTTCGGTTTGAAGCTCAAGGGCATCGCCTTTTTCTCCCTCTGCCTGTTTTTTTTGGCGGTCGTGATTCTTGTCTGTTGGTGGTTTAGCCGGTCCTGGGCGGGCCTGGCCTGTTTCGCCTTAAGGGAGGAAGAATCGGCTGCCTCCAGCATGGGCATATCTCCGGTCAGATTCAAGCTCTTGGCCTTTGTGGTGGGCACGGCCATGGCAGGCGTGGGTGGTGCCCTTTATGCCCATTACATGCGCTTTATTGCTGCCACGGACTTTTCCTTTCCCGTGTCCATCTCTCTGTTGAGCATGGTTGTACTGGGTGGCATGGGTACACTCTGGGGTCCAGTGGTAGGGGCCTTGATTCTAGGGGCCTTGCCAGAGCTCTTTCGGCCAGTGGAAAATTACAGGATCCTCTTTTATATGGTGCTTCTTCTCCTGATGATCCGCTTCCAGCCAGGTGGCATTTTGGGTGAGAGAAGCCTGTTGCGCTACAGGATCCTTCCCACACTGCTTGGAGGTAAATCATGAACGAGGCGCTTCTGAAGGTTGAGAACCTCTCCGAGCACTTTGGGGGACTCCGGGCCGTGGACGAGGTGAATTTCGAGGTTCGGCCCCTTGAGATCCTTGGGCTCCTGGGGCCCAATGGAGCGGGCAAGACCGTGTGCTTCAACCTGATTTCCGGTGTATACCGCCCCACTTCGGGACGTGTTTTTTTTGAAGGTCAGCGTATCGACGGATTACCTCCCCACCAGATCGCCGCCCTGGGGGTAGGTAGAACCTTTCAGATCGTTAAACCTTTTACCGAGCTAACTGTCCTGGAAAATGTGCTGGTGGCCAGGGGAATCCGGCGTTATGGGGGGCTGTCCAGGATCTGGTCTTCATGGCGCTCCAAGGCGGAAAAGGAGGAAGCCATGAAGATGCTCGAACGGGTGGGGTTGGCTGAGCTGGCTGAGCGGAAGGCAGGACTTCTTCCGTTGGGCAATCTCAGGAGGCTTGAAATCGCCCGGGCACTGGTAATCGGGCACAAGCTGTTGCTTCTGGATGAGTCCTTTTCAGGACTTCGCCATGAGGAAATCGAAAAACTTGAGGAACTCATCCGGAGTATCCGAAAGGACGGGATCACTGTCCTTTTGATCGAGCACAATATGCGGGTAACCATGGGACTTTGTGATCGAATTGTAGTCTTGGATCACGGCAGGAAGATCGCCGAAGGGACTCCCGCACAGATTCAGCAGGACGAGCGCGTCATTGAGGCCTACCTCGGCCGGAAGGGGGAGGCCCATGCTGCTTGAAGTCAGGGATCTCCATATCTCTTACGGTGACATCCGGGCCGTGAATGGTGTGAGCTTTCACCTGGACCAAGGTGAACTGGTCTCCATCATCGGGGCAAATGGGGCCGGAAAGTCCTCGATTCTCAACGCCATCATGGGCATCGTCCCCTTGAAGGCAGGAAGCATCCTCTTCAAGGGAGAAGAAATCTCTTCCCTTCCGGCCCATCGGCGGGCCCTTTCTGGAATCCGTATGGTCCCGGAGCGGGCACGGGTCTTCCCCCGGCTTACGGTCTTTGAGAATCTATTGGTGGGGGCTTACAGGCTCAGGGGGAAGCTCCCACTTGAGGAGCGGATTTCCTGGCTCTATGAGCTTTTCCCCATCCTTGGGGAAAGAAAGAACCAGGCTGCCAGCACCCTTTCAGGTGGCGAGCAGCAGCAGTTGGCTATTGCCAGGGCCCTTGTCTCTGACCCAGAACTTCTCTTGGTGGACGAGGTCTCCATGGGGCTCATGCCCAAGCTCGTGGATCGGGTTTTCGATCTCTTGGGTCAGCTCAACCGGGAGCAGAAGCTGAGCATTCTTCTTGTGGAACAGAATGCCGTTGCCTCCCTGGCGGTTTCGCATCGGGCCTATGTGCTTGAGACAGGGAGTATATCATACCAGGGAGAGGCCAAGGATCTCATGGAGGATCCAGAGGTCAAGCGGGCCTACCTGGGCCGTTAAAATGAGGGGGGAGGTGAGGTGGTCCGGTGCATCGGGCCAGGAGAGGGGACTATTCTATTAGCAATGGCAGAAAATCCAAGTGTTATTCGTTCCTTTGGGACGAATGGCCATAAAAAGAAAGGAGGTAAGGAGAATGAAACACATGAGGTTCGTTTTCATCCTGATTGCGGTCTTTGGCCTTTTGGCAGGGAGCGCCTGGGCAGCCGGCACGGTCAAGATCGGCTTGTTAGCCCCGTTGACCGGGTTTGCCGCTGCTGACGGCCTGAGCGTACACAATTCGGTTAAGCTCGCCTTAGAGCGGGTCAACAAGGAAGGAGGGGTCCTGGGAAAGAAGGTCGAGCTGGTGGTATATGACGATAGGGCCAACGGAAAGGAGGCTGTGGCCTTGGCTCGTAAACTCATCCAGCAGGACCGTATTGTGGCGCTGGTTGCGGGCTCCTACAGCACCCCCACCCGAGCCGTGGCCCCCATATTCCAGGATGAGGAGATTCCCCTAGTTTCCGCCTACGCAGTCCACCCCGACATCACCCGGGCGGGTAATTACTGCTTCCGGAACGGATTTTTGGGAATGGTGGAAGGCAAATCCGCAGGGTATGTCTCCGAAAAACTGCTCAAAGCCAAACGTGTGGCGCTTTTGACCAGCGACAATGACTTTGGAAGGACCCTGGCGGAAGGATTCAAGACCTACGTAAAGACCAGGGCTAGAGGGATGAAGATTATCTCGGCTCAGACCTATCCCTTCAAGGAGAAGGACTTCAAGCCCTATCTTTCCAAGATCAAGGAATTGAATCCTGACCTGATCTTTGCAAGCGGTTACTATTTCCAGACAGGTCCCATTGTAAAGCAGGCACGGGAAATGGGAATGAAAACCCGAATCCTTGGAGAGGAGGGTGCGGATTCTCCTAAGTTCATTGAGATCGCGGGAAAGGCCGCCGAGGGATTCGTCATCGTGACCAACCTCAACCGGGACGACCCCCGTCCTGAGGTTCAGGCCTTCCTGAAGGAATACGAAAAGCGATACGGGATCCAGCCGGACATGGTGGGGGCCTCTGCCTATGATGCCTTTATGATCATTTGCGATGCCATCAAACGGGCGGGAAGCCTCAAGGGCCCTGATATCCGCAAGGCCATTGCTGAGACCAAGGATTTTAATGGCCTTACCGGCGTGCTCAAAGGATTCACAGACATCGGCGAGGTAGTAAAGGAGGTCCAGGTACAGATCGTAAGGAACGGCCGGTTCCACCATTTCGGCGTTGTGAAGGACCTGGGACTCATCACTCCTTAACGGCGTTTATCTTCCCGGATACTTTCTGACCCCCGGCCCGAAAGCCCTTGGGTCGGGGGTTTTTTCAACTTCCGTCCCCTTTCTAACACCCCACGAGCTGATTGCCACTTGGATTAGTCAGATTTTTAGGTCCCTTTCTCTTAGCTTATGGCTTTTCAAAACCAGGCTTCAGGGTCTAAGGGAGTGATGTGTCCGAAATATGCCCTAACCTCCTACTTTCCCTCAAACCAGCTTTTTGGCACAGGAATTGCTCCATAAGGACCAGATATCCATTTTTCGACAGGAATTTGACGCCCATGTGATTTTGGTTTTGGGGTAAGCGGTAAAATAAGAAGATATGAAAAGGAGGAAAGAGGATGGTGAAAAAAGCACTGCTGGGAATAATTTGTCTGGTAATGGTGTTGGGGCTCCCCTTTACTGCCCATGCTATGGGGCTTGAAGTGGCCCTTGGGGGATGGAACCAGAAGCCCCAAGGTGATATTGGTTATAAGCCCATAACTGCCACTGATTCGTTGGATTTGGAAAAGGATCTTAAGTATGACACAGAGCTTCGCCTTACAGGAAGGGTCAAGATTGATATGCCCCTCTTTATTCCAAATATTTACCTAATGGGAACACAATGCGAATTCGACGGCACAGGCCAAAAGAATGTAAATTTTAAGTTCGGGGACGAGACATTCACGGCCAATGTGGATTTCTATTCCAAAGTCAAGTTGGACCACTATGATATTGCCCTGTATTACGGGCTTCCCTTCCTCAAAACGGCCACTGCAAAGATGCTCAACGTGGACGTGGGAGTTAACGCGCGCATAGTTGATTTCAAGGCCGAAGTTCGGCAGGACAGCACGGGCATTGAAGAGTCAAAGAGTCTCACTGTTCCGATTCCAATGGTATACATAGGGGTACAGTTTGCTCCCATTGAAAAATTTGCCATAGAGGCGGAGGGACGGGGTATTTCCTACAGCGGAAACAGCCTGATCAGTCTTATCGGCAGGATAAAGTTTAGGCCCATGGGTCCCTTTTTCATAGCAGGGGGGTACAGGTATGATAGGATAAAGATCGATGAAGAGGATGTTGATGCCGACGTGAAGTTCCATGGGCCATTTGGGGAGATGGGCATCCAATTCTAGATCACTTTTTCAATAGTTAGGATCAAAAAAGCCCCTTGGTCCCACAAAAGGGCAGGGGGTTTCTTTTTTTTGGTAATTACTGAAAATTTTTGTATCCTCCTACTTGTGGAAATGTAAGCTTAATTCCCGGAGCCAGCAACTTGATACCTTTGCCAGAATATCCATGAAACATTTTCGTTCCCAGGCCCTAATCCTTCGCATCAAAGAGTTCGGTGAGTCGGACCTCTTGGTTTCCTTTTTCACCCCAGAGGCGGGGATCCTAAAAGGTATCGCAAAGGCGGCAAAAAGGAGCCGGAAGAGGTTTGTGAACTGCTTGGACCATTTTTGCCTTGTACAATTGGAATATCATAGCAAAAAGGAAAATCAGTTGCTCTTTTTGGATGCCTGTAAATTGATAGATGGCTTTGGCCAGTTGCGGAGAGATTATGGCCTGCTTGCTACGGCAAGCTACTTGGTCGAATTGACCGAGACTCTTTTCCCACTCCACGTTAAAGAAAAGAAGATGTTTTATTTGCTTAAGGGTTCATTTGAACGATTGTGTAAGGGGGAGGCACTAGAGGAGGTTCGCCTGGTTTTCGAGGCCAGGGCCATGACCTTGGGCGGCTATGCCATAGCCACTGAGCGGTGTTGTTACTGTGGGCGCAACTATAGGGGTGAAGGTAGGGCAGTATTTGTTGCCGAAAGGGGGGGGATATCCTGCCTTGGTTGCAGGAGGGAATCAGAAAGATATCCGGGGATGGACCCGGCAAGTGTCAGGGCCTTGAGACAAATCCAAGAACCAGATGGAGAGGCAGGTCAGGAGCCTTTTCTGGAGGCCAGAACCATAGAGGAAATAAAGGCGGTCCTGGAGCAACACATTATCTACCGCCTGGGCAAGAAGCTGAAAAGCCGGGAGTATTTGGGATAAGAAATGCCAAATTTCAAATGCCAAATGCCAAACGCATTCTAATTCTTAGGTTACTGTTTTGTTATTGGTCATTTGACATTTGACATTCGTGCGTTACAACATTTCTATCGCACAGGCCATGGACACCCCGCCGCCCCCGCACAGGGTGGCAAGCCCCAGTGTCTTTCCTCGTTTTTTCATGGCATAGATAAGGGTCACCATGATTCTGCATCCTGTGGATCCAACAGGGTGGCCCAGTCCGATTCCAGAGCCGTTGACATTGGTGATCTCCCTGTTCAGGCCTAGCTCCCTTTCCACACCCAGGTACTGGGCAGCAAAGGCCTCATTGACTTCAATGAGCTCGAAGTCTTCCAGTTTTAGGTCGGGATTCTTGTTGAGGAGATCCTTAACAGCAGGGACAGGGCTCAGTCCCATGACCGACGGATGGCAGGCACCCCGGCCCACGGCTCGTATCCTGGCAAGGGGCTGGATTCCCAGCTCTTTGGCCTTATCTGCGGACATGATAACCATTCCGCTTGAGCCATCGTTTATACCTGATGAATTCCCTGCTGTGACCTTTCCCACTTTGGGGATGAAGGCTGGAGGAAGCTTTGCAAGGGCTTCCATGGTAAGTCCTGGACGGAAGTGTTCGTCCTTATCAAAGATGATGGGTGGCTTTCCCTTTTTTTGTGGTACCTCCACAGGGACGATTTCGTCCTTGAAGTCCCCCTCTTTCGTGGCCCTCTCCGCATTATTGTGGCTGCGTAGTGCCACCTCATCCATTTCTTCCCGGCTGATATTGTGCATTTGCGCTACGAATTCGGCTGTATGGCCCATGATATAGGGCTTGCCTTTGAACATCTCAAGGGGCATTCCTTCCTTTAGGGGACCGTGTTCTGGGCCGGGTAGCAGGTGAGACCCACAGTGGAGTGCATGGATCATCCAGTCCACAAAGACCTGGTCTTGGAGTCGGCATCCCCATCTGGCCCCTGGAACCACATAAGGTACGCCTGACATGTGCTCTGTCCCTCCGGCTAGGATGATCTCTGCCATGCCTGCCTGGATCATGGCCATGCCCGATATCACGGCCTCCATGCCCGAGATACACACGCGGTTTATGGTGACAGCCGCAATATTTTCAGGTATTCCGGCCATAAGTGCTGCAACCCTTGCCACATTGAGTGCATCGACCGGCTCAAGGCAACAGCCATAACGCACATCATCAATCATATCAGGCTCAATACCTGCTCGACGGATAGCCTCCTTCATGGTAACACTGGCCAAAACCGCAGCATTAACATCCTTAAGTGTTCCGCCAAAGGCACCAATGGCGGTTCTACAGGCTGAAACAATCACAACTTCTTTCATGGTAATCCCTTTCCCGAATCTGTTGGTTCTTGTGAAACTGCACTAGAGTGAAGTGTGTTAATAGATACCAATAAGATGAACCGATCAGAATCCCATTGCCAATTGTGAATCCTCAGCCAAGGATCTAAGGATTTCCGCATTTTTCAATATGCGTTTTTGATCTGCCTTTAGATTGGTCCTATTGGGTTTATGTTTTCTTTTTCGAATAATGCGTGTTTTCTTTGTTTTTGAAGCCACTGTCTTCCTCCGTTCTTTTAAATCAGATAGTGCCCATTCAGCCTACCGGCAGGAATCGGCAGTCAGCAGAGGGAATGTCGCATTGCCCGGAGTGAGGGCTATTCAGATTCCCTCTTTGTTTTATGAATTACCCAAAAGCCCCCCATCCGCTCAGGTTGCCGAAAGCTGTCAAAGAATTGCTTATATATGTCGGATGGGCGAAAAAGTCAAGCCACAAGGATTCCTTGTGCCTAAGGATGGAGAATCCGGCAGGGCCTTAGGAAAGGCCGAATGTTTCCTTAATGTATTGGACTGCGTTACTGAAGATCTTTATGCCCTCGCCTTCTCGGCCGGGGAGGGACTCGCCTCGTCGAAGGGCCTCTTCCTTTTTCCATGTCCAGTCTGGATAGTTGGTGAAATGGTTGAATGCTTCTGGGTGAGGCATTAATCCAAAGATCCGCCCGGTAGGGTCGCATATGCCCGCAATATCAAGGAGAGAGCCGTTTGGATTAAGGGGCCACTGACCTTCGGCCGGAGAGCCGTCCTCTTTACAGTATTGGACAACCACCTGGTTGTTCATAATGAGCCTATTCAAGACCTCCTCTGAGGCGTAAAATTTCCCTTCCCCGTGACGCACTGGAAGGTCCATTTGTGAGAGTCCTTTTGTGAACACACAAGGGCTGGAAGGAGAAAAGCGCAGTTTGACCCAGATGTCTATGAAGTTGCCAGTGTCATTATAGGTCAAGGCCACCTTTCTTTCGGCATAGTTTCCATCAAGGCCCGGCAACAGACCCAGGTTGACCAGGGCCTGAAATCCATTGCAGATTCCCAGGATGAGTTTGCCATCCTGGATGAAGCGTGCAATTTGCTCACCCAGATGCCGGCGCATCTTAGAGGCCATGATCACGCCGGCGCCGTGGTCATCACCCCAACTGAATCCACCGCAAAAGACCAAGATATGGTAATCATCCAGTCGGGCCCTCAGGTCTGTAGGGTTACCCAGGATAAATGCATTGATGTGTACCCGGTGTGGGTCTGCTCCGGCACACTTGAGGGCATAGTGGGTTTCATAGTCGCAATTCAGGCCATAGCCTGTAAATACGAGTGCCTTGACGCTGCTCATATGAGGTCTCCAAATGGCCGTTTCCAGCAGGATTTGAGTTCCATCACATGTTCCTGAATCAATGTCCCTCTGCTGTCCGAGATTCGGAGGGTGGGCTCCTCAGTAATTGTTCCTACCTGGGCAAACGGGACATCCGCCATGAGTTCCTCGAAGGCCTTTTTCCTCTTAGGATCTACGGTTACCAAAAATCTCCCACAGGTCTCGGAGTAAAGGAGTTGAGTAGGGGTAATGCCCTCGGCCTTTGGGACCGCCTGGAGATCAATGTCCATTCCCAACTCCCCGGCCATGGCCACCAGTGCGAGATGGATGGCCAACCCCCCTCTGCTCAGGGCATGGCAAGAGGCCACCAGTTCCTGGTCAATGGCCCTTGCCATTCTTCGATAGATAGGGAGCAATTGTTCTGCGTCCACCTGGGGCACCTTTAGTCCCACAAAGCCCATCCTTTGGTAGAATTCACTTGCCCCCAGTTCATCACGGGTCTGTCCCACCACATAGACAAGGTCTCCGGGAAATTTGGCATCCATGGTAACGCATTTGGTAATATCTTCCACTACACTGCAGACCGTGAAAAGGAGGGTAGGAAGGCCTGATACTTTTCGTCTCTCTCCATAAGGACCCCTCAGGTTGCCGTCAATATACATGCTGTCCTTTCCGGACAACAGAGGGATGCCATAGGAGAGGCAATAGTCTCTGAGCGCCCAGTTGGCACGCACAAGCTGGGCGGCCTTGTATTTTCCATCCGGGTTTTCGGTCGGGTGGTATTCAACAGAGGGCCAGCAGAAATTGTCCACGCCTCCCAAATGTTCAGGGTTGCCCCCAACGGAGACCACTTTTCGCACTGCCTCATCAATGGTGGCTGCTACCATGTGGTAGGTGTCAATAAGAGAATAGAAGGGGTTCAGGGCCTGGGAAACCGCAATACCCCTTTCGCGGTCCAGCAGGGGGCGCACCACTGCAGCATCTGTTGGGACATCCTGTTGTCTCCCCACAAGCGGTTTGATGACACTGCCGCCCTGGACCTCATGGTCATACTGGCGGGCTATCCAATTCCGTGCACAGATATTGGGCCTGGTAAGCATGTCTTTGAGAAGACGCCCATGGTCCTGGGGTTCTGTATAGACTGGCTCTGACAGGCCCCTGAGGGCAGGCGGAACCCACTCTGCATCAAACTCCCACTGGGGAAATTCGGACTGTAAAAAGTCCATACGCACATAAGCACAGGTTTTTCCCTTGTAATCCAGGCGGAGATACCCCGAGTCATTGTATTGGCCTATTACGGTGCTCTCCACAGCATGCTTTCTGGATAGCTCCATGAAGCGCTCCAGATGCTCGGGCCTCACAGCAATAGTCATTCTCTCTTGTGATTCAGAGACCCATATCTCCCACTGGTCCAGGCCCTCGTATTTCAAGGGAACCTTGTCCAGATCAACCTTGCATCCATTACTGAACCGGGCCGATTCACCCACTGACGAAGAAAGCCCACCACCTCCGCAGTCCGTAATAAAGGCAATGAGTCCTTCATCCCTGGCTTCCAGAAGAAAATCATGCATCTTTTTTTGCGTGTAAGGGTCACCGATCTGGACATGTCCGGCAGGTGTGTGTTCACTATAGGTTTCAGAGGCTGCCGTAACTCCATGAATGCCGTCTTTGCCAACCCGGCCACCTGACATGATGATGAGGTCGCCTGGACTCGTGATTTTCTTATGAGAAGACTCCCCTCCTATCTCAGCGGGCATGATACCCATGGCAGTGACAAATACCAGGCATTTGCCCAGGTAAGACTCATCAAAGAGCAGCAGACCGTAAGGCGTAGGCACTCCACTTTTGTTGCCTCCGTCTCTCACACCTTCGATTACCCCATCCAAAAGCCTGCGCGGGTGAAGATGTGGAGAAAGCTCGCCATTGTAATCCCGTGGCCCTACACAGTAGGCATACATGCCAAGGATTAGTTTTGACCCCTTGCCAGTGCCCATGGGATCGCGGTAGATGCCCACAATACCGGTAAGGGCTCCACCGTATGCCTCCATGTTGGAAGGACTGTTATGTGTCTCACCCGTGATGACATAATAGCTATCCTCGTCAAAACGGCCGACCCCTGCGTTGTCCCACAGCACCGAGACAACCCAATCCTTTTTCTTGGCTAGTTCCAGAGTGGGTTCTTCTATGCAGGTCTTAAAGAGATTATCCACCACCTTTTTTTCACCAGAGGCCAGGTCATGGTAACGGAACAGCCCCCTGAAGGTGTTGTGATTGCAATGGTCGCTGCGGGCCTGGGAAATGTATTCCAGCTCCACGTCTGTGGGGAGACTAAGCCCAAGCTTCTTTCTCTCTTCAAGGATATCGTCTCTCAGAAAGTATTGTCGGATAACCGGAATGTCGCTGTCTCTGAGAGCCAGATTCCTTTCTAGTGAAATGCGTCTGAGTTCTTCATCGCTCCCAATGGGGATTATGGAGACTTGGGGTTCGTGCTCCAACATGACCTTAGGAATAGGAAACCCAATGCCTTTTTCAGGATCCCAGTTATTTCTGGAATAGACCTTCCACTGTTGTATGATGTCATTTGCCAGGAGATCCCGGGCAATGCTTTCAACCTGATATTTTTGAAGATTCCCTCTGATCTCATAAAGTTTGGACGTATAAATGGCTTGGTCAGGGCCAAGTTGTATGCCCAGAAGGTCTTCTATGGCCTCGCCAGCCGTGCTGCCGGCAGTATCCCTAACTCCTGGCCGGAAGCCTATCCAGATCAGCCAGTCGAAGTCCTTGGAAATGGGCTTGTATGAAGATTCCTCTGTGACAGGGTTGGTGAAGATTTCCTTCCGAACCTGCTCCAACTGTGCCTCAGTAAGGGACGAATCAAAGGTTAGAACGCGGATCACCCGGATTCCTTCCACATCGAATCCGAAATACTCCCTGGCCTTTTTCTGAACAGTGGCCCCTTCAGCGTCAAAAAGTTCCCTCTTTAGCCTGATTTCAAGCCTGGCTGGCATGATATCTCCATTTTGGTTGAGGTAGATTGGATCTGGCTATGGTGAGTCTAAATGATCCATGCTGAGGAGTCAACAGGGTTGCCATACCAGGGGTTGAAATCAGAGGGGTGAATGAATATATTGGAATTGGCATTTTTATCCACAAACTTTGATTTATGTATGGATACAGGTTATGGTATGATATTTGTAGTAAGAATACCGATACGAACATAATGGAAATTTGGCCGTAATAGGCAGGATTAATTATTGATGAACACCTAAAAAGGCATGGTATTAAAATGAAAGATGAGAAATTTATGATAGAGAGCGAAAGAGCTTCCAAGATCCCAAACCAGAAAGAACTGGAAAAGGAACTGAGTGATTACCTTTCCAAGAAATATGGGAACCGGGTAAAGGTAATATCCCCCTTTGTTTTTCCCAAGGCCGAAGGGGGGCGGACAGACGAAGGCACTTCGGGCAAAGAAGAGGGCCTGCCTGCCTTTGACATGCTCCCCGAGGAGCTGGAGGCCTATTTGGACAGTTATGTGGTCAAGCAAAAGGATGCCAAGGCCATCTTGGCCACAAAGATATGCACACATTTTAATCGAATAAAGCATACCAAGCGTGCGGAAAAGGCCGGTCATTCCCGTGTTGGGATGATAAAGAACAATGTGCTAATGATAGGCCCTACTGGTGTTGGAAAGACCTATATGATCAAGCTTATCGCCCAGAAACTGGGAGTGCCTTTTGTAAAGGGTGATGCTACCAAGTTCAGCGAAACAGGTTATGTGGGAGGCGATGTGGAAGATCTCGTCCGGGACTTGGTCTATGAAGCCAACGAGGATATTTCCTTGGCTGAAAATGGCATCATCTACATTGATGAGATCGACAAGATAGCCTCTGCCCAGAACTTCTTCGGCCATGACGTGTCCCGTACCGGTGTCCAGAGAGCCCTTCTTAAACCCATGGAAGAGACAGAGGTGGACCTCAAGGTCCCTCATGATCCCATATCCCAGATCCAGGCCATAGAGCATTACCGAAGGACAGGTAAGAAAGAGAAAAAGGTGGTCAATACCAGAAATATTCTCTTCATTATGAGTGGGGCCTTCGGTGAACTGGCCAAGATCATCAAGAGGCGATTGCAGAAACAAGGTATAGGGTTTGAGGCGGATGTGCGCTCACCTGAGGTGCAGTGGGATATCTTGAAGGAGGTTACTGCCCAGGATCTCATTGAATTTGGTTTTGAGTCCGAATTTGTTGGCAGGCTTCCTGTTATCGTGGTGTTTGATGAGCTTACCAAAGAGGATTTGGTTGAGATTCTCAAGAATCCCAACAACCCTATTATTATCAGCAAACGGCTGGATTTCAGGGCCTATGGCATTGACATAACGTTTGAGGATGAGGCATTGATAAAGATCGCCGAGATAGCTGCTGAGGAAAAGACAGGGGCCAGAGGTCTCGTGAGCGCCATCGAGAAGGTCTTGATACCATTTGAGAAAAAGCTCCCTTCCACCAACATACGGAAGTTCGTGGTGACAACAGCGGTGGTAGAGAATCCCGAGAAGGAGCTGGAATTGTTGCTAGCCAATCCTTCTGATCCGGAACGGGAGAGACGCTTTGAGCTGGCTAAGGAAAAGGAGTTTGAAAATATCAAGGCCTATATCTCTCAACGCAAGGAGGAGTTTACCAAGAAGTCAGGCTTGGAAATCAGCGAAAGACGCATGGCTTTGATTGCAACCCTTTATCTCAAAAATGTCACGGACGTGAACGCAGCCTTTGATGATTTCAAAGAAATGGTTGAGCAGATCAGGCTGGAAGAGGCCTCCATGCTGGAAAAACTTGACATCCATATTACCTTTGATGACAGTGCCATTGATGCCATTGTTGATCAGGCCATCAAGACAGGGGAAGAGGCGGGATCTTTGGCCTTTAATCTTGCCAAGAAGTTGGAATATGGCCTTAAACTGGTAAAAGAGCGTGCGGGTGTGGACAACTTCGTCATCAATGAAGAAGCAGTGCTGGATATGGAAAAATACGTAAATGAGCTTATCAAACGGTACTACAGGCAGGAATATCAGGCATAGCCCCCGACCTGAATGCCCTCCCAATTCCCTCCAGCCTTTTCTTCCACCCCTGCTACTAGATGGAGGTGCACGTTGGCCTTTCCGGGCCTTCTGCGGATAGGGAGCACTGAGGAATAGAAAATGATTGGCATATCCAAACTGTATTGCGGTACGGTGGAACCATCTGATGCCTTACGATATGGAAGGCAGTCAAAGAATTTGCCTTCCCACCTCCTTCAATTTTCTGCGGACAAAAGACCTGTAGTGGTTTGGAACGTAACACGGGCGTGCAACCTACGATGCGTTCATTGCTATGCCAAGGCCCAGAGCCAGGGCGAGAAAGGGGAGCTTTCCTATGAAGAGGGTATTGCCCTGATCGATGACCTGGCCGACTTTGGCGCACCCGTGTTGCTTTTCAGCGGTGGGGAACCCCTTGTTAGACCTGATTTGACAAAGCTTGCCCGATATGCTGTGAGCAAAGGGATGAGGGCAGTGATCTCAACAAACGGCACCCTCATAAGCAGGGAAAAGGCCGAGGAATTAAGGGGTATTGGGCTTTCTTACGTTGGGGTCAGCCTAGATGGTATGGAGGAGGTCAACGATCGGTTCCGCGGAAAAAAGGGCGCGTTTAAGGCTGCCATGGAGGGGATCAAGAATTGTCAGGCCGTGGGGCTGAAGGTGGGCCTTCGTTTTACCATAAATCGAATGAATGCCGGAGAGATCCCTCGCATATTTGATTTACTGGAGAAGGAAGGGATACC
>Ga0164310_10001303_pt1 | contig 13985 bp, 8 predicted proteins | sample GuaBasSedimGuay1_FD_121795 | JGI IMG/M metagenome (GOLD analysis project Ga0164310, IMG submission 121795) | Subseafloor sediment microbial communities from Guaymas Basin, Gulf of California, Mexico - Guay1, Core 4569-9, 0-3 cm | ecosystem: Environmental > Aquatic > Marine > Hydrothermal vents >... | reverse complement strand
CCCTGCAGAGCTCCTCGGCCTGCCACTGGCCCACAACGAAGAAGTCCTCCCTCCAGATCTCCCTCATTAGCCCTTCCGGGGTCATCGTCCTTATAAGCTCAGAGAACTCCGGACCTCCGAGCCCCTCCTCACACCTCGCAGCGAGCACTATCGTCCCCCCCTCCTCGACGGCCGGGAGTGCCGCTGTGTAGCCCTTTACAGCCTGGTAGAACGTCAGGTCCAGGGGGTAGCCAGCAGAGGTCGTGAGCACAACATCGGCGGGCTCGGGCAGGACGACCTCAACCTGGCGTCTCACGAACCTTACGGCCTCGAGGTGGGCCTCCTCCAGATCCCCTGCGAAGATGCCGGTTATCCTCCTGTCCTCGCTGAGGCTGACGTTCAGTATGAAGTCCACCCCCACCATGCGGGCCATCTCGAGGATCTCCTCGTGGAAGGGGTTGCCCTCTAAAACTCCCTCCCTGGCGTTGGGATGCTCCAGCACTTTGGGGCTGTGCATAACCTTTACCGTCTCGAGCCCGGCTATCCCCGGACATAAGGCCTTCCTACCCCCGGAGAACCCTGCCATGAGGTGGGGCTCCACAAGTCCCGTGAGCACCCTAAGCTCAGCCCTCAGATATTCTCCGTCTATCCACACCGGAGTGCCCCTGGATGTGTGCCCCACGAGCACCTGCTCTTCCCGGACCCTTGCCCTGTGGTTCACCACCCTGTAGCTCCCGGCCACCTCCTCCCCGAGGAGTTCTACAAGTTCCTCCCCCTCGTTCGGCCTGTGGATGCCCGTGGCAATAAGTATCGTTATCCTGTCCTTTGGGATGCCCGCCTCCTCGAGGGCGTCTAAAAGGGGCGGAAGGATGACCCCGTTGGGCACGGGCCGGGTGATGTCGGAGACCACCACGCAAGCGCTTCTTTTCCCTCTCGCAAGCTCCCTCAGGGGAGGGGAGCCTATGGGCTCCTCCAGGGCCCTCGCAACCTCCCCCTCTGGGTCGTCCAGGGGAGGAAGGGGGTTCATGTGGAGCACTCCTATGAGGTTCTCATCCGGGACCTCGAGCTTCAGCCCATCCCTTCCGTAGCGAAGCTCCACCTCCATGGCCCTACCTCCAAATATTGAAATTAGTTACTTGACTTCAATTTTATCCCTCTTTCCGCACTTCCTTGGCCTTGTCTTCCAAGGGGGAGCGCACCCTAAGTTGACATTTGGAGCCTCTTAAGATAATTCGATACCTAATTGTCTAAGAGTTTCTTCTATTTTATCTTCATATTCCTGTTCAGAAATCTCTCCCTCTCTAGCAATGAGCTCTATTTCTAAGGAATCAAATTTACTCTGTAAGAAGTTCATCATCCCCATGATGTCGGACACCTTACCTTTAGGTACTTGGAACCTAAGCTTTATCTCACTTCTGACTTCGCCCAGCCGAGGTCTGAATTCCTCCTGTTCCTCTTTCTCATGGACACCTGGTCTCCTTTCTCTATCGACAAACTTTATCCGGGTTTCTAGTATTTCTTCAGGGACTTTTTCTTCTTTTTGCTTTGAACATATTGACTCGTTTATAAGTACCTCGTTGCTGGAAAATGAGAAAGACGAAGCAGGGACATGCTTCTTGAAATACCGGCAAACTGGTTTATCACCCTCAAGTTCACCTAAGCCGAAAAGACCCATATTTACGCCCTCGGCAAATCCCTCGGCTAAGACCTCTTTGCTTATTGGCCTCGGTTCTCCAGGTGTCTGGATGGAGGATTGATATATCTGCCTCGTGGAGACGTATTCTCTGTCGGAGAGGTATTTCTCCTTGATGACTAAAGGGGCTATTTTTTCTAAGATCTCCCCGTCGGACCGGAGCCTGTCGTAGACTTCTTCGTCAATTCCTTTCTCTTCCCCGTAAGTGGGGACTCCTAAGTCTATGTCTTTAAATCCCTCTCTTGTAGGAACTGCGACCATCCGATAAAGCCTACGGATGTACTCCTTCAAATCCGATTCTACCTTCCCTAACTTCTTCTTAATGTCCCTTCTTTGATCATCTGAGAGTGTAAGAGTTCTATCCTGTTCTATGAGCTCGTAAGCGATTTTACGCTTTACGAGTTCAACGAAGCTTGGCCTTTCGGACTCCATGGGATAGAGGAAGAAAATCGTGTTCGGGTAGCTCCTCGGTGATATCCCCTTCCTTGCTTTGATGTTTTCCATCACCGCCTTATCTTTCCTTCTCAAGATGACGAGCTTTAGCTCCTCGGAATCCGGGATATCACCTGCATTTTCCTTCCAAACGAAGGTCTTAAGTTTTGCGCCTTTGATGCTATCCTTCAGAAGCTCCTGCTCTACCTCGACGATTTCATCCTCCTTGACATTCTCCATATTGTTCAGCAGCAAGCGGTTTATGTTCGGCTGACTGCTGAAGAAATATTTCCCATCCGTATCCGTACTCCATAGATAAGAGAGCTTGTTTTTTAACTGCTCAAAGGCCTCTACGACAACGCTGGCCGGATTATGTAGTGTAGTTGCGGATCGTTTTATCTCCCCCAGGGTTGCCCCCCGCTCGTGACCTCCCGAGAAGGAGTAAAGGAATATGGTGGTCGCGCTCCGAGTGCCCAATTTCAATCCCCGATAGGCGCTTCCCAGGGACACGTCCACCTTTTTAGCCCCGGAGTTCACATCGGTTATGTCCGCCGCTATGACGCTGTTGTACTCCGGGCCGATATGTTTTAGAAGTTCCTGTCGGATCTCCTGATTTGCCAGATCGAAATCCGCCAAGCTTATATACGGTTTATCTGTATCTTTCAGCGAGTAGACCACAAGGGAAAGAAGCCTGAGCACACCTCGGGCCCTTTGGAACATAGGAAAGCTTCCCCACCGGTGATATAGCACATCCACTACCTCTGGCATAAAGGGATAAGAGTCGAGAAATCTGTCTCTATATTGGCTCGGCAGAATTCCGGCCGGGAGTATACCCTCCCTTTCCGCATATTCCATGAATTCCGTGACGACCTCCCTTGCACCGTCTTCGTCGAAGCTGCTGAAGAGCCGTCTTCTGATGATTTGAGTGACCTCGTTTTCCTGGATCGGCGATTTTATGATCTCCCTTCTTCCTGTTATATTCTGAAGTTGAGCGACTATCTCCTCACCTCTCGGGCTTTTATCGTAAGGGTTGCTCGGCGTCGTGGTGAACACCAAAGAAACGCCCGCCATCTCGCTTACCACATTGGTAAGGTTGTGTAGAAATGTCAAAGTTAATGCCGTCAAAGTCTTGTTTCCGACTTTAACCGCATCCGCAACGTTGAGATATGGGACAAGCTCGTCCATAAGGATCAGGACGGGGAGATGATCCGATAAAAGCTTCTTTATCTGCTCCCCGCCTGGAGGCACGGGGGACACAAAATTCTTTTTGCTTCCTGTCAGTTGTTCCTCCATTACTCCCCACAGGGTGTCAAATTTCTCAGCGGTGTCTCCCGTGTTCAGCTTTTCCCCGACGATGACTACAGGATTCGTCTTCCACTCCCTTGCCTTATGATACATCGCTATGAGCGCATGGGTCTTGCCCCCACCAAAGGGTGTCTGGAGCTGTATGACCGGATCGCCGCCTTCTCTAAGCAGACGCCTTTCTACGATATTAAGCAGGTTTTTAAGCGCCTGGGTCATATATGTCTTCCTGAAGAAAGCATCAGGATCCTTATAGTCATCAGGCCCTTCCCCATTGTAAACTCCCCACAGGTCGGCGGCGAACACTTCCATCGTGAGCTTACCCTCTAAGATGTCCCTATGGGGTATAGCAATTGTATGGAACGCTCTCATCAGAACAACCTCCCCTGTAGAGGTTTCTCTTCTTTTGTCTGCTCCCTTATGCGTTCTCTACCCGCCAGAAATCCGTCTAAGAGCTTTTTCTCCTTGTTCTCAACGGGCAGAGTTTCAGATATAGCCTGAGCGACACGATAAAACGCCTCACTCCGACCATATCCCGATTCTCTGAGCAATTTCAGCATCTCATCACGCCTACCTTTCTCCCAGTATAGAAGAACGGCGTGAAGAATATCTATCAGCTCCGATGAACCTCCAAGATCCCTGAGGTTCCTTTCGTGCGGCCCCAGAACCCTGATGAACTCCTTCTCCTTTTTGATGAACGATCTCCCCCATTCTTGAGCAAGATCAATTCCACAGCTCTGGGCGAGTTTGCGCGCTTCATCGAAATGTACCCTCGCAGCGCCGTAGTTCCAGCGGTAGAGAACGTAGAACCGGGTCAGGTCAGAGATTTCGCCAGCAAAACCATCGTGCAATATCTGTCGGACAGCATAATCTGTAACGATTTTCCGAACGTCCTCCAGCAGCCGATCGGCGCGGATGATGTTACCCTCGTAGTCTATCACTTTCTCGTATTTGCCGAAGACCTCGATCGCCGATCCGATCGCGGCGATGAAAAAGTCCGCTCCACTGATCCCTTCCTCCCAGAGTCTCCAGAGTTTCGAGTTGAGATGCCCTTTGAGTTCCTCTTTTACTTCATTGTAAAACCCTGTTGGCTGGCGCTCCATTTTACGGGCGACGATGTATATCGAGGAGGCAAGAGCGGCGGATTCTTTCGCCCTCAAACGAGCCTGCATTTCGGTATGTAGCGGCCACGCACCAGTTATAACCAAACCTGAGTCCAAAAGAGAGTTTATAAGCGTCTCCCATCCTTCGGTGGATTTATGGGCGTAGACGATAACAGCGATGCCATTGGGCTTTAGAACTCGGTGGATCTCTTGAAAAGATTTTTTAAGCATCTCCTCAAAGAACCTTTTTCCTTCTTCAAATCCTCCTGGACCGTTAGAATAAGCGACAATCTCGTTCTTTTTGGGAGTCAAAGGTGTCGAGAAAAGTTCGGGATACAGATCTCCTATTGTCCTTTTAAGCCACACATAGAAGAAATCGGAGAGATACGAATATGGCACGTTGTCGTAATAGGGAGGATCGGTAAAGACCGCATCGAAGAAGTTATCGGGATAAGACAAGAAGGTAGCAGAAAATTGGGTAACGGTTGGGACTTGAAATTCAGGGTTCGAGATTTGGGAGCAGTGATCAATTATTCTTTCTATCCATTTCTGCATATTTGGCCATCCAACATCAGTGAAGGGATTTACTTCAACATAATCCCAAACTATAGGCAATGCTTGTCTTCCAAACACATGTTCGATTTTTTCACCTACAACGTTGTAAACTACGAGATTTGCATTCTTATCAGCCAACCTATCAAAGATAATCGCCAAATAACTCACCACCGCTTTTGCATACTCCTCCATATATCCCTCTTCTGACATTTTTCGATATGCCTTCCTTATCTTTTCCACGAAGATAATCAGAGCCAGTCTCTGTCTTGCGTTGAAAAGGTCACCCCATGCGTCAAGTCCATAATTTCTGACTGAAAACGCCCTTTCTGCACCTCTTCCTTTTCCTTCAGGAGTTGGTTCATCCGGCACTGGATCTATTCCCCATTCCTCCATCAGCTTCCGTCTCTTCTCCTCCAGGTATATCTCCGCTTCCCTGAAGCCCTTCTTGTCTTTCTCAGTAGCGATTCTATACTTTTTTCCACTTGTACCCGGCTTATGCAACACAACGGCGACCATACGCTGTCCAGCCTTGCCTTCCTGGAACAGCCTCCTTGTGGTCTCAGCATCTACCACCGATCCGCAGACCGGACAGGTGGCTATTGCCCTTGAGATGGTGCCATAAGATGGGTTGAACCTCTCAGGCATCCTTTCATATCCATCGCCCACTACCTTGAACTTCACCTCTTTTCCCTCTACATAGGGATAAAGGGCAACTCCTTTGTTTGATTTCTTCGCAAGCCAGAACTGTCTCATCAGAGGTATCTCTGCCCCGCAGGAGGGATTTTGGCAGGGGATCGTCCTGGCCCAGATGTAGCCCACGGGGATAAAGCCATCGGGGTCTTCCGGATAAAATCTCCCGATTTCCTTCTTCGCTTCTTCTAAAACCCATTCCCCCCACCTCTTCACATCCTCTAAGAGTTTATTTTCTACCCTTACTTTCTCCTTTACTCCCAAATTACCCTCTATTTCAATCTCTTCGGGTTTCCCGTATTTCTGCGAATACTCAAGCGTGCATTTCAGGATAAGCACGGCAACGGGGTTATAGTCTCCGGCATAAGTCTCACAACCAAGTCGTAGAGCTTCCAGAGGGATTGCCCCACCGCCGGCAAAAGGATCTAACACCTTCGGAGGCTTCCCACCGTTTGCTTCCAAAATGTCCTTCCTTGCCTTTTCTATCAGGTGCTTTTTAAGGGAGTTCTCCCATTTTGAAAGCTCAATGATGAAATCCCGTTTGTTGTTCCACTCGTCTATGTCGTCTGGTGCCGGGATCAAAGCAGCATAGTTGGTCGCACGAGATGCAGCTAAAGGACGTCTTGCCCACCAGATATGAAGCGTAGAGATATGACCGTGGCGGATGCTCTTCTCCTTTGCCGACTCTGCACTGACTTCCTTAACCGGAAAACTTTCTTCTATAAACCGCCTTTGTTTATCAGACATCTCTGTCTCCTTTTTCTGCTATCTCGTTAAAGGAAACTATATACCTTACCACCTCTATCCTTTCCTCAGGTCTTAATCTTTCCGCTGGATTATGGATGATATAAAGCTCGGGATTTGTGGCTGCATTCATCACGGCATATAGGTAATAGTCATCTCCGAACCTTCTTGCCTTAAACCATTCGTTTTGAGTAAGAGCCACAGCTCCTGTACCTGCCCTCGCTTTAACCTCAATATATCTAATGTTTCCATTTTTGTCTTTTGAGCGGATATCAAATCCAAGGTCTTGGTCGGATACATCCTCAGGAATTCTGCCATGAGCGATTTCATATTCCATAGCCTTTTCCATCCCAATACACTCTATCTCAGGATCGCTGTGCATAATATCTTCCAACTCAAGGTCCTTGCCCGGTTTGACCCTTATGATCCCCACAAACCTCGGCATGCTCATCGTGAGGTTCTTTTCTTTTTCTATCCGATCCCTCAGCTCCTCCAGAGCCTTCTGATACCTCTCAAGTCTCTCCTTTTTATTTCTGATCGGAAGGTCAACGTTCTCCCCTTGGTCCCTGCGGCTGTAAAGTTGTATCAGCTCGCCGTCCAGTTTCACGATAAGATGGTTCAGGGACTTAATTCCGTATTTCTCTTTAATCTCTATCTGCCGCAGACGCTCTCTCAGAAGCTCCTCTTTGTATTCCTCAAGGGCCGATATGGCATATTCTGAGGCCAGTTTCTTGAGATGCTCTATATCGACGAGTTCCCCCTGGGAAGTTTCCCCCTCTTTGAGGTCCCAGATGATTTCGGGGGAGATCGGGTTTACCTCTTTTCCATCTGTATAAAATCCGAAGAGCCTTTTGCCTACTACATTGCCCGTGCCGTCTTTGATCTCTCCCTCGTAGAAAAGGATGTACCCGTCCATCCGTCCATCTGGGTCCATGAAAACCGCCCCATTCAGAAGGGAATCTGAAAGATTGGCTTCCACCCACACCATTAAAGCCTCAAAGAGCGGATGGCCGAATGAGACAAATTCAGCATCGGGGTTCTTAAAGGCTATCTCCTTATCAAATGTTACCTTGGGATATCTCCTCAATAACTCCCCATAGTTTCTTTTAAAACCATCGTCCTCTGCGACCCTGCGTATATCTAATGGGACGAAATCTATAGCTAAGAATCCATCCTTGCGTTCCCTGAGCTTACCTCCTAACTTGGTAAATCCTTTTTTAAAGAAAGCCTCCGTATATTCGGGGATGAGCCTATGTTCCCGTGCCCTCTCCGCCATCTCCCTAATACGGGTATAGTCTATGTAGCGGGTGGCGAGGGTCTCGCCGAGGTGCTCTTTTACCTTAGCTATATAATCTTCGTCTACAGTGATGTCTATCTCGCTTAATATCTCATCTATGTTCCTTGCGCTGGCGGCCGCTTCCATCATAAGTTGGGAGAGATTCTTATCCCTGAGCACATCGCTTAGCACATCGAAAACTTTGTCGCTCCCTAAAGCCTTCTTAATTTCATCTAGTTTATCGAAAAGCTTCTTCAGCACCTTCCCTTCACGGGTGTCTTCCGCTACAAGGTTGAAGACATAAACCTCTTTCTGTTGGCCGTAGCGGTGGATTCTTCCCATTCTCTGCTCAAGTCTGTTGGGATTCCATGGGATATCGTAGTTAATCATCATATTGCAGAACTGGAGATTGATCCCCTCTCCGGCCGCCTCGGTGGCCACCATAACTTCGGTTTCGTTTTTGAATATCTTCTCCGCCTTTATCCTTTCCTCTAACTTCATCCCACCGTGGATCGTGTTGACCTTGTATCCCCAATTTCTGATCTTCTTCTCCAAGTATTCCAAAGTGTCTCTGGACTCAGTAAAAATAAGGATTTTTCTGTTCTGCTCCCCTGAATATCTGCGTGCCAGATCCTCCAAGGACCTTCGAAGCTGTTTGAGTTTGATTTCCTCTTCGTTTTGGATAATGTTTCTGGCGTGATTTATTAGTTCGTCAATGGTTTCTATCTCTTTCCTCAATTCTTCCCTATTTTCGGCAACGCTTAAAGTTTCCCATATTTCCTCCTCTTTCCACCTTTCTTCTTCGCTTAGGTCCTCAACCGTATCGAAATCGAAAGTTTCATCAGAAAGCTTTTCTCTCCCTTGAACTCCTTCAAGTAATTCTTCCAGCCGTTTTTTTCTTCTCTCCAGCGACTTAAGCAGAGCATAGACACTGGAGGCCAACCGGCGCTGTAGTATGACCAAGGCGAAAGCGATGTTCCTCTTTTTCCCTTTCGTTAGAGCCTTGTTATACTGAGTGTTAACGTATTTAGATAGTTCGTTGTAAAGCTGCTTCTCATTAGGCGAATCAGTCCCTAAATTGAAGGTGATGGTCTTTACATGCCTGGGCAGGAAAAGGGGTCTTCCTTCGAAATCTTTTAAGTCCTCTTTGATGCGTCTGATGAACAGTGGATTATCCTTGTTCCTGATAGATTCCTCAATCATCTCGTTTGTGGCAAAAAAGCCCGGCTCGAGAAGATCGAGGAAGAGCCTGAAGTTTTCAGGGTCACCTTTATGCGGCGTTGCGGTCAGAAATAGCAAGTGTTCGGTTATCCGTGAGAGAATTTCCCCCAACCTGTAACGGCTGGTCTTCGATGTTTTGTCCCCATAGCGATAGGCGCTCATCTTGTGGGCTTCGTCTACGATGACCAAGTCGAAGTGAGCAGCGGAAAGCGAAGGGAGTACATCATCCCTTTTGGCAAAATCGATTGAGGTGATAATCTGTTTTTCCCGCAGCCAGACGTTTTCTCCGTAGTGGGCGTTTAAAAGTCCTCTGTCAACTACAACGAACTTTTCTTCAAATCTCTCAACTAATTCTCTCCGCCACTGATCCTTGAGGTGACCAGGGACTACTATCAGGATATTTTCTATCAGATGCCGGAGCTTCAGTTCCTTGATGATAAGCCCCGCCATGATAGTTTTTCCAGCTCCAGGGTCGTCTGCGATCAAAAAGCGGATTCTCGGAAGCTTCAAAACATAACCGTACACACATTCGATTTGATGGGGAAGTGGGTCCACTTTAGAGGTGTTCATCGCTAATAAGGGGTCATATATGGATGCATATCGGTAGCGAAGTGTCTCCAGAGCCATAAAGACCTTCCAAGGATCTTCGGAACAGGTAATACCTGTGCCGACGATAGAAAATTTGGATATCTCCTTTCGGGGAATAAGTTGGTCAATAGGCGTTTGGGAGGGTATAGTAACTCCAATAATGCGAATATACCCTCCGATCTCCTCGATGAGTTTAACCTCGACCGGCTCAGGCCAGTAAGGACCTTTAATGATACTCCCTGTTTTAAGGTCTTGTATCATATCGTCCTCTTTCAACTGACTGGGCATGGTTTGCAGAAGCAGCCCGACTTGCTACATGCAATATGATGCCAAGATAGAGCATAACTAACATAAGACCTATTAAGGTTTCCGCAATTACCAAGACCTGAGGGAAAAGGCGCAAAGGAGAGATATCGCCATATCCTAATGTCGTAATCGTTACAAAGGAGAAATAGATAAAATTCCACCAATTGACATCTTCAATTTCCCCAGTGTTAAAGAAGGGGTGATCCTTTGGGCTTTCTAAGTAGCAGGCATAGAACCACAGCGAGAAAATTATCACAACCCCTATGTAAGCTGCTAAAAAGGTGGCTATGGCTTTCCCGAAAGGATAAGTTCTTAGGTATTGAGGTTTAAAGAAGCCTTTGATGGTAGAAACAAACCCTTCAGGAAGATGTCTTAATCCACGCATCAGATATACCTCAAGTAGATTTCCTGCCGGTAAGCCAAACCCCATGCCAAGACCAAATAAAAGACCCATACCAAGGCCGTTGATAATAAACCTCAAGGAATGTTCTTTAATTGCTTTAAGACTACCAAAAGCAAGACCTAAGATGATACCTCTACTAAGTCCATCGATAAACATTGTGGAAGGCTTTAATGAAGGCTCCTCAGTAGATAATGCTTTTATAAATCCTAAGAAGAGTCCAAGGCTAAATCCTCCAATGATGAGACCGCTCACGCTCTCCAAGCTTAACCCTGGAATGACCTTGAGGCCAATACTAACGATAAAAGACATAGCGAGTCCTCTGAAAAGCCCTGTAGCAAGACCTTCGGTGAGTCCCCGAGTAATTCCATGAATAAGGCCCATAATAAGTCCCCAAATGAAGATATTTACAATACCTCGAACTGGTTTTTCATTCAGAGCCTTCCATATCGCTATAAACCCCTTACCGGAGAAAGCACATGCCATAGGCCATAATACTATAACTGCCTCAAGGACTATTGCCAGGATGATAAGAAATACCACCAGCAGCCTACTTTGATTCTTGGCTCTCATTATGTTGGAAACTATATCGACGCTGGACAGATAAAAAAGCTTCAATGTATTTAGAACTTTCCTCAACTTCCCTAAGGAAGCTATTGAGTTCGTATAGTTTGTCTTCTCGCCTGGCTATCTCGACACCAATCGCATAACATAGACCACGAAATACCATTTGCAATTCTCTTGCCTCCTTGGAGACTTGAGTTATGAACTCTTCTATCTTCTTCATTGTGGAGAGGTTATAGCTTTCGGGGCCCTTTATAAATGTTTCTACCCAGAATTCATGTATGAATCTATTTCGCTTTTTTACAAAGGTGTCTAAATGGGACTCAAAATCAGGTTCGAATATCTGTGCACCTTTTAGAGCATTTTTTAACTGGCCAAGGGTATATCTCCTACGCTTTGGATCATCTGATAGAAAATCTGAAGGGTGTATGTCCGTGAGCGACAGGAGAGCGCAACATACCATGATTTCGTGTTCAAGGCACTGGAGTTGTATTAGAAGGGCTCCCGACCGCATTAGTAGATAGTTTCTATATGCCTTTAACCTTTTCTCCTCTTCAAGCCAGTTTTTGACCGTATCTTTTCCAAACCACTCTTCAGCCTTTATAAGCCAGTCTCCTAAGGCAAGTTTAATATGATCGTCTTTCGTCCTACTAGCCAGAATTACCAATATTCGCCATACCTTTCGCATTTCTAATTCGCTCAACCTCCGTCTAAAGATAATCGCCGCCGTTTGAAGCTCTACCCCCATTTTGGTGAGGATAGACCTTTCTTCATCAGTAAGCAGATCCATGATATCCATTGGTTGTCACTCCTTTGAGTAGCTTTATATTATGAGCAGGAGGTGATAGATATGCCAAGAAGACCTTTTTACATTACTTGCATTACCCATACATTACCTTTGTGTTACCTTGGACAGCACGTAGCGAAGTACCTTGCCGGTGCCTTTGGACATCAGCACCCCATGCCGGACCAAATCTCCAAGTTCCAGATAGGCGGTCTTGTTTGAGACACCATTTAACTCACGATACTCCCGGTTGGTGATGCTTCCCCTCTCCTTCACCCACATCACCGCCTTGATCTGGCGTTCGTTCAGCCCGAGGGACCTCAGGTAGTCTTCGGTCCAGATGTCCTTCCGGAAGGTGAGCCAGATTGCTCCCTGGTCCTCACGCCACTCCGGTTCGGGCAGACCCGCCCTCCTGCACTCGTCCAAAATCTTCTGGATTCCCGCCCCCCACTGCTCGATCCATCCTGCGTAGAAGAACATCTCGGCGATCTTGCGGTTACGAGGACAGGAAGGATGAGTGCGCTTGAGGTCCTCAGGTCGCAGGGGTGAGGGAAGCGTGCCCGGGTTCAGGATGACCATGTAATCGTCGAACCAGCGCACTTGGATATGACTCCCTGAGAGGTAATCCCGATGACAAACTGCGTTGACTACGGCCTCCCGTAGGGCCTCCAGGGGATATTCCCAGATGACCTCCCGGGCAGGCTCAGGTGTAGGTCCGTAACTGGTCTGTAAGTGCTAACGGAAGTATGTCATAGCCCCATCGACCTGGTCCCAGAGCGTCCCGTAGATGGGGTGGTCGTCGGTGACGAAGGTGGGGGTGCGGAAGCGCCCGATGCGCAGAAAAGCCTGGACGTAGAAATACTGCGGCTCCCTTCCGAACAGGAGGACGGCCGCACGGGTGATTCCCCCATCTTCGGTGAGCAGGCCGAGCTTTCGCAGCACCGTCTCGTCGTCCTCATCTTCGGGGATGGGACGACGCCCCTTAAGGTTACACAGCCTTCGGAACCGCCGGATCTGTTCCGGGTCAAGGTGCTCCCACCGGGCACGGCGTTCGGGCAGGGCGTCCCATGTCTGCCCCGTCCGCTCCAGCACCCAGCGGGTCTCCTCCTCATCGGTGGCGATGCGGTCGGTGCTCCCAGAACGCACATAAGCCCGGCCACGGTAGCATACGGGCTTGGACAAGCTCTCCTCCACGACGATGCGCACGACGGGCTTTCCTTCCACCTCGCCAAGCTCCAAGCGGGCGTTGACTCCCAGCTCCTCCCGAATTTTGTTCGCCCAATCCCTCAGGCTTTCCTCGCCGACGGAAGCACCGACGATCGTGCCGTCGTCCCCCACGCCGACCCAGACCTCACCGCCTTTCGTATTTGCGAAGGCACAGAGGGTGCACAGGGCTTCCCTGCCGAAGGAGCGTCGGAACTCGCACCGCTCGTTTTCGCCGGTTTGCAGCGCCCTTCTCAAATGCTCCACGATGCTCATCCGCTTTTCGCCTCCATCAAAGTTCGCAGCGCCTCTTCAAACTTTACACGCTTATGAATCAACCCCATTCCCAAATGCATCAGTCTAAAAATGTCTCATGACGGAAAGAGAGTGATACATTTTTGCGTTAAGTTGATGCATTTCTTCTCAGCACATAGCGTGCACCACGGCCCTTACCCTCTATTTCAAGTAGCCCTAAGTCTACCCAGCTTTTAAGCAAACGAAACGCCCGCAATCGCGATATGCCTAACACTTCCCGAATATCTTTGTTCTGTATGAAGCCTTTTTTACGCAAAGTTGGGAGTATCTGTTGGAAATCTTCAGGCATGGGAAATTCAGGCTTCCCGGGCTGAACCAATTGATAAACCCTACCTCATCCCCCCAACTCCCTTGCCGCTTCGATCTCCCTCTCCACCTCCTCCCCCTTGAGGTTTATGGCAGGCACACCGTATTTGTGCAGAAGGTGGAGAAAGGTTACTTTGTCCACACCTGCGATCCTGGCGGCCATTCCGGCCGAGACCCTTCCCATCTCAAATAGCTTCGCAGCAAGGATAAGCCTCGCCTCGTTCTCGAACTCCTGCTTCGTCATCTTAAGGGCCTCTGTCAGACCTTCAGGAAGAGTTATCCGCACTTCCGGCATCTAGGATGTTCAGCCAGCGTCTGGAAGAAGGTGGCCTTCATTTCAAGATGGATAGTTCCCTCTCACGTACAGCCCTCCGCAGCATATTTGAGGGCCTCGTAGATGTCCTCACGCTCCAAGTCGGGCCCCTCGGCGACCATCTCCACGATGGTGGCCACCGGTATCCGCAAGCCACGGACCGCCCATCTGATTGGGGTTGACGGTCATCCGTGTAAACTTCATCGGACCT
>Ga0164310_10001302_pt1 | contig 13986 bp, 25 predicted proteins | sample GuaBasSedimGuay1_FD_121795 | JGI IMG/M metagenome (GOLD analysis project Ga0164310, IMG submission 121795) | Subseafloor sediment microbial communities from Guaymas Basin, Gulf of California, Mexico - Guay1, Core 4569-9, 0-3 cm | ecosystem: Environmental > Aquatic > Marine > Hydrothermal vents... | reverse complement strand
ATTAGATCATCCTGGTACAGAATTATATGTAGGAGGAACACTGATTACTCCTTATGTAAATAAAAGATTTAGTACACCGTTTGTATTGAAATTGAAAACATCAGGTGGAAAAATCTACGAAGTCTTCGTTGAAAATGATCGTACAGAAATAATAGGCAAGAAATTATTAGCATCCGTTGAAGGTGGGTTTGACAATGTTTTGAGAGGAAATGGATATATAACCTTTTCAGTTAGAAAAGACGAAAGCGTAATAGCAGCAGAACGAACATCTTCATTTAAAAAAGCAAAAAGGTCTGCTTGGTTTTGGTGCAAAATATTAACAGGTTTCATAATTTTGATAATTAGATTTCAGAAAAATTTTGTAATGTGGTACATGAACAACGCTTATCCGGCTATTCGCAACAAGATATATCCTCTGCTTAAAAAAGCATCTGGCGCCGGTAACAAAGCTAAACAAATCTTAAAGGACGAGGATTAAATTATGAATATAACCATTAAGGAAGCTAAACAGTTGGACAAGGGTGACCTCATACTTCTATCAACAGGACAAAATCATAATTCAGATGAGTATTCAATGATAGAGGTTGAAGCTGTAAATAAATGTGAAACATTAACCAATAAAGCTTTTGTATTAATTCAAACAGAGAGTGGTTATCGAAGGACTGTGCTCGGTGACAAAGACATAATGGTGATACAGTAAGGGCGGGTTGATTAGTGGGTAACATCAGCGGCCTGTAAAACCGTGGCCTAGTGCTTGGTGGTTAAAACCCCTCCCCGCCCACATATATATACATTAATGATCTAATTTTAAAACTAAGAGGGTGGCGTAGTATAGAGTTACTTCGTGCTTAATGGTTAAGCAATTGTCTGATAAACAATCACTACGGTTCAATTCCGTCTTGTAAGCTCTTTACGAATGTTCCCCCTCATACTTAAAAAAATAAATATGGTTGTAGCGTAATACAGAGATACTTCGGATGATCACCGACTGGTCGGAGGTTCGAGTCCCCCACTCCCCATCAATTTGCGGGGAGTTAGCTCAGCTGGTAGAGCGGTATATGCTCTGTATGTAGGAACTTAATTGTTTATGAACAATAGATCTATCATTTCCGTAAGAAGTTCCGGTTAAATATATAGGGTAAGCCCCTGATTTCGATATTTTGGAAGTAGTTCGTACTTCAACTTTCCATAAGGCACCATCTTTATGTGCCACAAAATCAAAATCGTGGTGTCTAGAAAATTGAGTATAAACATCGAAACCTTGCTCTATAAACGAGGTGATAGCTTTTGATTCACCAAGGTTACCTAACTGATTTGTAGTAATCATAATTAGTTACCTCCTTTCTACTTATAGTAAAATTAGATAACTGATTAATAACCGAGTACTAAAATTATGGTGGGGATCGTCTAATAGGCTAGGACAGCAAGTTGTGGCCTTGCTAATACGGGATCGTACCCCGTTCCTCACCCACAGGAAGAATTATTATGAAAAGAAATACAGAAAAAACCGTGAAAAACTTGCAAAAGAAGCATACGACCAAATGGATCTCGATGCTGTTGAAGAAATGATCCTAGATCAGTTGGAATATCGATATGCAGGCATGTCTTCAGAAGAATTTAACGAAATATGGATAGAAGTCTTTGGTGAGAATTAAAATGAATCTCAAAAAATCAGTATGCCGACAATGCCGTGAGCAAGCATTTGGAAAAGAAGGTTGGAATGACTTTGCAGAAGCATGGTTCAAACCAAATAAAATACGAAAGGGTGTGGTCTACTGCCCAGTAACTATAGGGCAGAAAATGATAGCAGCTCTTAAAGAAAGAATTATGAAAGACCTCGGAGTACCTGACGGTACAAAGGAAGCTTTCAAAAATAATGCTTTCTTTTTACAACAACGTAATCCGCTACAATGGGATACTAAATGTAATCATCCACCAGCATGGTGTCCGTTTTATGACTATCACTACAAAAGTAGTGGACATCGATTACCAAAGAAAGTTCTGAAGTATAAAGAGTAAAAACAAACAACCACTGGATGTACAAACCTTTAACAAAAAATGGATTAAGAGGTTAATATATGGAAGCACAAGCTTTAACTATTAGTATTCCACCAGCAGCACATGGCCCAGTCTGTGATAAAAATTGCCCTTATTGTATTAGTAAAATGACTGGGTATGTGCAACCAGATGAAACATTATTTATTAAGAATATAACCAAAGTAAAAAAGATGGCCGAAATGGCTAGAGTACCGTCTGTGTTACTAACAGGTAAAGGCGAACCATTACTGAATTTTGATAAGGTATGCTATATTCTCGATCAATTTAATGAATTCCCTTTAGAAATTCAGACTAATGGTATATGGCTACATAATCATATAGAATATATTACTGCATTAAAACAGGCTGGGCTAGACACAATAGCTATATCCATAGACAACTTGAATCAAATGGATACATTTAGCAAAATGATAGAAGCCATTATTAATCTGAATATGACATGCAGAATATGTTTGAATCTTACTGATAAAATAATAGATGTAAGTTTCAGATCTATATTTTATACATTAAAAAATTATGGTATACATCAATTGATCGTTAGAAATATTATGGTACCAAAGGTCACACAAAATACGGATGAGGCACGGCAAGCCATTGATTGGATATCATTACATACTGATAGTGGCAGATATATTGAAATGTACAACATTTTTAAGTCTATGGTGAATGAAAAGGTAGATTTGATACGAACATTACCATATGGATCAGAAGTATACAATCTTGATGGTATTAGTGTGAGCTTTTCAGATTGTTGTTTGCAAGAAAACAACAACACGAAAGATATACGTAGCCTTATCTTTTTAGAAGATGGTCACGTGTATACTTCTTGGGATAAAATACCAGCAAGTAGATTGTTTTAATAGAGCACCCTTAACTCAGTCTGGGAGAGTCCCTGCCTTACAAGCAGGTGGTCGATGGTTCAAACCCATCAGGGTGCACACAGGAGAATTGATATGAGTTATTGGAACCACAACGTCGAAAAGATGGACGAAATCATAATAAAGAATCTCCCAGAAGAATGGAAAAGCAAAGTGGAAAATGATGAAATTGATTTAATTGATGTCCCAGTCAATATTCGAGATCAAGCTTTCATAGAAGGTGAACCAACTTATTGTGGAGATCTTACTGATCATATCCATGAAACATTAAAAGACATACGCCCGTAGCTCAGTGGAATCAGAGCACCTGGCTACGAACCAGGGGGTCGGGGGTTCGAATCCCTCCGGGCGTACACGGAGTTAATCAAGCGTGTATAGAAAACGATAAAAGTTGGGAAGAATTATTTCCAGATATCTAAAATAGTGTCTAGCAAAAATCAAATTTTGTTCTATAATAAAAATACATAGGTGACGTAGGCGAGAGTTACTTCGGATAAAACATTAGCCTGTAAAGCTAACATTTTGGGTTCGACTCCCAATCCCCACCGCCAATCTATGGTGGGGTAGTTAAAAACTATAAACTCTTATCGAAAGTATCCCTATGTAAGGCGCCTTAGCTTAGGGGTAAAGCAATCGGCTGATAACCGATAGACATAAGTTCGATTCTTATAGGCGCCACAAGGAAAATTACAATGGAATTAACACCTGAATTAAAAAAGTGGTACATCGAACATAATGGTAAATATTGTCCTTACTGTAATTCAGAGGATCTTTCGGTAGATTTCTTTGAAACAGATGAATCATCGTGTTGGCGACCAGTGGAATGTAAAACATGTGGCCGAAAATGGGATGAAATATATCTTTTAGTGAGTATTAAACTATGTATGTAAAAAATTATCTAAAAATGGATGAGCTTAAAAACGGCTATCTATACAAAATAATAGCCCGTAACGCCGCCTATGGTATATGGAAGGCTGATACGCGGGGATTTATTATATCCCGGATAAAATTTGGCAGTAATTATATCTTTGAGGAATACCATTATGACTGCGAAGCATTCGCGACTGCTCAACCACTTGAAGAAATAGAAAAATCTCCCTTTGATACGGAAAATTTTGTTTATGATAATGAAAAAGCGGTGTTGGACTATTTAAACAAATTTGAAAAAGATAGGGATTACTAATGGCCGAAAAGATTGATACAACAATTAAAATCGGAGTAGACTTACATGGTGTAATAGATGACAACGTAGATTTATTTAAAATTATATCAGCCATGTTATTGTTTGGTGATCTTGGAAATGTGGAAATATATGTTATATCAGGGCCGCCTAAAAACGAAGTTTTAGAAGAACTTAACAAGTTGAGAATCTATCAAGGTGTTCATTATACCAACATCTATACTATTGTAGACTTTCTAAAGGAACAAGATGTTAAAATGTGGCTGGACTACAAGAATACATGGTGGGCATCAGACAAAGATTGGTGGAGAGCCAAAGCCAAGATATGTGAGCAACTCGGCATTGATCTTATGATAGATGATACCAAGAATTATAAGAAATACTTCAAAGAAACAAACATAAAATTTGTTCTCTATCCAAAATAGTTTCGTAGTATGAATACTAAAAGCAAAGGTGATATATTGTAGTGGCATCTGTATTATTGAGAACTGAGAATCCAAAAACCGAAGCCAATAGTAAATCAATACTATGGACTTCACAATATGATTTTGACTTACAATTAAAAAATTAGGGACTATAGTCTAGCCTGGACAAAGACGCCTGCCTGTCACGCAGGAGAGCACGGGTTCGAATCCCGTTAGTCCCGCACACATAAGGGAGAATTATCATGAGTAAAGATCATAATGTTCCATTTATTTATGAAAGTCTTGATGGTGGCCAGACAATATTTCTGAGACGCTTCGGAGATCACTCTACTAAAGAGCAAGTTCCTATGGAAGAAGATGAAAAATGTGCACGAATACAAAAGCATTGCCGAAAACTGGATGTCGAAATGCTGGAATGGGAACAGGATGGTTACTATGACCAATTTAAACAAGAAAACACACTACCAAAAAAGGACCCAGATCCAGAAGCAAGGTGCTTCTACCAGTTACACCCATAACGCCGGGGGTATAATTCAATGGCAGAATAGTAGACTTTTAATCTATCTATCAGAGTTCGATTCTCTGTGCCCCCAATCAAAGGAAAATTAATATGAACAAAGATTACGGAGCAAAAGAACTTGATCTATGTGAATTTGGAATAGATGAAGAAAAATGTTATTTCTGTGGACAGCCAAGAACGGTTAGATTTAGTGAACATTGGATATTTTGTCCAAACTGTTCAGCTATGTATACATTTATGATAATTGTAGAATCTAATTGTGATCATATAAAAGATAATATACCTTACGTTATAAAAGAACCGTGGTATAACAAAATGAAATATGAAAAACCATATGCACATGATACTGAAGATTTAAAAATGCAGATATGTTCAGTTTGCGGAAAAGAGTGTGTAATGGATGGATGGTAATTTGGAGCGATATAATTACTTGTCTAAAATGCAAATGTCAATGATCTATACAAGTAATAAACAAGGCGGCATAGCCAAGTGGTCCAAGGCAGCGGTCTGCAAAACCGTTTCTCCTCGGTTCAAATCCGAGTGTCGCCTCACAGGAGAATTAATGTGGGTAGAAAATCGCCAAATCCAGCGCCTCCAAAGAGGCCAAAAGACATAGTATTGCCACCAGCTCCACCACCTAAAAAGTATCCAGTACAAAAGGTTATTGTAGAGCACACATCAGCGTGTCTTGGTGGTAGACTTGAAGAAGGAAAATATTGTGCGGTATGCGGTATGCCATGGTATAACTGTCTGTGCTGCCATGAGGATTGATATGAAAAAGATAGATCTACATGGATCAAATTATGAGGATGCACACAGGGAAGTTGAAAAATTTATTAACGATAACTGGGGCACACCTGAAGGAGATCTAAAAATAATCACTGGACACAGTGAAAAAATGAGGAAAGTGGCAACAGCTGTACTAGATAGGTATGGCGTTGCCTACAAAATAGGCGGATCACTTAATATTGATAGGAGTTACATCATAATTTAATGAACAGTAAAAGAAAGGGTACAATAGCTGAAGTAAAAATAGCGGCTGATCTATTAGCTAAAGGATATAACATAGCTATACCAGAAGGAGATTATCTACCATATGACATTATATGTATTGGTAAAAACTTCTATAAGGTACAAGTTAAAAGCTGTAAAATATTAAAAAACGGCGCTATAAAAGTATCCTTGTGGAAAAACCCTTATATATCTGGTAAAGTATTACACACAAAAAGATACTCCAAAAAAAATGATGTGGATGTATTCGCAGTTTATATACCAGCCACTGATGACTGCTTTTATTTCGACGCCGCCAAAATTAAACATGCACGTGCTGATTTTACTGTACGATATAAATACCCAGAAAATGGCAATAAAAGACATGTAAACTTGTTAAAGAATTATATCAAATTTCCACTCCCGTAGCTCAACGGTAGAGCGTGGTCCTTATAAGGCCGTGACATAGGTTCAACTCCTTTCGGGAGTACAAAATGATTATAAGGAGTGTATTATTATGATTGAGATTAATCCAAAAACTGACATGTTATTGGTAGTGGATGTGCAAAATGACTTCATCGATGGAAGTCTAGCGGTCCCAAATGGTACAGATGTTATACCAGTAATTAATGAATACATTAAAAAAATACCGCGTAAGGTGTTTTCCAAAGACGCGCACCCAGCCGGCCACAGTTCCTTTGTAGACCAAGGCGGTCCCTGGCCAGATCACTGTATTGTTGGGGCGCGCGGAGCTGAATTACATTCAAATTTGGATGTGGATGAACAAAAAGCTTTTATCATCAATAAAGGAACCGAATTAGATAAAGATGCATATTCGGCTTTCGATGGGACTGGATTTGATATGGTTCTACCGGGGATGGAGGTCAAAAGACTCTTCATATGCGGACTGGCCACTGATTATTGTGTGAAAGCCACGGTGCTCGATGCTCTCAAATTGAACGGTATTGAGGTATATGTCTTAACAGATGCAATAAAAGCTGTTAATGTCAACCCCGGTGATGGTGATAAGGCACTACAAGAGATGTTTGACGCCGGTGCTATGCCATTGGTATTAGCCGAAATAAAATGAAATATCTAATATTTGGAGGGGCCTTTGATCCTATACACAAAGGCCACCTTCATAAAATAACAGAGGCTTTAAACATATTAAAATATGACAAAGCCATAATAATGCCAACATACAAAAATATGTTCGGCAAAGAAATGACACTGGGGTTAACACGGTGTATAATGGTTCAAAAAGCCTTAGGGGATTTTGGAGATGATAGATTAGAACTTTCCACCTTTGAGGTTGCAAATGAACTGACTGTAAGTACGTTTAAAGTTCTCCGCCGACTATTAAAAGAAACAGACTTACATAGGCATTACGTCGCATATGTGATCGGATCAGATCAAGCCAAACTTATAGATAAATGGGTAAATTGGGAAGAATTATTAGAACTCATCCCTTTTGTTGTAATGGTCCGAAATATTGATGACCAAATACCTAAAGTGTTCTTTAAAAAACCGCACAAAATACTTGTTAAAAAGATATATCCAGTGTCATCTACTGAAATAAGAAATGCTTTGAAACGTGGTATTAAACCTCATGATTTGTTAACTAAGAACACCTTAAAATATATCGAGGAGAACGAATTATATGTATAACTTCTATGATAATTATGAAGCTATGTTTGAAAACATAGTTGGATCGGCATATACTTATCTATCAACCGCAAATGTAAAAACTGTAATTGTGGGAATGTCAGGTGGTATAGATAGTGCTCTCACAGCGGCACTTGCTAAAAGATCTACTGAATTACTTTTTCCCGACCGAAAAATTTTAGTGGAAGGAATAATCATTGATATTGAATCCAAAAAAGAAGAAGTATCTCGTGGCACAAGGGCTGCCGACGCACTATGTCATAGTCACAGAAATATAAATATGGAAGATTCTCTCGATACTTTGATCAAAAACATCGGCATAGATAGATCAATTGATGACCTAAAAACCCGAATAAGAATCGGAAATTTGAAAGCTCGACTGAGAATGCAGTATTTATATGACTTGGCCAAAGAAAAAGATGGTATCGTCCTTTCCACTGATAATTACACAGAGTATCTATTAGGATTTTGGACTCTGCATGGTGATGTTGGTGATTTTGGAATGATACAGAACCTTTGGAAAACAGAAGTCTACGGATTAGCCGAGTATATTGTGGGATTTTTCTATAGGAATAATCGATGGGCTGAAGGGGATGCACTTCAGGAAGCAATAGAAGCCATGCCAACTGACGGACTGGGTGTAACAGATACAGATTTTGACCAAATATACCCTGAGGCGAGCAAAAACCATAGATCAGTAGACGTTTATCATAAAGTAGATATTCTGCTATACGATCATATCTTTAATCGATTCTCGGACAAAAACGAGGTAGTTTTGCGCCATAAAAATACGAAATTTAAAAGGGAAAATCCATTCAATATACCAAGAAAATATATAATAGGGTAATAGCTTATATAAATTAACCTTTCTATTAATAGAGATTTAATGTTATTTACATTATTGTCAAATTGATAGGAGGTAATTTTTTATACATTATATCTATACGCTAACCGATGAATCTGGAGAGCCTTTTTATGTTGGTATAACTTATGATTTGAAAAAGAGGTTACAAGAACATGTCAAAGAATTTAAAGTCACAAACCCTGTTGGTGTAAAATATATAACTAAGAAAGGTTTGAGTCAATTTTGTAAAAAACACGAACTTAGCCCACCAAATATGATAAAAGTTGCTAATAGGAAAGACTACATCACAAAGGGCGGAAATGTAAAAGAATTTAGAGAGGTATTAAGATGATAATCACATCTATGTTAGACCAAGATTTATATAAATTTTCAATGATGCAGGCTGTTCTACATCAACATCCCGGCGCAATGGTCGAATACCAATTCAAATGTCGTACAGATGGTATAGATTTTAGAGCATATGCCCCTAAAATAATAGGGGAAATCAATAAGATGTGCCGGGAATTGAGATTTCAAAAAGAGGAGTTAGAATATCTTGGTGATCTTCGATTCATGAAGAAAGATACCATACAATTTCTTAAACTGTTTAGATTTGATTACGACTATTTAAATATAGTTGCTGATCAAAAAGGTGGATTACATATCCATATCAAAGGACCGTGGCTTCACACAATTCTATTTGAAGTTCCAATTCTGTCAATTGTGAGTGAGATATACTCACGAGATATGAGTAATGATTTCGATAAAGCAAACAAGCGTACTTTAGAGAAGATCGATCTAATACACCAGTTATATAATGAACACGGGCTTAAACTTTTTGTATCCGAATTTGGTGGTCGGCGCCGCCATTCAGTAGAAGCACAAGCAAATGTACTTGATTTATTTACACATCGCTGTATAGCCAAACGAAATGGTTATGGACTAGTTGGAACCAGCAACGTTATGTTTGCTAAAATGTTTGGAATAAAAGCCATAGGTACGATGGCCCATGAATGGTTACAAGCTCATCAGGCGCTCTATCGGATAGCAGATAGTCAGTTTATGGCCCTCGAAAATTGGGCCAAAGAATATCGTGGAGACTTAGGAATCGCTCTATCTGATGTGATAAGCCTCAAACATTTCTTACATGATTTTGATATGTATTTCTCAAAATTATTTGATGGAACAAGGCAGGATTCCGGCAACCCTTTTGAATATGGTGGATCACTTATAAAGCACTATGAGAATATGAATATTGACCCTATGACCAAAACCATAGTGTTTAGTGATGGCTTAACCATTGAGAAAGCCATTGAAATTTTAAAAAGTTTCCATAAATATATCAAATGCTCTTTTGGAATCGGAACACATCTTACCAATGATTTCGATTTCAAAGCGCTGCAATTGGTATTAAAAATGACTAAATGCAATAATCAGCCGGTAGCAAAACTGAGTGACACACCGGGTAAAAGTATGTGTAACGATGAAGGTTACAAAGATTATGTACTAAAAGTTTTCAACGACCGAATTTCACGTTAAAAAATTGGAGAGTTGCCCGAGTGGCTTAAGGGAGCGGTTTGCTAAATCGTCGGGTGTAACAGCCCCATAGGTTCGAATCCTATACTCTCCGCATAAAATAAGCCAGCGTAGCTCTAACTGGTAGAGCAGGACACTTGTAATGTCACGGTTGGGGGTTCAAATCCTCCCGCTGGCCCACAAAGAAATCATCATGAATTGCAGTATACAATTTTTAAGTAAATAGTGGAAAGTACATGTAAAGTGATCAAACGAAACAAACTAAGAGCAGATAAAATTGAATACCATGATGGGATAGGATGTTGCATTTGGTATCCATTGGGAGCAGAAGAAAACGAAGATTACGATGAAACCACAGGAATCTGTTTTGACTTCGCATATGAAGATATAGATGACATGATCCAAATATTGGAAGAACTTAAAGAAATCAAAGCAGAAAAATTCGAGGAATAAAATGGATATTATTACATATCCCAATAAAATTCTAAGAACGCCATCAGTTGACATTACTAATATAGGATCAGATAAAATCAATACTCTTATATCAGACATGATCAGCTGTATGAAAGACAACCGCGGACTTGGTTTAAGCGCCTGCTAAATAGGTATAAACAAAAATCTATTTGTATGTAAATTAAAAGCAGGTGTCTTTGTAGTAATTAACCCAATAGTGATAGCTCAATCAGGTCATTATCGAAGCCATGATGAAGGTTGTCTAAGTTTACCTAAAGAAAGAAGAACCATCAAACGTAAAAAACTTTTCAAAATAAAATATCTTGACGACGGCGGAAATGAACAAATATTAAAACGTGAAAAGTTTGAAGCTACTATATTGCAACATGAGATGGATCACCTAAAAGGTAAACTGATAATAGATTATTAAGGGGCCGTAGCTCACGCTGGGAGAGCATCTGGTTTGCATCCAGAAGGTCACAGGTTCAATTCCTGTCGGCTCCACAAAGAGGTATTGAAAATATGAGTTATGCAAGATTTGGAGAATATAGTGATGTATATGTTTTCGCACATGTAGGTGGTGGGTTTGAATGTTGTGGTTGTAGAATAAGTAAACCCGTAAAATCAGTATTTACGTGTGGATATAAAGATCATCCACTATTCGGAGATGTAGAACCATGTGAACACTGCAACGGCGATGGATGCGAACATTGCATGATGCCTGGCAATACACGCCTCAATACCAGATCTGAAATGATATCTCATCTTAAAGAACACAAAAAAGCTGGACACAAAGTACCAAATTATACTATCAATCGATTAAAGGAAGAAATAAAAACTGAGGGCGAAACAAATGAACCTCTATTCGATGATGGGTATGATGATCCAGTAGCTATTGATTTTAAAAAGGGTAAAGTCTCTAAACTTGACGATTTACTTGAAGAAGAAGATCAATGATCACAATAGAATTTTCTGATGGCACGGTGATCGAAGAAAAAACTATTCAAAGGAGGTTTAGTAGTTATGATTTGTCCATATTGTGGAAAAAAGATACGTGGTGCAAACAAAAGAAAAGTACAAGGTGTGTGGACACACAAAAAATGCCAGAAAAAATAAACGGATTGACGTAACAACTCACCAAAGCTATTGATGGTTTATTAGGTGGCATTGAAGGGTATGAAAGTGAGGGCTTTGATGCTCACCGAACCATATCAGCTAAAGCGCATCGAACTTTAAAAGAATAAATTTTTACCCCCGTAGCTCAGTGGAATTAGAGCAACGGCCTTCTAAGCCGTGTGTCGCAGGTTCGAATCCTGCCGGGGGTGCACAAGGAGCGTATAATGTCCAAAGTATTATTTAACAAATGGGTTAAGCGTGGTAAAAAGTCAACAACAAGATATGAAACCATAAAAAATGACATTGAACAGAAAGCGTATGATGCTATCAATGAAAAATTGGACTCCATCTTAAAAATCGCTCAGGATAACGGATGTAGTAACGTCCAACGGGAACATCTGCGCCCCTTGTTAATGACACCAGGTGCGTTTGATGATCAACACCGGGCAGAACTTATAAAATTATTGAAAGAATTAGATCTAAAACTTAAACTTGATTGGGAGGCTAGAGTAAGTGCCTATTTACAAGTACCAGTGCAAAACATGTGGCAAGGTTCAGGAATTTCTCATCTTAACTGGAGATGATGATCCTGAAAAATGTGAGTGCGGCGGCGAACTAAAAAAGATTATAGCACACAGCAGCTTCTATTTGAAAGGAACTGGATGGTATGCTACTGATTACCAAAATAAAAACCTACCACAAAAGAAAGCTGATAACAAAGGATGTGTATCATGAGCAGGTTGTTAATACTACTAGTTAGTGGTGAAAAGAGGTATGAATGGATGAAAAAATATCGAACAAAGTAATGAAAATTATGGAATTTGATGACGCTGTATACTATTATGCTAATTGCGGATGTGGAAGTAATGAATGTGGATTGACATTAGAACTGGAATATGATCCCAAAATAAACGACATATCTTTAAATATGTATCAAAAACTGATATATTGCTCTTGGTTCGGAATTAGAACTATGGACAAATTCTATTGGTTTAAAGACATGTATAACCGTATCAGAGGAGCTCTCAAGTTATTATTTACTGGAAAAATACAACTTGAAGAGTCTTTTCTATTTAGAGAGTCGGAACAAATAGATCATTTTATTATAGCACTTCAAGAAGGAAGGGAAAAAATAAAAAATGCCACCACAAGACAAAAACAAAGGTGACGAAGCACCTGTTAAAAACCCCATTGTGCTCTGGCTGTATAAATACTTTTCTCACATCTGATGATACAGTGGTTAGGGTTACCGCTGAACAAGAATACGATACCGGAAAGCATGCCTTCGATAGACGGGTTGACATCATAGTCGATCTTTAACATCAGTAAAATCCCACCTGTAATACCTCCTACCGGTGCTAGTAGTGTGTTTTGGCGGGCACCTACTAGCACCATCCCTTCCTACAGTTGCTCTACAAACTTAGGATTTGTAAGAATGACTGATCCTATTCCCATTTCAGTACATCCCATATCTTCCAATCTTTTTATATCATCTCTATTAGTAAACGAACATCCAGCTATATTTATCCCATCTCTACCATACCGATCGATAAACTCCCAGTTATATTTTTGGGCTGCCTTCCCAGATACTCCTCCCATATATGATGGTATCGAATTTAATCTTATTCCTGTCACATTGTCTAAATTATATTCATAGGGGTCTTGTAGATAATTAAGTTTCAAATAGATAGGATACTTTGATTTAGGAACCTCCCTATTTTTTTGATCTTCCACATTAGGACAAGAAAAATTTAACTCTATACCACCGACCGGAATTTTACCTCTGTCAATAACCCATACCATATCATCTATATCGTCATCAGTACCAGCTAACGAAATGATTAAATCTTTTGGGTTCACAAATAGGATTAGCTCTGGTAATATATCTAAATAAAATTTTTTAAAACCTATATTATGTAATCCTACTTTATTCCAAACAGAATTACCAAACTTAATCACAGCGAACGGAATACCTAATTTTGGTTTCAACGTAATAGTTTTAGTAACCCTTGTTAGTTTCGGAAATTTATAGTACTTATGCCAGTATCTACCTGTTCCATAATCCATTACTGAAGCTGAATAAAAATACTTAATACTAGTCATAGCGTAATTCCTCTAATAGTTCTTATCGTATTTTTTTGTTTTTTCCCGATTTCGCATGGACTCGGATATGTTTAGTTGGCCTTATAGTTCTTTTTCTCTATTCTTTTTGCAGTTACGGACTATTAGGAAAGCACATACTGCAATTCTCCCTACTACTATTAATGGTAATGGTATTTTTATAACCCTCCCAGACTTATAATTTAGCAAATGTTTATTAT
>Ga0164310_10001301_pt1 | contig 14003 bp, 19 predicted proteins | sample GuaBasSedimGuay1_FD_121795 | JGI IMG/M metagenome (GOLD analysis project Ga0164310, IMG submission 121795) | Subseafloor sediment microbial communities from Guaymas Basin, Gulf of California, Mexico - Guay1, Core 4569-9, 0-3 cm | ecosystem: Environmental > Aquatic > Marine > Hydrothermal vents... | reverse complement strand
TATTATCTATTTTCTTTTTTTTCATATAAATCCTAGTCGAATTGGGTTTATTTCATCCCCATAACACATTCAATTAGATTAAGGCAACGCTTTGTTTCTTTTACATCATGAACTCTTAAAAAATTGGCACCATGTAATACTGCAACACAAGCTGCTGCAAGACTTCCTTCTAATCTATCAGATGGGGGAAGTATCTTTTCTTGATCACAGATATTTCCAATAAATGTTTTACGTGAAGCACCAACCATTAAAGGATAACCAAGGGATAATAACTCGTTTAACCGATTTAAAATAACACAATTATCTTCAATTCCGTTACCTGTTTTTTTTCCAAAACCAATACCTGGGTCAAGAATGATCTGATGTTTCTTTATCTTATGTTCCAATGCATAATGAACTCGTTTCTGAAAAAAATGTTTAATTTCATCAATTACCTCATCATAGCTAGGATTAATCTGCATATCAACAGGTTTCCCTTTCATATGCATCAGACAAATCGGCACTTGATATTCTGATACAATTTCAACAAGTTTTTTATCTGCTTGAAGTGCGGTTACATCATTAACAAAACCTGCTCCATGATCAATTGCTAATTTAGCAACCATAGCTTTTGAGGTATCAATTGAAATTGGAGTTGATGTTTCAGAGGAAAGAGCATCAATAATTGGAATTACCCTGTTAATTTCTTCTTCTTGTGATACTGGTTTTGCGCCAGGCCTAGTTGATTCACCACCAATATCAATGATGTCAGCTCCCTGTTCAATCATTTTTTTTGCTTGTTTAATAGCATCATCAAATGATTCATATTTTCCTCCGTCTGAAAATGAATCTGGAGTAACATTCAAAATACCCATTATAAGAGTTTTTTTTGAAAGATCAAATGTTTTATTTCCAATTATAATTTCTTTCATAATATCGATAGTATAAGTTTATCTAGCTCTTGACTGACATTTTTTAATCGTTGATAATGTCGTTTTAATTTATCAACAAGAGTCAGATGTTGTTGGAGTGTTCCACATATAAGAATGGATGTAGGTGCTCCATTCAATTGAAATGTGTGTTTTGGGACAGCAACTTCCCCACCAATTGATAACATGTCTTGTTTGATAATAATGGCATCTTGAAGATGTATATTTTCAAGCTCAATAATGCGATGAATCATTTTAGGGGCCATTATTGGGATGCTTCCAGGATCACATCCAAGATTTTCAATAGCTACTTTCGCATCTTTTAAGTCAGAAATATTCTTTATTTTTGCATTATGTTTTGACACAAAAAAGTGAATAGTTGTTTTGTTATTTCAACCATTTGGAGTGTGCACCTTTAAATTTTTAAAATACGTGATTACTTCCTGAACTGTATAAAGAGAACCAGTTATAATTATGATATCTTCTTTAAGGGAAATTTCAAAACCTTTTTTTATGGCTTGATCAACAGAACCAGTTAAAAAAATGTTTTTCTCAGAAAAAAAAGAAGAAACCGTTTTTAATAATTCTTGTTGATTTACTGCACGGATATTTTTTGACTTTGTAAGTATTATTGATTTAGTAACTGCTTGAATTTCTTTTATCATTTCATGAACGTTTTTATCTTTTAAAACCCCAAAAATTAGTATTATTTTTTTCCCAGGAAACAATGAAGAAACCGTGTTTTTCAGCTCATGTATTCCTCCTGGATTATGCGCTCCATCAATAAGGACAATAGGGTTATTATGAACCATTTTCATCCTTCCAGGATGAACCATTGATTTCACCCCATTTTGAATGGATTCTTGTGAAATAAAAACACCTTTCATCTGTAATTGTTCAATAGTATAAATTGCAATTGAGAGATTCTGTTTCTGAAAGCTACCTATCTCACTTGTTTCAAGTACATATGAATCCATATTTCCTTGAATTTCAATAATCTGAAAATCTAAATTTGATTCTTTAATTGTGCTTATATTTCTTTTGACTATGCTAATAGGTGCATGGTGTTTTCTTGCATTATTTTGAATTACTTTCAATGCTTCTCCTTGCACACCCGTAATTACTGATACATTGTTTTTGATAATTCCTGCTTTTTCAAAAGCAATTTCTTCGAGGGTTTCACCTAAAATATGTTGATGATCATATGAGATATTTGTGATGACTGCTGCAATTGGTAAAACAACGTTTGTAGCATCATACCTTCCACCTAGACCCACCTCAATGATAGCATAATCAACCTTTTTTTCTTTAAAAAATAAGAAGCCAAGTACCGTACATATTTCAAAATACGTAGGATGAAGTTCTTTCTTTTCTAAATTATCCACAACATTTTTAATGATTGAGATATAATATGAAAAATCTTTTTTTGAGATTATTTTATTGTTAATACATATCCGTTCTCGAATTGATTCTAGATGTGGTGATGTGAATAAACCAACTTGATATCCTTCTTCTGTTAGTATAGAAGAAATATAGCGACAAACAGATCCTTTTCCATTTGTTCCTGCAACATGAATTACATGTAATTTTTTTTCTGGATTATTAAGCTGATCTAAAATTGAAATAATACGATTTAAACTCAGTTTCATCCCAAATCGTTGAGATCTATTCAACCATGAAACAGCTTGTTGATAGTCCATATTAATCATTAATATCCATCAGAATACAAAACATCAGGGATCACGGGATAACTTTCTAACCATGAGTCGCTAGTTTTAATAGATACAATTCGCCCCTCTATTTTTAGCCTCTTTTCAGCAAATAATTGAATGGTTCTTGGCAAAATCTGATGTTCAACATCTAAAATTCTCTGTTTTAACGATTCTTTTGAATCACTAGACAACACTTTCAATGCTGCCTGTAATATTATGGGCCCATGATCCATTTCATTATCAATAAAATGTGTTGTACATCCAGCAAGTTTTACCCCATAATTAAATGCCTGATCTTGCCCATTTACTCCTTTAAATGAAGGAAGCAATGCAGGGTGAATATTAATCAATTTTCCAAACCATTGTTCTACAAAAAAATCTGAAAGAATACGCATGTAACCAGCACCAACTATCAAATCAAGATTATATTTTTCACATTCTTCATTCAACTGTTTATCGTAACTGATGCGATTGAGGTTTTTTGGATTCAAAAACACAGCAGGAATCTTGTGTTTTCTTGCTCTTTCCAATGCATATGCCGATTCATTATCACTAATAACAACAACAACTGATGCAGCAATTTTTCCCTTTTCAGATGCATCAATGATGCTTTGTAGATCTGTACCACCACCAGATGCAATGACTCCTACTCGAATAGATTTTACCATATCATCTCATCCAATAATCAATAGATAGATACATACAATTTTGATTTATTAATTATCTGATTTGATTATCCTTATGTTATTCATATCAAGCAAAGGAATGTTTCTTCAATGATTTTTTTAGGTGCATTTGTTTTAAAACCTGTTGGATCAAATTGAGTTTTAGTGATAAAAAATCCTTTATTCTGAATCTCTTCTATCAAATCATCTAATTGAGGTGGACTTTTCTTAAAAGTTTTTGAAAGTGTATTTGTTGAATAATAAAATGGGGGCATTATTGATTCTTGTTCAAGAATACTAAAAAGGGCAGATATTTGTTTTTCCGTTTGAACTTTTTTATTTGGAATTATTTGTAATATTTCTGAAAGGGCCTGTTTGTTATGTAAATACCCAGTCCAAACTGGCCCAATATAGGTTTCTTTATTGTTTTGTCCTGGAATGATTGAGGATTTAATTTGATGTATCTGATCAATGACATGATTTGCATTTTTCACACCTTTTTTTATTATGAGATAACAACGAATGTAATGATCAGTACTATAGCATAATAACGGCTCAATTCCCTTGTCATATTTTCCAGCTTGCCGTCCAATAAATCCAATTAAAATCCGAAGTGCAGCTTCATGCATACAACACCCATGGATCGGTACTGCATTATAGCGCCTTTTACATACCTTAGGATACACACCACAGAGAGTTGCAGTATCCGTTGCAGAAACTGCAATGATGCCATTGTTTTTTATTGAACGAAGTGCTGAATCAATAAAAACAGCAGGTGAACCAAAAGGATCAATATCTATATAGTCGTAATTATTCTGAGACATTATTGTGTGAATGTTTTCAGAAGAAAGTGTAAATGAATCTTTGTTGAATTTTTCTGAGTTTTTCTTCATTAATTGAAAGGCACTCTCTGAGAAATCATTTATGGTAACATGGAGATCACCTGATACTTCATTTAAAAAACGAAAACCACGAATGCCTGATGCAGCCATTCCATCAAGAACATTACTTATTCTATTTTTCTGATCTATGAGATATTGAAGAACAAGAATGGAGATATCTCTATTCATAGTCATTGCAGGATTATAAAATGGAAGTCCCTGTTTTTGTCCAGGTCCCTTTGAAAGTTTATTATTTTTTGTATAAACAAATAATGATGTTTTCCCTTCAATAATGTTTTTTAATTTTGGTTTTTCTATCATGGAAAACTAATAAAGTGGGGGGAGTTTTTCTCTCATGATCTTTTCAATTTTATATGGGAGTAAATTGCGATTAACGGGAGTTACCTCTAAAATTCGAATGTCATCACGTCTTCTAACATCTTGAAGAAGTGGAGTTCTAGATTTTTTATGAAGTGTTACCATGATTGGTTTATCACTATCAAGAGCTGAAATAACCGTATCACAGAATGGTTCGGAAAGCATCTCCATTTTACCAATTTCATCAATGATGATGACATGAATATTATCATCTGTTATTGCTTGTTCAATTGCAGGTATTCCAATGTTTTCAAGCGGGCCAATATCCACACCATACTCACCAACTTGATCTTTATCTTCGAAATCAACATGTGCAAAGACATCTTTTTCTCCTGATTTCCAGTTTACAATTTCAAAACCGACATGTTCCTCTTTTTCAATGACTGATTCGGTGATCATTCCTTGACAAGAATATCCTGCATCCTCTAAAAATCCAATTATTCTTTTTAGGGACTCAGTTTTTCCAACATGGGGCATGCCAGTAATGCCTATTTTTGGTATATCATCCATAATTACGAATTATGTAATGCATTATTTGTTTAGAAATGTTTGGGACATTATATTAACGATAAAAAATAAAAAAAGAGGGTTAGAATAACCCAATAAATATCTTTGAAAGTCGTGGAAATAATTCCAAAAATTCCCAAAAATTTTCAAACAGATTAAATGTTTTCCCTTTCGGCATGCTTACCGATAATGGGTCTGACCAAATACTTTCTGCATCATTACTGTCTTTTGTTTTTACTTTAATGCTGTATGATCCTTCTGCAGACCAAATATGTGATTCGCTTGCAGTTTGACCTGAACTATATGGTCCTTTCCATCCACTATTTGACCCATCGCCCCAGTCAAACCAGTAATATATCTGATCTCCATCGTCATCTGTTGTTGTCGAGGTATATGTATATGATGACCCCTTTACTCCTGTTGAAGGACCTGAGATACTTGGTTTGTTTGGTGGTTGATTTGAGGATATTGTAATTGTTTTTGCTAATGAAAAACTACTTTGAGCACCATATTCATCCTCGGCAATTACTTGAATATAATAAGTTCCAGGTATTGTCCAAGAATGCGAACGTGCCTCTGAGCTCCCACTAGCTTTTAGTCCACTCCATTCATCAACAGTTCCATCTCCATTCCAATCCCAACCATATTTTACTTGATCACCGTCAGGATCAGTTGTACTTGTTGAAAACGAATAAGCCACACCAGTATTTCCTGCACTAGATCCAGATGGTTTACTAGGGGTATTAGGTGGATCATTACTAGTTCCGCTTATTGTAACAACTTTTGGTATAGAAAAACTACTTTGAGCTCCATATGTGTCTTTTGCAAGAATTCGCAATGGAAATGTTCCAGGTGTGCTAAAAGTGATATAAACAGTGTATGTTGCTCCTGATGGATAATACGATGAAGACCAGAAATCAATGTTATCATCATTATTTATGTCAAGACCATATGCTATATGATCTCCATTTGGATCAGTTGTACTTGTTGAATATGATAATGTTTCACCAACGCTGCCCGATGATGGACCATTAAGTTGACTTGGAGTATTTGGCGAGTCATTATCAACAACAATAAAATCAATATTAAAATATCGTACTCCTCCACCATCATTAGCAGAAATACTCACGAAACCAGAATATGGTCCTGCAGATAAACCTGTTGTATCGATACGGACGGTTACTGTGTCATGTTCTCCTGTTGATGATCCAGATGTAGGGTTAGGTGATACCCAAGTATGAATGATGCCAAGTGTCCATGTTAAGGTACTTGATCCACCATTCCAAATATCAAATGTAGTTTGATATAGATGTCCTTCTGTTACAGATCCAAAATCATGAGACATTGGGTAATAAACAAGATCTGGCGATAATGTTGTTATTGCATTCGTTTCAGCATCAATATTAGTTTCTTTTTGTATTGCACTAATCTGTGGAATAGCTAAAATCATTAGAATTGCGACTAATATAGATATTAAACTGCCTTTAATTTTTATTTTTTTATTCATTTGCTTCCCCATATTTACGAATATAATATTGTTTTATATTATTTTCCATTGATTTTTTAACATTTAATCTGAATATAAAGATAATAAAATTTATTGGTGAATTTTTAAAGTGAACTTTATCTATTTATGCCTAAATGCAATTGGACCAATGAACATGTATAATAATGAAAGTACTAATAAAAGCCAAATAAAAATACTATCAAAAACGGTATCAAAAATAATGACAAGAAAAATCAAACTTGCAGAAATAATACTAAGTTTATTTGGGGGTTTCAAATAATGAATTGTTGATATCATAAGAAACGATAACAATAAAATTACAAATATGCAGTAAAAGAAAGGTATATTAAGATAAGTGCAAGTTAAAAGAATTATTGCTGCCGCAGGAGCTGGAAGACCCATGAAATAATCCGTTGTTTTTAAAGGATGAAATGCCGCAAGACGGATAATGCTACAAATAAGATAGAATGAAACAACTCCAATAAATGAAAGAAGTACAAATATGGATTGGTTGGATAACTGATTATAATATATGTGAAACACAAAAAAACCCGTGGCAATTCCTGTTGAAGTTAAATCTGCCATTGATTCAAGATATGGACCCATTTCTCCTTTTCTTGTTTTTCTTGCAACAATTCCATCAAGTCCATCTGCAAGCAATGCAAGAAGAATAAATGTAAATGACAATCGATACGCTAATGTTGGGTTTATCGATAATATTAATATTGCAATGAATCCAAATAGTGCATTGAGCATACTAATGATATCAGCAGGTACAATAAGTTTAATCATTGGATGCTGCATATTTGGCTGTTTCCTGCTCGTACACGATCACCTTTTTTTACTGATATTTTTTTCACCGCATCTTTTGGAACTATAAGATCAACACGAGATCCTAATTTAATGATTCCAATACGTGTCCCTTTTTTTAGATTTTGATCAACATCAACATAGCTTACAATACGTCTTGCAATACTTCCCGCAATTTGTATGATTTTTACAGGGCCGATTGCTGTTTCAATAATTGTAATCATCCGTTCATTTCGATCTGATTCTTTTTTAAATGCAGGAATATGTCCTCCGGATATATGAGTAACTTTCTTTATAGTTCCATCAAGGGGCATCCTGTTTACATGAACATGATATACATTCATAAACGTTGAGATATGAAAGCTATCTCCTATATCATCATCTTTTATTTGATTAACCTCTCTTATAACTCCATCTGCAACTGCAACGATCTCTTTTCCAATTTTTCGATGAGGGTCTCTAAAAAACATTAAAAAAAAACATTCAATAAGACATGAGGATACAAATAGGAATAAGAAAAGTTTTTGAATCGTATTTTGAATGAAAAAATAGAAAAAACCTGAAAGTGCCATGATAAAAAAAGCTGTAAGAATCCAAGAACCCGCTCCTTTCGCTAACTTCATCTTATGGTTTTCTCCCAATAATTTTTTTCAAAATCTTTTCAATTGGCCCTGGGTTTTTTGATAGATCAGTTAGTTCAAGAATCTGATCAAATACCTCTGGAACAATTTTTGTAACAACTAAAAGAAGAACAATGAGTGCTAGAAGACTTCCACCTTTTCCAATATAATTATGTGCAATACCAAAAAAAGAATTGCCATAGATCCCTACTAGATATGTGATACCTGCGTTTCTGATAAGATTTAAAAAATGAATTGGTAAAAGAGTTACAAATAATCCTTTTATTTTTCTATTAATAGATACTCCAGGTAATGGAAGAATCATTCCTACAAAAATGACCATGGATTGTATTGCAGTACATGCAAAAATAATACGGATATAAGCAGATAGATACCTTAGATGCGGCGGATTAATTTCAACATTTCCTGTAAAAAAGTTTAAAAGGATTCCACTTTGCCATGCAACATTGTTGATGATGAGTGGTGCTAAACTGGTTTGTTCAATGATGAAATAGATAAAACCTGCGATTGCTGATGCTCCTGCAATCCATTGAAGACTTTTTTCGTAATGATTTGTTCGTATGCTATACCATTCTCGATAGGAAAAATAAAACAATACAAATATTCCAACGATACAAAGAGCAGCGTTAACTAAATCTTGTTGTTCTGCATAATAAAGAGTAAGGGGCTGGGTGGCCCAGTAAAACGAAAAAACAATCCAACCTATCATCCGTAGAATCGCTGCATTTCTTTTCGATGGGAAAAATGAACCTGCGATGAGAAGAATGAGGCCAAGATACAATGGTATGAATAATATCGTTTGAATAGTTTCATTCAAAGGATAGGTAAATATGAAAAGAGAAAGTAGCGTATAGATAATAGGAAGAAAAATAAAAAATGAGGAAATAAGTTCCTCAGAATAGCCTTCTTTATTCATATGTCAATCAACAATTATTATATTTTTATCCAAGTCCAAGTAGTTCAATGATCGGTGGGATATTGAATTGAGTCATAATTGTTTGATCCCACATCAGACAAATCAATCCCACAAGGCCAAGAAGTGTCAAAGGAACCCAGTAAGTGTAAACTACCTGATCTATTTTTAACCGTGCAACACTCACTCGTATTAATGTAACTGAAAACAGAATGACTAGGAAAAGTTTCACAAGGTAAAACATAATATCTGCAGCCATTGCCGAATAGCTTGTTAATCCAAGGATTGGTGAAAGATTATATGGGAAAAACAAAGCAATGATCAGTGTTCCCATCACCACAGTTTTCACCCCGTCTGTTAAATAGAACATAGCAAGGTTTCTACCTGAATATTCCACCATTAAACCATCCGCAATCTCAGTTTCTGCTTCTGGTGAATCAAAAGGAATTTTTGATAACTCCGCAGGTGTGACAAGAAACAGCGTGAAAAGCAGGATGACCAATCCAATAAATCCAATTGGGCCGATTAGACCCCAAAGTGGAACCGAGGATATTGTTGCAAGTGAAAACACATTAGTGACATCTGCAACTAAACTAAGTCTCCAAGCAAGACTAATAATGATGATTGCAAGAGGGAATTCATAAGCAATCATAGTTGCCATTTCTCTCTGTGCACCAACTGTTGCATAGGGCGAACCAGATGAAAACCCACCAATGACCATAGCAAGAGACGGAATGATCAAAAGATACAAAATGAGAATTAAATCTCCTTTTCCATACATAACTCCATCCATGATCGCTGGAAAGCCGCCAATTGGAAGATAAAGAAGAATTGTAATACATGAAACAAGACCAATTAATGGTGCAAGATTAAATACCCAGTCTACGGCATTTTCCGGAACAATGTTTTCCTTAACAAAGAGTTTTCTTACATCAAGAAACGGCTGTTTCAATGGTGGACCAATTCTTCCCTGCATATGAGCAGCAATTTTCCTGTCAATACCCTTATATATCAATCCAAACACAAGTCCAAAAAGAGTAATGAGCATTGCTCCACCAAGAGTGGTAAGTACAATCCGAGTAATTTCACTTAATTCCATTTTATATCAACCCCACAAATAGAAAAAGAACTCCCATGACAATAACAAACCAAAGTACATAATCACTTACATTACCAGTATGAATAGATTTAAGAGCATCAATTATCCATTTCATTGATTCTGTCCATCCCCAGTAAAGATTACTTGATTTCACGTGCATTGATTCGAAATCTGATTCAGGGTTACCTGATAGAAATACTTGGGTTTGTCCTGTTCCCTTTTTATAGCTATTATTTCCAAATCCTCTTATAATATAAATAATAAGAAAGATAATAACAAAAGCAATCAACCAAAGAACAGGATTCCAAAAACCATTTCCTGTGTTAAAAGTATTAAACAATTCATCAATTGAGATCATAATCAGAGCCCTCCTGTTAACCCTTGTAGGTAATTTTCAGGATGAATCAGTGCATTTACCGCAGGCTCAACAAGATTAGAGACGATAAGATCTGGGAAAAGTCCAAAGAAAATAATGATTGATGCAACAATCCCCATCGCAATGAGCATACTTTTTGGCACCTCTTTTACATCATCAAACTTTTTCAGTTTCGGCCCAAGAAATACCGACTGAAAGATTTTCACAAATACTGCAAGAAGCATGATACTTGATAGAATCGCAATAATGGATATGATTGGGTTGAGCTGATATGTTGATTCATAAATAAGTAGTTTTGATGCAAAACCATTCATTGGAGGTATACCGCTAATTGCAAGAAGTCCAATTATGAAAAAGATAGTTGTATATTTCATGTTTCTAGCTAGTCCACCTAAACTGTTTAATGATGTCTCTTTTGTTGCATAATAAACAGCCCCTGCAATCATAAATAATAAGCCTACATCAAGAGCATCATTGATTATATGAAAAATGCTTCCTTTCATTGCTTCAACAGCAAATGGTGCTGATGAAATACCAATATCAGGATTTGCAATAATTGTAAGTCCAGTTCCTACCCCTAGAAAAATATATCCTAATTCCGCTACTGCCCCATATGCAATAAGTCGTTTGAAATCCGTTTGAATCATGGCCATGATTACGCCAACAAGCATAGTTATCAAACCTAGAATTACCAATATCCACCCAAATGAAATATTAGGGAGATGAATCACGTTACCATATAAAGTGAATAAAACACGAAACACTCCATAAAGGCTTGCCTGGGTTGCAGCAACTAATACAAGAGATGCCGAAGCAGGTGCCCGCCCATATGCGTCAGGAACCCACATATGCATTGGAACAATACCGCCTTTCATTGCAAGAGCAGAGATAAAAATAATTAACGCGATTTTATCTAAATAAGTAAAAGTAATACGGTCAGCTAGTTGTGCAATGTTTAATGCATCGTATTGTCCATAAAGAAGAGCTAATGCAAATAGGATAAAAAGTGCACCAATTGTGCTGATAAAAATATATTTAAATCCTGCCTCCACCGCTTTTACCCTATTGGTCCAAAATGCAATGAGTGCAGCAGATGCAATTGAAGTAATTTCAATAAAGACAAAGAAATTAAAAAGATCGCCTGTGAGAACCATCCCTAGCATTCCAGCAGTCATCAGTAAAAGAAGGGTATAATATTTATCCTGACCAGTTTCGTTCTCTAAAAAACCCCATGAATAAATAGATGCGACAAAAGCAAGTATTATGCTTACAAGTGCCATGAAAATACTTAATGCATCTATTTCAAAAAGAATACGAATTACGGTATTATTTTGTGTTTGAAGACTTGATCCAAACACATAGGTTATTGTGCCTGTATCTAATACTTGTTGAGCGACAAGCAATACAAAAACAGCAGTGATTCCAAGGATACTAATAACAAAAATATTTCTTATTTTATCATTGATTTTACTAATTAATGGTGTCAGAAATGCCCCTAGTAACGGAATGACAACAAGTAATGCAGGAGCATGACTCATAATAAGGTCAATGAAATTCATTGATCGTCACCTCCAAATTTTCTAACATCAAGACTTTTTGTATGTCTATACATATGTACAATAAATGAAAGCATTAAAGCTAGAACTGCAACACCTATAACGATGCTTGTAAGTGTTAATGCCTGAGGAACTGGAAACATCATAGTACTCTCTGCTGGCGCACCTGTAAATATGGGTGCAATTCCACCTTTTCGATATCCAAGAGTGATAAGAAACAAGTTAACACCGCTTTCAATAATTGTTATTCCAATTAACATTTTAATTAGGTTTTTACGGAATATGATGGTGTATAAACCTATGATGATTAAAGCAGCCGCTGCAATATATGGAATATTTGCAATCATGCGATTTTACCCTCCTTTTTTGAAATAAAATGAGCCATAACATAAACGATTGCAAATAAACCTGCGATCACTTTTAATCCAACAGCAAAATTCATCAAAGGAATTATTCCTCCTGTATTGATATTTGCTGCACCATCTAATGGAATTCCTCCAAATAAACTTTCAGTTCCTACAAGAAAATTAGAAAAGAATGCAGTTCCAAATATGATTCCAAGAAACGCAAGTAGAACAAAACTAAGCGCACCAAGGCTTTCAAAGATAGAAAGATGACTTTCTTTTATTCTCTGTGAAATCCATTCTGCATTATATGCAATAAGCATAAGCACTAGACCTGATGCAACAACTGCTCCACCTTGAAATCCTCCACCTGGTGTGAGATGACCATGTGCAATTATATAGAATCCATAGATAAGAATGAATGGAAAACTGATATTTGCTATGGTTCTTACAATCAGTGACATTCCTTTCATTTTTTCAGCCTCCTGAAAACAAGAATCACACCAGCAACTGCCGTAAACAATACAGTTGCCTCTCCAAGAGTATCAAAACCTCGATAATCAAACACAACAGCAGTAACCCCATTACTTGCACCGGTTTCTTCCACAGTATTATCAATAATATATTGATCCATGGCATTTTCATCTGGAACTCCAAATGAATGCATTGATAACATCGAAAAAATGGTAAATACAGCAAAAACGGTAAGAAATGAATAAGCCAAAAGATCTCTTTTATTCATAATATCTACACCTCCTCCTCATTTCGTTTCGTTGCTTTGATTGCAAGGATAAATATCGCAGTAGTTAGACATGCACCAACTGCAGCCTCTGCAATTGCTACATCTGGTGCGTGAAGAATAAAGAATTCAAGAGATAAAAGAAGACTCATTGCAGCAAGGGCAATGACTGATGCCAGTAAATCTTTCAATAATATAGCAATTATTGCAGCTAAAATAATGAACACAGGTAAAATTATGTGAATTGCTTCAAGAAACATGCTTATTCATCCTCCAAAGTATCAACTTCTGTTTTCTTTCTATCTTGATTTTTATCATTTTTTTCTTTAAGACGATCAACAACCGCATCAATAGGCATAACTCCACTCCTATGAGCCGCCCTTGCAATCGCATGAGCACCAGTTGGATTTGTCAATAATATTGCAATAAGTGCAATGATACTGTGTATCGCAAGCACTGAACCATCGGTATCACCTAGATGCCATGTTTTCAAACCAAGGATTACAATGGAGAGGATCAGAAAGATAGATCCAAATGTTGTACATTTTGTTCCAGCATGAAGTCTTGTATATACATCTGGAAATCTAAGAATACCAACTCCACCAAGTAATGTGAAAAAAACACCAATAACCAGAAATAAATATACAATATAATTAATGATAGTTCCAATCATCTAAAAATCTCCTCCTTCGAGATATTTTGCAATAAAAAGCGTTGAAATAAATGACAATAATGCATATACAATTGCCACATCAATATATATGACCACATTATAAATTGCTCCAAATAAAACCATGGATACAATAACGATAGTATTAACCGTATCAAGGCCTACAACACGATCAGGAGCCGTGGGACCTTTAAGAATTCTAATACCTGCAATGACTATTCCAATAAACAACAGCAGTAAAACAATGAAAAGTTCTGTCTCTATCATTCAGCAATCCTCCTTATCCAATCAGAAAAC
>Ga0164310_10001300_pt1 | contig 14015 bp, 12 predicted proteins | sample GuaBasSedimGuay1_FD_121795 | JGI IMG/M metagenome (GOLD analysis project Ga0164310, IMG submission 121795) | Subseafloor sediment microbial communities from Guaymas Basin, Gulf of California, Mexico - Guay1, Core 4569-9, 0-3 cm | ecosystem: Environmental > Aquatic > Marine > Hydrothermal vents... | reverse complement strand
CTATCGAACAGGCCGATGAGCACCTCTTCTCCTTTGGAGCCTACGAGCCTGACCTCTCTCTCGATAATAGCCATAACCCTCTTTTCCCCATCCTTCTTAATGTTCCTCTTGATGAGTTTTCTCTGGTCGGGGCGCGGGGATTTGAACCCCGGACCTCAGCATCCCGATTGCTGCGCGCTAACCGAACTGCGCTACGCCCCGAAAGCAATGTTATTATACCTTATTCGGGCTGTTTGGCAAGGCAGCGCTTGACACGCCTGGATTTCTGCGGTAATATATAAATGCTTTTTTATGAAGCCGTTCTTTATGCATTGTGGAATTTCAGGAGGGGGTATGGCGGTTCAGCACCACAGGGCGCGCGATGAGGAATTGCGGGAGATGGCGCGCTATTTCTACGCGCTTAAGGACATTCTGCGCCTGCGCATTCTCGTGGCGCTGGCCGAAAATGAGGAGATGACCGTAAGTGAGTTGGCACGGGCACTCCACGTCAGCCAGCCGCTTGTATCCTTTCATCTGCGCCCGTTACGAGTGCTTGGCCTGGTCCAAGTCCGGCGCACCGGCCGGGAGGTCTATTGTTCCTTGAACCTCTCCGAGATCGAGCGCCACCAGACCAAGTTTATGGAGATGCTGACCCAAGCAGCGCCATCATCGGTGTGACTCAACTGCAAGAAAGTACGATGAGAGTTGAGAGCATCTATACTCTATGGTGGAGGCGATCACGCAAGATGAGTACCGTGCAGCAAGCCAAGCGCGAACAGCGCGTAAAACGGAGGCAGCAGCGCGGACGGTGGGATTCATTCACCGACTGGGCGCGTACTCAGGCAGGGGTGTTCTTGATGCCCATCGCTCGTGCTATGGGCCGGCTGGGCATACACCCCAATACGATCACCATCCTCGGCCTCCTTCTGCAAATCGGCGTGGGAGTCGTGTTTGGCCTGGGCTACATCACGCTAGGTGGTCGGCTGTTGCTGGTCGTTGCGCCGGTGGATGCGTTGGATGGGGCGCTGGCGCGAGCCCTTGAGCAGCGGAGCCGCTTTGGAGCGTTTCTCGATTCGACGCTGGACCGGCTCTCAGATGCGGCCCTGATTCTAGGGCTCACCGTGCATTACTTACACGAGGGGGTATACCTGGAAGTCATCTTGCTTCTCATCGCGCTGGTGGCAGCGTTGATGGTCAGTTACACCCGTGCGCGGGCCGAGGCCCTGGGTTTCCCTTGTAAAGTTGGGTTGCTGACCCGCCTGGAGCGGATAGTGCTGATCGGGGCATTGACAGCGGTCGGCCTGCCCATTGTGATGATATGGGCACTGGCGCTGCTTTCCGTATTCACTATGATACAGCGTATCCTTTACGTCTATGCAGTCTCGCGACAGGATGAGGCGGGCGGCGAATAAACAAGATAGTCAGAGCATTGTGAAACTGCCGGGCGGAACGCCGTTCGGCAGCCTGCTCTTGGGAGTATCCGGTTGTAGTACCCAACGCCCATTGCCAGAGGAGCCTAACGCTGGTATAATGAAACCACATTAGTGGTGCGATGATTGAACTGATCGGCCTGACGAAGCAATTTGATGACCTCACCGCTGTGGATCGGGTGACGTTCTCGGTAGCGCCAGGCGAGATTCTGGCGCTCCTTGGCCCCAATGGGGCTGGCAAGACAACGACGGTGCGCATGCTGGCAGCGATCCTGCGCCCGACGGTGGGACACGCATTCGTGGCCGGATACAGCGTGACCAGGCAACCGCAGGAGGTTCGACGGCGGGTCGGGCTGTTGACCGAGCATCCGGGGCTCTATCTGCGTATGCGAGGCAAAGAGTATCTGGATTTCTTCGGTCGCCTGATGGGGTTGTCTGCCTGCGAGCGTGAGCGCCGGGCCAGAGAACTGCTGGCTCGCTTTGGGATGTCCCAGGCGTGGGACCAGCGTATGGGGACGTACTCGAAGGGCATGCGGCAGAAGATGGCACTCGTGCGTGCCATGTTGCACGATCCGCCTGTCCTGTTGCTGGATGAGCCGACCTCGGCGATGGACCCCCACAGCGCCAAATTGGTCCGTGACGCCATCCTCAGTCTGCGTCACCACCGGCGAGCGATCGTCATCTGCACCCACAATCTGGCGGAGGCGGAGGCCCTGGCCGATCGCATTGCCATCATCCGGCGGGGGAAGATCATCGCGTTAGGAACACCGGCGGAATTGAAGGCACGTTTGCTTGGCCCGCCGCTGATGGAGTTGCGCCTGACCCATTCGACCGATGGCGTGGTGAAACTCGTCTCCGATTTGGTCAAGATCCAGATGAAAGGAGACGATTGGCTACGCTATTCCACCCCCGAGCCCGAGGAGATCAACCCCCTTCTGCTCCGGACGTTGGCAGCGCACGGGGTGGGAATCGTTACCCTGAGCGAGGTACCGCGCAGTCTGGAAGACGTCTACCTGCGGGTGGTGGAGGAGGGGCAGGAATGGCAGCGGTAACCGAGCGTGTGCGTGCGGCGACGGGTGAGCCGCTGCGGATGGTGCTCACGTTGATGGGGCGCGAGATCCGGGATACACTGCGGGATTGGCGCATTGTCGTACCCACCGTGATCTTGACGCTTTTCTTCCCCGCGCTGATGAGTTTTGTGGCCGATGCTGCGCTGGATTGGGTCGCCAGATACGGTGCGCCGATCATCGGCGAGCGGATGCTTCCTTTCCTGCTGATGATCGTGGGCTTCTTCCCCATCTCGTTCTCGCTGGTGATCGCGCTGGAGACTTTTGTGGGGGAGAAGGAGCGCAGGAGCCTTGAGCCACTTCTGGCGACTCCCTTGACGGACACACAACTCTATCTGGGCAAGACGCTGGCAGCGATGACCCCGCCTCTGTTGGCGGCCTATCTGGGTATCACCGTCTATCTGGTCGGGTTGTACTTCTTCAAGGGCTGGACGCCGCCGCCGATCTTGTTGGCGCTGATTCTCTTGCTGACGACGACGGAGGCGTTGGTGATGGTCTCCGGCGCGGTAGTGGTCTCCAGCCAGACGACGAGTGTGCGAGCGGCTAACCTGCTGGCCAGTTTCATCATCATCCCGATGGCGCTCCTGATCCAGGGCGAGGCCATCATCATGTTCTGGGCCAACTACAGCGTGCTGTGGTGGATCGTGCTTTTTCTGGTGTTTGTGGACGTCGTTCTGGTACGGATGGGGATTCACACCTTCAATCGCGAGGAGTTGCTGGGGCGTGAGATTGACGAGTTGAACATCGGCTCTTTGTGGCGTACGTTCTGCAAATACCTGCGCTGGGAGCCCTGGCTCTTTGGGTTGGATTTACAGAAAATGCCGGCGTGGTTGCGCTGGTTGGGGATGCTGGGTGGGCTCTACGGACGCGACATCCCGACCATACTGCGCCGCTCGTGGCTGGCTCTTGTGGTGGTCGTGATTGGACTGTTATTTTCGGCCTACATCGGGTGTGACTTCGCCGCCCGCTATCAACTCCCGCCGGAGATGCTGCGGTTGGAGCACGTCTCAGCCGAGACGTTCGCCGAACTGCCGGCTGTGGACTGGCTCCCGACCTTCACGATTTGGGGGGTGTTGGGTAACAATGTGCGCTCGCTGCTGGCCGGGACCCTGCTGGCGGTGTTTTCCTTCGGCACACTGGCGGTGGTGTTGCTGATGGCTCCACTGGCGATTGTGTTCTTCTTCGTCACCCAGGCCGCGCATGTGGGTTACAATCCGGTGTTATTCTTCGCCGCTTTTGTGCTGCCCCACGGCGTGCTGGAGTTGCCCGCTGCGAGCATCGCAACGGCGCTGGCCGTGCGTCTGGGGGCGACCTTTATGTCACCGCCCCGGGGGATGACGGTGGGCGAGGGATGGCTGCGGGCGTTGGCCGATTTCGTCAAAGTCTTTATCGCCCTCGTCCTGCCGCTATTGACGTTGGCAGCCGCTATCGAGGTCCACGTGACACCGACGATTGTGGTGTGGGCCCTTGGGGGATAGAGGGCTGTGGCCAGAGTCGTAGCTCTGGGAACTGCGGCGGCGGTGCCCGATGAGGGGCACGCTAACACCTACCTGGCAGTCGAGGGTGAACAGGGTTTCTTCCTGATTGATTGTGCCGATAGCCCCCTGGTGCGGATCCAACGTGCAGGGCTCGCGCTCGAACGCTTGCGCGGGCTGATTCTCACCCACTTTCACCCGGATCACGTTTTCGGCGTTCCCATACTGCTGATGGATATCTGGCTCTTGGGACGCGCCGCTCCGCTGCCCGTGTACGGCCTGCACGACGTGCTGGAGCGGTTTGAGGCTATGATGGATCTGTTCCGTTGGCGGGAATGGCCCGATCTCTTCCCCGTGCCCTGCCGACCTGTGGCCGAGGAGGTGGGTGCATTGGTGCTGGAGGATGATGAATTCCGCATCACCGGTGCGCCGGTGGAGCATATGGTGCCCACGCTGGGCCTGCGGGTGGAGAACAAGCGCAGCGGCGGTGTGGTGGCCTACTCCAGCGACACCTCACCGTGCGACGCGGTAGTAGCCCTGGCGCGAGGTGCCGACATCCTGATCCACGAGGCGGCGAAGAACACGTCGGGCCATTCCAGCGCGGCCCAGGCAGGGGAGGTCGCTCGCCGGGCCGGTGCCGGCCGCTTGGTGCTGATCCACTATCGCCCCGCCCCCTGGCAGTACGACCGCTGGCTCGAGGAGGCAGCCGTGGCCTTCGGCGGGCCGGTGGAACTGGCGCAGGATTTCGGGGAGTACGTTTTCTAGGGTGGCTAACGTGGGGGCTCCAAAATTCGCCGGACTTCAGTACCTTATAGTCACTGCGCCCCTCCCCCGGACGGGCTCGTAGCCTCGCCCTACTCGCTGGCCAACTGCTGTGCCAACTCCGCCGGCGTTGCAGCAGTGATGGCCTTGTACTCGACACCGGGGTAATACTGCGCGTAGAACTCCGCGAGCGTCTGCGGACCGGGCCATTCCTGCGGATTGATGGCGATCACGCGCCGCACGTCCAGGTCGCCGATACCCGCGTCATCGGCGCTGCTGCCGATGGTGTATTTGTGTTGATCCCAGGTGCTCTCTACCACCGCCCGCGCCCAGGCGGCGTCCGCGTTGGGGGGTAGGAGAACGTAGGTGCGCTCGTATTGGACGCGAGGCTGTCCACGTGGTTTCTCGCCCTCGCCCTCACCCTCATCTTCACCATCGCCCTCGTCCCCGCCGCCGACTTCGGGATACTTGAAGGGCCTGGCAGGATCCGCCTGCGTGTAGGCAATCAATTTCTTGGCCACATCCGTCCCGGCCACGTCGAAATCCGACCAGGGCGGGCCGAAACTCCCCCAGGTGAAGATGGTCGCGCCGACGACGTAATCGTCCTTCTGCAGTTCCTTGTCGTACCAGACCAGCTGCCGAAAGTAGTAATCGGCTTTGTCTGGCTCGTTGTCGTGCTCGGCCCAGAAACCGCCCAGTTGCTTCCACGTCCCTCCTTCTACACCCGGTGGCTTGGGATTCACCAGCGGATCAATGCCACATTCGGTGATCACCAGCGGCACGTTCCCCAGCCCGTTCGGGATCAGGTGCTGGCGGTAGACCTTGCGGTAACGCAGCGTCGTCCAACCCTCATCTCCCTGGTCATCGTTAGGATCCAGTTGGTGATTTCCTGTCATCCACCATATCCACGGGCAACTGTACTCATGGAGTCCGAGGATGGCCTCATACTGCCTGGCGACCTGGAGCGCCGGGAAGAAGGCGGGCCAGAGATCCAAAGGCGGCGTGCCGGTGGCGAAGTTTCCAATCACGCATTTCAGTCCCAGGTCGGCCATCAACTGCATCCGCTCTACCTCAAACTGGGCGTACCAGCCCATACCCTCCTCGTCGTTCCACACCGGCTCGTTGTGCCCCTCCCAGTACTTGATGTGGGGGTTGGATTGGTAGGTGGGTAGTTGATCCTGGATGAACTGCTGGGCGGCTTCGAGAGGGGTCTTCCCGGCTGCCTTCTGCTGCTGGGCGTCGTAGTCCCCCTGGTGCTTGCGGCCAATCACCAGAACGCCGGCCGGGACGTCTTTGGCTATTCCCCAATCTCCTACAAATTTGGCTACCGCTACGCCAGCCTCGATGTATTCACTCAGGTCTTCAGCGGCCTGCAGGACGTGGGGACCTAATTTAGTGGGCATTGCGATCCTCCCTTTCTATCTACTAGTCTGAACACTGGCGATTCTGCTCGTAGTAACGACTTCAGTCGTTCCAGGCGAGGTCAGAGCGACTGAAGTCGCCACTGTGACCCAGCCGGGAAAACCTCGATAAATCGGGGCCTCCATTACCGAAAACCGATTTAGAGTGTACTACAAAATGACTTTGGTGGCAAGATTGGCACACTCCAGGCTCGTGGTATAATTACGCGCAACACGCAATAGGCAATACGGTTCCTATGTCCATCCTGACCGCTAGCAATCTGGCTAAATCCTACGGCCCTCAGGATGTCTTCGAGGACGTATCCTTCGAGATTCCTCGCGGGGTCAAGATCGCGCTCGTGGGGCCCAATGGCTCGGGCAAGACGACGTTGCTACGCATCATCGCCGGGCTGGAGAAACCCACGGCCGGCACCGTTCATCGGGCCAAAGGGCTGCGCATCGCCTATCTGCCCCAGCAGGCCGACTTCTCTGGCCGTGGCACGCTGTGGGAGGCAATGTTAGACGTCTTCGCCAACCTGCAGGCTCAGGCTGCCGAATTGCGCCGCCTGGAGGCCGCTATGACTGACCCGGCCACCCGTGAGGAGGCGCTGCGGCGGTATGGCCCGGCTCTGGAAGCCTTTGAATTGGCCGGCGGCTACACCTACGAGCAGCGCATCGAACGGGTGCTCTCCGGTCTGGGCTTCGACGAGGATGATTTCCAACGTCCCCTGGCGCAACTCAGCGGGGGGCAGAAGACGCGCGCGTTGCTGGCCCGCTTGCTGCTGGAGGAGCCGGGTCTGCTATTGCTGGACGAGCCGACCAACCACCTCGATCTGGCAGGTATCGAGTGGCTGGAGAACTACCTGAAAGCGTGGAAGGACGCTCTCATCGTCGTGGCCCACGACCGCGCTTTCCTCGACGGCGTCGTCGAGCGGGTGTGGGAACTGGAGTGGGGCCATCTGGAACGGTATCGCGGCAACTACAGTGCCTACGTCGTCCAGAAGGCCGAGCGGATAGCCCTTCAGCGGGCCGAATATGAGCGGCAGCAGCGATCAATCGCCCGCACCGAGGAGTTCATCCGCCGCAATATCGCCGGCCAGCGCAGCCGTGAGGCGAAGGGGCGCCGGAAACGACTGGCGCGGCTGGAGCGGGTCGAGCGGCCGCGGGAGCACCGCCCGCTGAGCCTCGACCTGGGCGACGTGGCCCGCAGCGGGGACCTGGTGCTGGGCCTCTACGACCTCAGCGTGGGCTACGATCCGGCCAATCCCCTCTTCACAGCCGGGGAGTTCGAACTGCGGCGAGGACAGCGTGTGGCACTACTGGGGCCCAATGGCTCCGGCAAGACCACGCTCCTGCGCACTATCCTGGGCCAGGTCGCGCCGCTGGCCGGGCGCGTGCGCATCGGGGCGAGTGTGCGTATCGGGTATTTCGCCCAGGGGCATGCGGACCTCGACCCCGAGAAAACCGTACTCGAGACCATCCTGGACGCCGGTGAACTGACGATCAGCCAGGCGCGGAACCTGCTGGGCCGTTACCGCTTCTCCGGCGATGACGTCTTCAAGCGCGTCGCCGACCTCTCCGGCGGGGAGCAGGCCCGTGTCGCGTTGGCCCTCCTGGCCCTCCAGGGCGCCAACGTCCTGCTCCTCGATGAGCCGACCAATCACCTCGACATCCCCTCCCAGGAGGTGCTGCAAGAGGTGCTCTCCGGCTTCGGCGGCACGTTGCTGCTCGTGACCCACGACCGCTATCTGATCCGCAGGCTGACTGCTCGTATCTGGGCGATTGAGGACGGGCGGTTGTGGGAGTTCAAAGAGGGGTATGAGGAGTACCACGAGTGGGAGACGCAGCGGCGTCAGCAAAGGCGGGCGCTCCGTGAGATGCGGGGCCGAGCGGAGAGGGAGCGTATGCAGGAGGCCCGCAAGGCGGCGGAGCGAAAGGCGGGGCGGCAGGCCCGCCGCCGGGCCGAACTGGAGGAGGCCATCCATCAATTGGAGATGCGCCGGGCGCAGTTGGAAGCCCAACTGGTGATTGCCAGCGAACAGAAAGCGGTCGAGCGGGTGCGTCAGTTGGGCATTGAGTACAGCGAAGTTGAGGCGGAACTGGACACGTTGCTTGCGGCCTGGACGGATGTGGTATGATCGAGGTAGACCAGAGCAACAAAAAATGGCAAGAAGAGGCTCACGTCCATTACTCATTGGCCTCACGGGCAACATCTGCACGGGCAAGTCCACCGTCGCTGGGATGCTGGCCGAACTGGGCGCTGAGGTGATAGACGCAGACCTGGTGGCTCACGAGGTGATGCGGGCCGGCACCCCGATCCACGCAAAGATCGTCGAAACGTTCGGGCCGGGAGTGCTGGCTCCCAACGGTGAGATTGACCGGACGCGGCTGGGGGCCATCGTCTTCGCCGATCCTGCGGCGCTGGCGCGACTGGAGGCCATCGTCCATCCCGCCACCATCGAGGCGGTCGTTCAACGCATCGCCGCCGCCTCTTCCGCCGTCGTGGTGGTCGAGGCCATCAAACTGATCGAGTCCGGGATGGCCGACGGTTGCGACAGTGTGTGGGTGACGACATGCCGGCCTGAGCAGCAGGTCTATCGCATTATGGGAGGGCGGGGCTTGAGCCGGGCCGAGGCCTGGCAGCGTGTGCGAGCGCAGCCGCCGCAGGAGGAGAAGATCGCCCGCGCTGACGTGGTGATTGACACCTCGGGAACGCTCCCGCAGACGCGGGCGCAGGTACGAGCGGCGTGGCAGAAACTGGTGGGAAGGGTGTCCGGCTGCAATTATGGCAGTGTGCTTGGTCGAGGAGGAACATGGCACGGCGGCAAGAAATCGCAGTGCGACGGGCCAAAGTGAGTGATGCCGGTAAGATCGCCACATTCGTCAATCGCGCCCGACGGGGACGGCAAGAGATTGACGGACAGGCGGTTATCGCACGCTTCGGCAGTGTGGGGTTTTTATTGGCCGAGCGAGATGGCAACCTGGTGGGGATACTCGGCTGGCAGATTGAGAACCTCGTTGCCAGAGTGACCGATCTCCTGATCGGGCCGACCATCGAGCGCGTCGCAGTGGGGCGGGCGTTGCTCTCCGAGATGGAGCGGGCTGCGACCGAGTTGCAATGTGAGGCGACGTTACTGTTTCTGCCGCGTCCGAGCCCCACCGACTTGGTCGAGTTTTGTGAAACGTTCGGCTACGTGCCCGAGGTTGTCGCCAGTCTGCCGAGGGCGTGGCGGGAGGCTGCTTATGAGGTCCAAATAGGGGACGACGAGGTAGTGCTGGTCAAGCGGTTGCGTGCTACACGTGTGTTGCGCCCGCTGTGATCCGCAGGCCGAGGGACTCTATTTCGGCCGCACGGCGCGCCGCCGGGATGTAAAATCGCTCGGCGTATTCCTTGACCATACGGCGGGTACAGAAGACGGGCACCACCGTGCGGATAGCCTCCTTCATCACTCGTACCCAGCCCCGTGGTACGTCGTCAGCATCGCGTTTGTAAAACAGGGGCACGACCTCGTTTTCAAGTAAGTGATACAGCGCCTCCGCGTCGGCAGCATCCTGCGCGGCCGGGTCATCGTAGCGCTGCCCGGGGTCAATTGCCCAGCCGTTAGCACCGTTATACCCCTCGGCCCACCAGCCGTCGAGTACGCTCAGGCTGGGAATGCCGTTGGCGGCTGCCTTCTGGCCGCTGGTGCCACTCGCTTCATAGGGCCGGCGCGGGGTGTTCAGCCATACGTCCACTCCCTGCACCAGGTAGCGCGCCACCTGCAGATCGTAATCCTCGATGAAGGCGATGCGGCCTCCCACTGCCGGGTCCTTGGCAATGTTGTAGATCTGCTGAAGCAACCGCTTGCCCCCCTCGTCAGCGGGATGGGCCTTGCCGGCGAAGATGAACTGCACGGGTCGGTATCGGTCGTGCAGCAATCGCTTCAATCGCTCCAGATCGTGAAAGATGAGGGAGGCTCGCTTGTAGGTGGCGAAACGCCGCGCGAAGCCGATGATGAGCGCGTCGGGATCCAGGAACGTCCCGGCGCACAACACTTGCTCTGGATTCATTAACCCCTCGATACGCCGCTGCCGTGCCCGCTCGCGGATCAGGCTCATCAATTTGCGCTTCAAATGCAGGTGAGCGGCCCACAATTCCTCGTCGGGTACGTCGAGGATGCGCTCCCATAACGCGGGATCATCGTGTCGCTCGACCCAATCGGGGCCTAGATACCTGCGGTAGATTTTGTTTATCGCCTCACCGATCCAGGCCGGTACGTGGATGCCGTTTGTAATGTGTGTGATGGGCACCTGTTCCACAGGTCTATCAGGCCAGACCGATTGCCACATCTGGCGCGATACCTCGCCGTGCAGTTTGCTGACCCCGTTGCACTGCCCGCACATGCGCAGTGCCAGCACAGTCATGTTGAAACCCTGCCGGTTCCCCGTGTGACTGCCTAGTTCCAAGAACTGCTCTCGGCTCAGACCCAGGCGGGGCCAGTAGGTGTGGAAGTATTTCTCAACCAGGTGGAAGGGGAAGACGTCGTGGCCGGCGGGCACGGGCGTGTGGGTGGTAAATACGGTCGTCGCCTGCACCGCTTGGCGGGCCTCGTCGAACGATAGTCCAGCCTCGACCAGTTCGCGTGCGCGTTCTAACACCAGGAAGGCTGAGTGACCCTCGTTAAGGTGAAAGACGTGCGGATCAATCCCCAGTGCTCGCAGGACACGCACGCCGCCGATGCCCAGCACGATCTCCTGCTGGATGCGCATCTCCTGGTCGCCGCCGTACAGTCGGGCGGTGAGTTCCCGGTCCCAGGGAGCGTTCAGGTCGTTGTCGGCATCCATCAGGTAGAGGCGTGTGCGCCCGACCTGGACGTGCCAGACTTGCAGGTGTACGGTGCGATCGCCCACTTCGACCGGGACGAAAAGGCACTCCCCATCGTCGCACAGAGCCTCGCGAATAGCGACCTCCTCTGGTTTGAAGCGCGGGTAGATCGCCTCCTGCCATCCATCAGGGGTGATGCGCTGGCGGAAGTAGCCCATCTCATAGAGGAATCCCACGGCGACGAAGGGCAGCCCGAGGTCGCTGGCTTCTTTGCAGTGGTCACCCGCCAGCACCCCTAGGCCGCCCGAGTAGAGGGGCAATGACTGATGCAGCCCAAATTCAGCCGAGAAGTAGGCGACGGGTCGGGCTGTCAGGTCAGGATACTGCTTGGGAAACCAGAGGTGCCCGTTAGTCAGGTCGGCGTCCAGTGCCATCAATACAGCGTCGTACTGGCGAAGGAAAAGCGGGTCAGCGACCAGTTCCCCAAGCCGCTCCGGTGGTACTTCCAGCAGCATCTTCACCGGGTTGTGGCCGGTGCTGCGCCATAGTGGATAGTCCAGCATCTTGAACAGATCGCGGGCCTCGCGATGCCAACTCCACCAGAAGTTGTATGCCAGTTCCTCCAGGCGCGCGATGCGCGGGGGGATTTTGAGCGATAGTGATGATGTCGCAGTCTGCACGGTTTCTCCTCCAAAATAGGGATGGGGTCACTGCATCTCTGTCTCAGGGGGCTCTGAGCAGGATGATGGTCAACACAATAATGGCGACGACGGCAAACTCCACCAGGATGGAGCCACTCAAGCGTTCCAATAGGTACTGGTGGGCCGCGTTGAGGGCGACGTAGAAGATAAGCAGCAGAAATAGCCCGCCGGTCCAGGCGCTGATCTGCCAGTAATTCAAAGCCCAGGTGCTCTCGCCGATGATGAGACCGACGATAGCGGCAAATGAAAGCACACGTCGTAACGGCACATCTGCCACACTCAGCAGGTCAATTGCCAGCAGTGTGGCCGTGACTAATGTCAGAGTAGCGGTCACCAGACTGCGAGTGCGGGTGTGGTAGATGATGGCGAAGAGGGTGAAAGCCAGGAGATAGTCCAGCACGTTGAGAGCAAGCCGGGCCGTAGGGTAGCGTGGGTCATCGGGGGAGACAGCGGCGTACTCAGCGGAGATGGTCAGTCCGATGATGATGCCTACCATAGCCAGCCCCCCAGTCCATACGGGCAATGGGCGGGCATGTGTCAGCAGGTAGGCGGAGATTCCGGCCAATATACCGGGCAGAATCCAGGAGATGTATACGGGCCGCCCGGAGTGCTCTTCCAGATACGGATGGTCGTGCAGGACGAGACTGGTGCCGGTGCAGACCAGGCCAATCATCAGCGCGGCCAGTAGCCAGGTCCCGGTGACATGGATCTCCAGAGGCGACCCCAGAGGATGCAATTCCCACACGTGTTCAGGCAGTTCGATGAAGCGAAAGAATACACAGCCAAGCAGCAGTACAGCCAGCAACACGCTCAGACGGTTGCGATCCAGAGGCTTGATGGTCTCTTGCATTGAAATGCATTGTACCTTTGAGGGCGGGATTTGTCAACCTCGGTATGCATCCTTGTCAATTGCGTCGCAGGATGGTATAATCTACGCCGTAGTAGGCGCGGAGAGGTAGCGTAGTCCGGCCTAACGCGCGCGCCTGGAGAGCGCGTGAGCCGTAAGGCTCCGCGGGTTCGAATCCCGCCCTCTCCGCCACCACGGGGCGGCCACACGCGGGGGCCGCCCTTTATCTGCAAGAGGACACCTATGCAGGTCACCATCCGCCGCGCCGCGCCTGACGACGCGGCGGCCATTTCCGCTGTCTGGGAGGTCGTCTGCGCGGAGCGAATCTACACCGCTGTAAATCGCCCTTTCACACCCCAACAGGAGCGAGACTACATTGCCTCTCTCTCCGACCGCGAGGGCATTTTCCTGGCAGAAGTGGATGGCCGCGTCGTCGGCTTCCAATCACTCGATCTCTGGGCCAAGTACACCGATTCCTTCGACCACGTCGGTGTGATGGGTACCATCATTCTCCCTGAATGGCGGCGAAAGGGCATCGGTCGCCGCCTGGCAGAGTGCACCTTTGACTTCGCCCGCGCCAACGGCTACGAGAAGATCGTCATCTATGTGCGGGCGGGTAACACCGGCGCTCAGGCTTTCTACCGCAGCCTAGGCTTTGTCCCCAAGGGAGTGCTGACACGGCAGGTCAAGATTGACGGGCAGTATGAGGATGAGGTCTTTATGGAGTTGTTCCTGTGATCATCCTACGTGCTGTTCAACAACGTCTCTGTGTTGGACGAGGCACTACGCTTTCGGGAACCGGCCCGGCAGGCTGGATCTTCAGGTGGCAGGCTCACCCTTAGCCCGGTCAGCGCATCCTCGACGGTGAGCCAGCCGGTGCCGGGGAAGAGCCGCGCCACCTGCGGGGCGAAGAGCGGTGAAGCGGTCAGCACCTCGGCCGGGGGGGCGTCGGCGATGACCTCCCCCTGGCTGAGCACCACGACCCGGTCGGCGGCCTGCGCGACCAACTCGACGTCGTGGGTCACCAGAAGCACGCCCGTTCCCTCTGCCTGCCACTCCCGCAGAAGGCGCACCAGTTCCCGCTTGGCGGGGTAGTCCATTCCCCGCGTGGGCTCGTCGAGGAGCAGGAGCCGGGGGCGGGTGACGGTGACCGCACCCAGCGCCACCCGCTGCCGCTGACCGACGCTCAGGTCACGAGGGTAGGATGCGGCCAGATTGCTCAGGCCCAGGCGGGCCAGCAGGTCGGCGGGAGCGATGGGGGGGCTGTCGGACAGGCCGTGGTTGCGCAGCGTGACCGCCAGTTCCTCCGCGACGGTGTCGGCGAACAGGAGGTCGTCCGGCTCCTGGGGCAGGGAGCCGACGCTGCGGCAGATGTCGGCCGTCTCTCGCCCGATGAGCGATTCCCCTGCCAGCGCGATCTCCCCCTGCTGGCGCCGCAGCAGCCCGACGATGCACCTGAGCAGCGTGGTCTTGCCGGAGCCGTTGCGGCCCATCAGCGCGACCAACTCCCCTGATGCTAGCTTCAGGTTGACCCCGCGCAGGGCGGGAGT
>Ga0164310_10001299_pt1 | contig 14020 bp, 21 predicted proteins | sample GuaBasSedimGuay1_FD_121795 | JGI IMG/M metagenome (GOLD analysis project Ga0164310, IMG submission 121795) | Subseafloor sediment microbial communities from Guaymas Basin, Gulf of California, Mexico - Guay1, Core 4569-9, 0-3 cm | ecosystem: Environmental > Aquatic > Marine > Hydrothermal vents... | reverse complement strand
CCTATAAAGAGTGGTGCTGAATGTTTGTGTTGCGGGAGGGGTGCGGACAAAATCAGCAGTGCCACCGAAGACACGTTAATCATCTATAACGATTATTGCCATGATTGTTGGGATTTATTGGGCAGCTTATCGAATAAACTGGGTGTTGCATGCCATTATGGTTTGACTGGTGTAAGTAAATTGCAACTATTAGGCAAATTGGAAGAATATATATGGTTGACTAAATTGTTTTAGTTTTAATAAGAAACAATATGGCAGAAATCAAACTCGATGGCGACAAGATTCTTTGTGTTTGTTGTGACGAACAAGCAGAATCATTTACTCCCGAAGAATATAAAGTTGAGGAGGGTTGGGAACCTGTGATTGTTGGCTATTGCAAGAAATGCTGGGGAGTGCTGTTTGCTATAGAAAAAAGTTTTGATGATCTAGCTAGTGTGTCGCCTGTATTTGAGAATTCATATCATGCATTAGAGCAATATCAAAATTTTATTGACTACAAAGAGTCGCTGTTAGCACAAGATTAATTTTTATTTTTTCATTATGAATATAGATCCAAAGGGTCAAGAGCAGAATGAGTTTCTGGTTTCGTTTATGTCCAAAGATATTGATATCTTGCGGAGACAAATCGGAGAGGGCAATCATTTGACTCCGACTGTTCACAAGCTCTTTAGCTTGATGGAAATGCTAGGTGTTGAAGGGGTTGTCGAAGGGAATAATGGCAAGCCTCATGTGGTTTATTCTGATACCGAATTCACTAAAAAGTTGCATAGTGCTGTTGGTTTGCAATATATTTCGGCATTAGTGAAGGATTTATACGAAGTATTAAATCAGCTTGGCATTCAAGAGTTCACATATAATAAAGGTAATAGGAAATGGAAAAGGCAATTGGGTGTAACGCGGAGAAAACTATTAGCATTTTTAGAATCTTCAATTAAGAAAAATGAATGATATTGGACGACAGCTTCTCATAAATTTGAAAAGTGAAAAGAAAGTTATCTTTGATAGGCATTCGATGTTGCCAGGAGCTGTCAAACGCAGGTTATATGGGAAAGTGGTGACGTTAAATATCGAGGGGTTTGAGTTAGCTCAAGTAGTTAAATTATTGTATAAACATTATTCGGATTTGCAGGTGCATTTGAGTGTACATGCTATTGAAGATCATAAAAAAATACGCAAGATCAGGAGGGAAGTTGCGGCCATTGTATTTGTAATGGATAAACACAACGCTATGATGATTGATTTCCTGGAGGATTTAGTTCCGTATATTCAGAAAGTCAAATTAATAAATGTTAAAAAGAAGAATAATGACAAAGGCAGAGTCAGATTACATAGAAGAACAAAAGGAAAAGCAATTAAAGGAGGAGGCTCCAGTAGAAGAGGTGGTGACCAATAGGACTTCAAGGGGTCTCATAGAAGAATTGAATGAACTTGTCTATAACTTGATGGCAGTGGGTGACCATTTACTTGATTTGCCACCCGACAAATTAGAAGATGCGCTGGAGCGGATTGATCGAGTAAATGCGGCAAGGCAACAAATAGTTGCACTGTTTGCCAAGGGTGACCACCTTGATATGCATTACCATTGCGCTTACAAACACGCCTTGAAGGCAATAGGAATATGCAAGGAGTCGATTATTGCAGTTAAACGTGCTGGAGATGAATATATGTTGAAAGATTTATTGATTATTTATAATTTTATTCGAGAAGACTTTATTTGGGTTTTATGCAGATACCTTAGAGTTGATCTTGACAAAATGCCACTTGATGAGTTTTGTGTGCGATGCTTGGATGACATTCTATGATTATATATTGTTATATATAACAGATTAATATGTGAGATAGTGTATACTAGCAGGCTTACTTATTATTTCTAGAAGATGCTAAAAGATTTGTTGAAATGCACGAGAGAAGCATTAGGTTCATTCTCCATAATGACTTTCATTGCAGGGCTATTGATTGCAATATTGCTATTTATGTGGATAGAGTACTATGATAATAATAATTTTCCTGTTCTGAGGGGGTCTACAGATGAGGAGAAAATAGAATATATGTGTAATCATATTCCTCACCGTTATTTATCTGTTGGGCAGATTAATGATTGTATTTGCCGTTTAGATATTGACGGGAAACCAATCGTAAAAATGATTCAGAAAACCAAAGAAGGGTTTGACAAATAACTTGTTATAGAATATAATAAGCATATTCATTATTATATTAATATGAAAAATAGGGCATTTGATGTAATAAGTTTTTCATTAATGATAGTTACCGGTATTAGTTTGGGGTTATATTTGTATGTTGTGACATTTCCCACATTTTCTGTTCACAAGGAATATACAACGCAGGAGGTTATCCGTTTATCTGGGCAATGCTGGAAAACTCAGCTTGTTGATTTGACTGATGATGACGTGGTAGAGTGTCGGGAATATTTGAGTTTGAAGTATACACCTGTGCCAGTTGATCAGAAGCTTTGCAAGGATGTTCGGGAATGTGAGGTTAAGTAGCTGGTAGCAGTTATTTAAAATCTTATATATTTTGTATGAAGTTTCAGAAGCGTAGAAATTATGCTGTTGAGATGAAAAATACAAGGTTGAGGTTGAGGTTGGATAAGAGTGATTTCGCTAGGCTGATAAACATCAAGGCTGATCATGTAGGGTTGATAGAGGTTGGGGAAGTTGAGCCAGATCGTGATGTGTTAAGGGACATGAAATGGTTGAAGCTTTTCGGGGCTTGTTTGGCGAGGTCTATTTATACTAAACGGAAGATTCGTTTGGTCTTTTTATTGATTTTTTCCCCTGGTTTTAGATTTTTGAGATATCGTTATTGGAGGATTATTGGCAGGGTTGACAGGCGCGGTCAATTTAGATTATCATTGTAGTAAATAGTGCTGAGATAATATCAATGCTTCAAGCTATTGCAAGAACAGAGATCAGTTCAAAGTTCGCTTTGAGTTGGCCTCTGTTTTTTTATGCCACTCATTTTTAAATGTTATTTAAGAATAATGGCATGTTTAGGAACTATAGATGTCATTCTGAAGCAAATCGCAGCAACTGTTAGTAATGCTGCTGGCAGCCTTGACCTTGAAGGTCTTGCTGCTGAGATGGCTTTGGATGGCACTACGCTTGCTTATCTTCAACTTACTGGTGACCCACTTTCAAAGGTGAATATGTCCACTGGCAATATTGAGGGTGTAATTAGCGTAAAGAATACTGAGTTCACTGTTATTGGTGCAACTCCTGCTCCAGTTACAAGCATTTTACTTACCGCTCTTGATGTTGATACAATTGATTGGCTATCCGGCACTCAAGTTTCTCTAGCATTTAATGGCACTCCTGATTTCAGTGATGTTGCTGCTGGTGATGAGATCACCATTGCAAGTGCAACGAATGCAATTAATAATGGCACTTTTGTAATTGATGTTGTTAGTGATGGGACGGATGTTCTTATAATTACCAATCCGCTTAGAGTAGATGCGACTGGTGATGAAGCAACTGACTCCCCAGCTACTGGTGAAGTATCAACAACTACCGCTCTTGATGTTGATACAATTGCTGTTGCGGATGGTGTAGTTACAATGGTGTTCAATCTCACTCCTGATCTTTCTGGTATAAATCCAGGCGATGAAATCACTGTTGCCAATGCAACGAACGAGGAGAATGATGGTACTTTTGTAATTGTGAGTGTTACTGATGGTTCTGACACGGTGACTTATGAGAATGCTGATGGTATCGCTGAGGCTACTGATTCTCCAGCCACAGCTACTATTGTAGTTCCATCTGTCCATGATGTTGCGGCTACAAGAGACTTCTGCACATGCAATGGCTTGTGTTATGAAGAGCCAGAGGAAGAGCAAGAGCCTGATTGATTTTAATTTATATTTATTGAATAAATATGGCAAAGTCTAAGAAGGATGACAAGAAGGTGGAAGCCAAGGTGGCTCCTAAAAAGGCAAAGGCAACAAAGGTTGCTCCAAAGCCAGTTGTAAAGGCTCTCGGTATTAAAATCGGGAGCGGGATTCGCAAGGCACGTGAGGCAAAGCTAAGATCTATTGTTAAGTAATTGGAATGGCACGAAGGTGGGTAATTTTGACGCCAACACAGAAGACGGGCATCAATGCAAAGTTGAAGCCTGTTGACAGTAAGGTTCAAATTTACACCACCTTCGCACCAAAGGTTGTGTATGAGGTAGACAATAAGGGGTTCGCAGATCTTAAAAAATACAAAACTAAAATCACAAATACAGATCCAGCCTTGCAGGTTGCTTTGAGTTTGGGTTTGAAATATTCTGAAAAGAAGTATGGCTGTAGTGGTTGTGCGAAGCGCCGGGGGTTGAAGGGGGGGCTAAAGATGTTTGTATTTGATAGTTTTTTAGAGGTTGATGAAGATGGGAATATATTACCTAGTGAATATGTTGATACCGAAAGTAAATAATTATAGTTGGTATCCCATTTCGTTTCATAGGTGGGTGGATGACCCTAAATTGGTCAGGTTGCCACTCTCAGACAAATATGAATTGAGATACAATTTAAGAAGTGGGAAGGCAATTGTAATTAGATCAAGGGTGATAGAACATAATGTTAAGAATAAACTTAGAAGATACCGAGAATTGAAAAATATGTTGGGTAATATTAAGGTTCATGATTTAGATGAGTTGAAGAGAAAGCTAAAACTGAGAAAAGAGAAAATTATTCAAATATTTAATTCTTAAATACTAGATATGACACCATTAGAAAAGGCGATGCTGGACAGCATATTGGCAGTAGAGCAGGATATTAGTCGTAGGAGTGCAGCAAAACAAGTCTCTGAGACGCTCGAGGATTTTAGTGATAAATCGAAGAGTTTTAATAATCTAGGCAAAATAGAGGGTAAGGAGAAATTTTACGCTGTTCGGGAGAATGCTAATTTCAAGATAGAGAATTTGCAAGAAGTTGAGGGTGGATTCGTGGTGAAAGATATAGTATTACTAGAGGATGGGTTGATTCCTAGGAGAGTATTGTTTGAGAAGGGTGCGATGAAGGCAGGGTTTGATAAGTTCCAAGCAGACGAGCCTAACCTCCTGGTTAATGATTCTCATAATACTATAGAGGAGAGTTTGTTGTTGGGGTCATTGGGTTCGATCACCAAAATGAGGCTCGAGAAGTTTGGTGATAATAATGATAAGGGGCGGTTGATGGTTGATGTGTTTTTGGATGGTGAAAATCCAGCAACGAAATGGCTATTGTCTTTGGGCGGGAGAATGAATAAAGTATTAAGCGAACAAGGCAAGGAATTTAATATTTTCAGCGTGAGTGCGGAAGTAAGGATGAGGGGGTTGGATATTGTAGACTTTGCGGGTAGTTTTGTTTTATCTGCTGAAGAGGTTGAGGTTCTGGGCATGGGTATTGTGTTTAATCCAGCAAACATTTCATCATTTGGTACTGTTGATAGTCTAAAATCGCGCAAGAGCTTATTCTTGGGTGAGGCGGATGAGGTACAAAAATCTCCAATATTTAATTTTTTAAAAAAAGAACTGATGTCTAAGAAAGACGAAAATCTCAAAAAAACAGAGGAGGAGCTTCAAGCAGAGGAGCTTCGAAAGCAAGAGGCTTTAGAGGAAGAGAAGAAAAAAGAGGAGGAGGGGAAAGGCGAAGATGAGGGTGGTGATGAAGATGGTAAAGATGAGGGTGGTGATGATGAAGAGGGTGAAGGTGAAGGTGATGAGGGGGAGGATGGTGATGACGAAGAGGAGGAAGGCAAAGGTGACGAGTCAGCTGATAAATCAACTGCTGATACTCTCAAGGAGCTTCTTAAATCTACCAAAACTGCGATTGAGCTAGCCGAATCTCTCAAGGAGGATAATCAATCTATGAAGAAAGAGATTGAAGAATTGAGAACAACGCTAGATAAGTCTGGTGATGGCAATGTCTTGTCGAGAACACCTAATGGTAAGAAAGCAAAGAAGCTATCACTTGCGCAAACAACTGCAAGAGATGGTAATAAGAGTCAATATTAATTTTAATTTTTATTTTCAAGAAAAATGAAACCTGAAGATCTAAAAGCCCTGCAAGATAGGCTGGCAGCAGTTGAAGGGCGGATGTCTAAGACTGAGACATTGTTTGATGCAACTCCTGTTATGAGGCCTACGATAATTCCACCCATGATGAAGGTGTATGAATCTGACATGCCTTTGTATACATGGCTTAGCAACCAGTCGTTGCCAGCTATTCCTCTGTCAGTGCAGAGACTATATAAGGTTATTGATGATCTTGGTCCGGTATTCCAGACTGATGGAGATACTGGTGCGATTACTCCTGAAGAGCAGGCGGAAGGTACTTGTTCGAATAAAATCGATATTAATTTCTGTCAAAGAGATTACAAGGCGTTCAGAGTTGCTGTTGAGGCTTGCGTTGAGGATACTGATGTTGATGTTCCATTCACACCTAACCGTGATGGGCAACCGGAAGATGGTGGGGTTAATACTGTTGGGCAATATAGAGATGTGCGGCTAGGGGAGGCTATGCGTCAAGCAAAAGACTTCTTGGCTGCCCAAGGTCTTGGTAATGCTAATAGTGAACCTGAGTCACTTGAGACTCTTGTGAACCAAAACACAACTCCAAACATTGTTGATAATTTTGGACAAAGTGCATTTGAGTTTGCATTGCTTGCATTGCTCGCGCAGATTGGATTGACGACTATGTCTCACTCTTATCTTCGCGGTGGTGCTGATATGGCATTGATGGTGCACCCTCTTGTTGAATTGACAATGAGTAGACGGGCTAGTTTGCCAGCACTAGAAACAATGTATTCTTTTAATGAGGCTACCGGAACTATGACTTTCATGGGAATTTCCGTAGTGTCTGATAGGAATATTTACATTGATAGCGAAACTCTTCTTACTTCTATCTTCCTTGTGAGAACAAATCACTTGGGAATCATAGAATACTATGATGTTGATAGAGAGGTAATTAGGAACGAGCAGACTACTGCGGGTGAGATTTGTGACGAGGATTGCAAGAGGCTTTACAACTACTTCACTGGACTTGCCAGGGGAATTGCAAAGCTGGGTCGTGTAACTAACGTTAAACCAATGCTAGTAAATACTATTTTGAGCGGACACGCTAATAGTATCAACCAGCCTAACGCTGGAACTACACTTGGTGGTACTGTCGTTTAAGTACATATAGAGGGCGACTGAACATCGCCTTCTGATATGTATTTAACAATTTATTTTTTATCTCACACCCATGGGCTGTACTGAAACAGGTAGTGGAGCTACTTCCGTGCAAATCACAAGATTATCACGTACAAATCCTAACGACCCTAAATATCAACTTGTTTTTGATGTTCCTGTGCCTTTAGATGCTACGCGATTTTCTTTTACGAAAAATGGTGTTAATTACACCGTGATTCTGGGATGTGCTGATAGAACAGTTGAAGAGGAATTGGCGTCTAATGATTTGGATTCAATATTCTTTATTTCTGGAAATACGGTTAGAGCGACATATGAAACAGAGGGGTTATTGGGGATTGTTGTCGGGGATATTATTACTGTTGACGGCGCAACGAATGAAATTAATGACGGTACTTTTGAAATAACAGATGTTCGTGTAGGCTCTTCGGTTGGAGTATTAGATGTGGATGCTATTGATTGGCAGTCTGGTACTACTGTCAGAAATACTTATAATGGCACCCCTGATTTAAGCAATGTCGAAATTGGGGATAGAGTAGCTAATTCAAGTGCAACTAATGCGTCTAATGATGGCGACTTTATTATAACTGCGGTAAATGACGGTTCCGACTATATTGAATATACGAACCCTGCAAGGACAGATGCCACAGATGATGAAGTTAGTGATTCACCAGCCACCTCAATCTTGTCATTACTAGGGTATGTTGAGTATGAAAATTCAGAAATAACAGATGATAGTTATGATGAATTCGGGGATAGTCCCGCAACAGCAACGATATATGATGGCACTGTAATAAATTCGCAGGAGTTGCCTGTGGGTTGGTCTGAAAGCTTACCTTGCGATGAAGAAATAGTTGAGGAAATAACTTTTTATGATTGCACTCAAGATCCATGCTGTGGCGGTGGTGAACCGATACCGATTGATTCGGGTATTATTGATCTTGATAGTTATTCACCTTCTGATATAGATGAGGGGAATGATCCCGATGCTGATTATTATGGATTTACGACGATAGAAGGGGACTGGTATATATTGAAAGTTTTGGATGGGAGTTATACGTATGCATTCCCTTCTTACAATCCTCTTTATGATAATTACGCTGACGCTTGGACTAATCGAGCAACTTTGACATATAAAGAATTTAGTGAGATAGCTAATTAAATTTTAAAATAAAGAAATGGCTGTTAAACCTAGGATTAGTAAACATTTGGATCAGATTGGTACTCCTGGTGGCGGTGGTGGGGGGGATGTTGTCGGACCTGCTAGCGCGGTAGATGAAAGAATTGCAACTTTTGACGGAGTGACTGGGAAATTAATAAAGGATGGCGGGGTTTTGATTTCCGAGTTGATGAGGGCTCTCGATACAACGCCTGTCAAAACTGCGAACTATTCTGCAAATGATAATGAATATATCCCTTGTAATGTTGGAAGTGGTGAATTCACGGTAACACTTCCAGATACCCCAGCGGATGGAACCCGTATGATTGTTGAGAATGTCACAGTAGCTACGACGACGAATGTGTTGACGATATCGACAAGCGGGTCGGATGTTTTTGCTGTTGCCGGGGGGCCGAGTTCTGTTCACATTGGACTACCTCTTGAGGCATTGGTTCTACAGTATGATGCAAGTATAGCGGTGTGGCTGGTGATTCATAATGCTCCACCGTCTAACTTTGCTGTAAACTTTCCTGGAGTTGACGCACAAACACCGCTCACGAGCGCAGACATCTCGATAAATACAACTTCAATGATTTTGACAATTACACCGCCACTAGGATATTTCAATATTACTGTTGATGGTGGTGGAAAGTCGACTAGATTTAGAAAGGATGGGAATGTGGACTTTGATGCTTTCACTAACACGTCTGGCGAATGGTTCTTTTATTTCGACTCTACTGGTACCCCAGTGACTACACAAACACCATGGACTATAGCGGATTTCCCCTTTACTGCTCCGATATATCGTATTTACTGGAATGCTACCCTTTCGGGGGCGGCCAGGCTTGTAGACGAATATGTTGAATATCACCAAAACACTATAGCTGCTCAAGTGCATGGATGGATGCACTTGCAAGGTGCTATTCATGGGGATGGGTTTACTATGGTAAATAATGCCGTGACTTCGGGCGCTCCTAATGCCGATGGTAGTGAAACAGTAATTGGGCTTACTACAGGAACTAATATAGATGACAATTTAGCTTATACAGTAACAAATGACTCAACTCCCACCGCGGATTGGGAACAGGACTTAGGTGATACTAATGCTGGCACTTTGGATTCCACTAATTCTGCTCTATTCGAGACTTTTGTCCAGGATGCTGGGGGACTTGTGTCATATTTACCAGCGACAAGATTTCCATTCCCCTGGGACAGTGGGACAGACGAGCCTGAATATATAACGTCATCGGGGGTAAGGACAAAACTGACTACAACGTATTACAATGTGATATTTGTTTATGCCAACCAAAATCCGAGAGTGGGTGAAGCTTTGAGAATAGTAACAGCACCTGCAGAATATTCCGATATAGACGACGCGAGAGCGATTGGCTGGACTGATATTCAGAACACTTATTCTATCTTGGCTAATGATGGAGAGATAAGGCCACTTTATAGATTGATATTTCAGATAAGAAGTTCTGCCAGTCCTTATCCGCAAGCGGCTAAGTATTCGGCACTTAGAGAGACACAAGACATCAGGAAAGCAGCAGTTACATCGACAGCGGCGGCTACTGGATCACTTCCAGCTACTTCGGTGGTCGTTACACCTGCAGGGGATATCTCTTCAACAAATGCACAATCAGCACTTGAAGAACTGGACACAGAGAAGCAATCACTAGTGGGAGATTATGACGCTACGAAAGTATTTGCATTGAGTGGTGATATTTCGCCAGCTCAAATCACAGGTGACCAAAATAACTATAATCCTACTGACCTGGATGTATCATCTACGCTTAGGCTTTCGACCGATGCTTCTCGAAATATTACGGGATTGGCAGGTGGGGCTGATGGGCGGGTGATCATAATTCACAATATCGGGTCAAATGATCTTGTTTTGAATAGTGAGAATGCGAGTTCAACGGCTGCTAATAGATTCTTATTCGATGCTGATGTAACTTTGACAGCCGATCAGTCTGTAATACTTAGATACGACGCAACAAGCTCAAGGTGGAGATTGATTAGTAAGATTGCGGCGGCGGGCGGAAGTAGTGCATTGCCCTATATTAAGATAGAAGACCAAAAAGCTCAAAATACAGATGGTGGGACGGCGACCGCTGGTAGTTGGCGTACGAGGGATTTGAACACGAAGATTGCAGATACTGGCGACAATGCAAGTATCACTAAAATCACATTCAACTCTGGTAGTGACGAGCCCAGCGCGGGTGATGAGATAGAAGGCGTCACAAGTGGTGCTACGGGGGACGTGTTTGACATTGTGATTGATAGTGGTACGTGGGGAGGTGGTGACGCCGATGGTGAGATCTGGCTCAATAACGTATCTGGGACTTTCCAGTCTGAAGTGCTTAAAAATAATACTACAGTTGATGCTGATATTGCGGATTGCGATGATGCACAGACTCAGAATCAGATACGATTAGTCAGTGGGGAATGGAAGGTCTTTGCTACAACGCCATCTTACAGAACGAATGGTAATCAATCAAGATTACAAGATGTGACTAATACTGCGACATTGATTCTTGGTACAGTCGACATGGCTGTTGCAGTTTCAGCAGGAGAAATGACCACAAACTTTCTTTCGGGTGTCTTTACACTGGGGGTCAATTCTACCTTAGAATTGCAGCATTATCCCCAGTCTACCCTGGCAAACAAGGGGTGGGGCAGGGCTGTGAATATCACAACCGAAGTATATTCCATGGTTGAGTTGTGGAAGCGAGCTTAATTTATTATATTATATTGATCTCAATGGACCTAGATATCGTTTTAAACAGACTAGTAGAGGGGGCTAAATATGCAATTCTTCGAGAAGACAAATCAGATTACTCTGCTGTTGACTGGAGGGATGAGCGGGGCAAACCCACAGAAAGGGAATGCCTAGCCGAATGGGCTGTGTATGAAGCCGATCAAGCTGTCGATTATGGGGATTTAACGGAAGAGGCTTATCGAGAGGCCTGGACACGGGATGAATTTGAGGAAGCGTATTTCGAGAAGGAATTTGAGGATAAGCCAGAGAAGATGGATGCATTGCAGTCCCTGAGAGCTGATATTAAAAGAGATATTTCTGACAGTTAAAAATATGTTTACTCCTGGCACACCTGACACGGATATCACAGACAAATTAAAAGAATATTGCCCTGCATTGTCAGCGTATACAGATGAAGAACTGTGGGTTAAGTTTGTAAATATTTGGAATAAATTGATGGTGTTGCTATGTTGGAATGATACTGTTTGCAACTCTATGTTGGTAAATGATCGGACATTTTTGGTTAAGGTGAATGTGGATAGGCGGGGTGTTCAAGAGATAGATTTGCCACACAATCAAATTAACAGTATTTCTACTGTTACATTTCAAGTTTATAGCGTGGACGGGCTGGAGGAGGAGGTAATCACTGATCCGGAAAAATATTGGGTGCAAGATACGAACACGTATAGATTCTATTTGAGTAGCAAGGTGGTGGGCGATATATGTATTAGTAAATGTGAAGATGCTTATTTGAAATTCGAATATAATGCCGGGTATGACGATATCCCTGAGTGCTTCTATTCGGTATTGTGTGTAATTATAGGGAATGCTCTTTGTCAATACAATGATTGTGGAGGTGCAACGTGTAATACAGTTGATAGGTTGGCCATGAACGCGATTCTCACACAGCATGTTATTGAGGGTGAGGAGTGGAAATGGGATGTACCCAATAGCATAGTACAAGATACATTGGATACTGCTATGAAGGATGGGTTGTTATCAGCTTTATTTACTTACAGCAATTGTACAAATAAGATTAATTTTAATGCGGGGGCAATTTGTTAATGAAATTATTGTTTTTGGGCAAGAGGAAAAATGGGTGTAGAACTTGTAGCAAGCAGGTGGGATTTGAAACTAGAATAAAATATAGTTTGTATAGCCCTTACGGGATTAAGGAATTTAGCAGAAGTCGGGTGTATGAATTTACGAATTCTAACGAGTACACATATTGGAGATCATTGAAATATAAAGCAGGAAAAAGGTCTTACCATTATTTTAGGGAGATTATATGAGAGTGGCTAATGTAACGTTACAAGTGTATAAGGAAACGCCTTGCATTGATGACTATGGAAGGCGTCGGCCAGTTGATAATAATGAATGTACATATTCATCGTTGGGTGAATTGACCTGTGTGCGTTATTCGCCAGTAAGTCTTGGCTTTGAGGGTCGTGGGAGTGGGATTGTTCAGCAACAACCTTTTGACGTTAAAAAAGAAGTTGCAACTTTCGTGTATCACAATATAGATCAAGCTGCTTATTTTGATATCACAACAGATGATTTCTTGATATTTACAATGGGAACACTAGATTATGTGTGGAAGATTGTTAAGATTACTAGTCGTCCTGCGTTCCAATTTAAGAACGGTGATTGCATGTCGGTAAGAATAATCGGGGAGCGGATTGAGCCAAGGGAGTGCCCTAAACAATTAATTGACCAGTATAAATCAGATGGAATATGAGTCTAATCGGGATATCGGTAGACAATAGAAAAATTGATAAGTCAGTTCAGAACATTAAAAAGGTAATAAGGTTAATGAAGAGTGCTGCTAAGCGGGCTGATCAAGCTGTTACTAGAGACTTGCGTGATATTCTTCGTGATGAAATACCAGTGGTGTCTGGGAATATGTGGAGCTCAGTTAGCATAGAAGAGGAAGGGCAGTTTGTTTACATAGTTGGGCATGACAAAGACAAAACTATGACTGCTGATCGGCAACATAGTTATGGCGATATTGTGTATTACGGGATAAGGAAAGGTTATTTTATTGTTCCAGTGAACGCGAAGGCTTTGAGGTTTGTAGTTGGTGGAACGGTTGTGTTTGCTAAGAAGGTATTTATTCCACCACGCCCGGGGAATAAATTTGTTGACAGGGCAGTGCTAGTAGCCGAACGTAAAAAGATAGCTGAAAAGCGATATAAAAATGAATTTAAAAGAATTGCATTATTAAGGGGATGATAACAAAATATTTAGCGAACAATTTAGCACAATGGTTTAGCTTGGATATAGCTTTCAACGATTTGGTTAGGTGTATTGCAAATGCGGGCTCCAGCGATGTAAGGACAAGATATAAAGCGGATGATCAGTTTTACAAACATTTTGAGGATTTGTCTGTTAGTCAATTGACAACACAAAATTATATGTATCCATACGTGGGATTTGATTTTGGTGATTACAACCCTTCTGTCCGGGGAGATTGCGCAGTAAGTATAAATATTACTTTTTTGATAGCAACAAGGAAGTGTTCGCTGGAGAGTTGCAGCACTGATAATTGCTCTATTGAGGTTTTAGACCCTAGGACTAAAATAGAAGAGATTATTTGTTCTTTGATTGATGGGTTCCGTCATACTAGTATTGATCCTGGTACTGGCGAGATTCAGATACTGAGCTTATTTGAAGAGTTGAGGTGTACTCAGCAGAATATATATGATTGCGATACGCAACAGGATGTATTGCAGGATTGGCCTTACAACGTGTGGGCTGATCTAAGCCGTGATCCAGTTGTAAGTCAAATGAGAACTAGGGATGATGGTATTGTTGAGCAAAATTTGACCGTTCCATTAAGGGTGTTTGCGCTTGCTGAGGATTGTGAAAGTTGCGTTGGACAGTGTACAATGTGTTAATAAATCTGAATAGTTTTGGGAGATTCTATTCAATTT
>Ga0164310_10001297_pt1 | contig 14030 bp, 28 predicted proteins | sample GuaBasSedimGuay1_FD_121795 | JGI IMG/M metagenome (GOLD analysis project Ga0164310, IMG submission 121795) | Subseafloor sediment microbial communities from Guaymas Basin, Gulf of California, Mexico - Guay1, Core 4569-9, 0-3 cm | ecosystem: Environmental > Aquatic > Marine > Hydrothermal vents... | reverse complement strand
TGCAGATGGATTGAGAGCTATGAGTAAAGAATGTCACTCTATCTAATGGAAACAATATCAAAAGCAAAATAGAAAGCATTTAATAAAACAAAAGAAGGATTATTATAATATTAATAAAGTTAAATTTATAAAACTAGCCCAAATTTATTATAAAAATAATAAAGAACAATTATTAATATATCATAAAAAATATGAGAAGGAAAACAGAAGCAAAATAAATGCAGATAATAGAAATAGACGTAAAACAAGCATTCAATTTAAAATATCTGGAAATCTAAGAAGTAGAATCAATAAAGTAATAAGAGGAACTAGAAAAACTGCATCGACTTTACAGCTACTAGGATGCTCAATTAAAGTATTTCAGAATTATTTTTCATCAAAATTTACTAGAGGAATGACTTGGACAAAATTCATGCAAGGAGAAATACATATAGACCATATTAAACCTTGTTGTAGATTTGATTTGAGTAAACCTGAAGAACAAGTTAAATGCTTTCATTATACTAATCTTCAACCTTTATGGGCTGAAGATAATTTAAAAAAGAGTGGAGCTTATGAAGAATAAAGTGGTATTTTTAGACTGTGGAGCTTTGATGTTCTCAGCCATCCATCTTTTTGGAACTATGAAAAAAAAGCAGGCTGAGGGTATTATCCCTCAAAATGCATTTATTCCGCCTATTGGTCACACATATTTCGCCCAAATTATATCTTCTCTAAAAAGAATCGGCATACATGAGGATGATAAAGTAATCGCCTGTGTTGATGCTAGAAACTCTTGGAGAAAGGCTTTCTACCCTATATATAAGGGTCAGCGTCGAGAAGCGAGAGAAAAGCAAAGCCATATTAATTGGGAGAAAGGTTTTAAAGCTATTGAAACCATCAATGATAAATTAAACAAATCTACAGATTGGCATTTCCTTAAATTTGATAATGTAATTAATTTATTAGATATTCTTCAAACAGATGAAGGTCGTGAATTAATTGGAGAAGATTATAAAGAATATATGTTTGAAAGAGATTATGGATTTGAGGCTGATGATATTCAAAGTGTAGGTTGTCGTTATTTCAAGGATTCAGAAGTAGTATTAGTTACTGGAGATAAGGATTTATACCAACTTGCTTATTATGAATATGTTAAAGTTTATTCTTTAAATCTTAAAAAGATTAAGGGTGGTAAAGGTGGTTATGCCCATGTTCCAAAACCCTTAAAAATATTGAGTGATAAAGTTAGACTTGGAGATATTGCAGATAATATCATTGTTGATAAATTACATGATACTCCATTAGAACAAGAGAGAAGAGAATTTATTATTAATTTATTAGCCTTACCTAAATGGATAGAAAATCCAATCGCAGATGCTTTTAAAAATCTTCCAAATAAAACTATTAATAAAGAAGAACTTCCATATCCAAACTCCCTTGCCAAAAGATTTTATGATATATATAAAACTGATAAAATAATTACTTATGATTATTGTGTTCAGTTAGCAGAGAAGCGAGATATCAGAAAGAAAAAGAAAGCTAAAGAAAAAAGAGAACAAAAGAAAAAGGAGAAATTAGATGCAAGAGTTAATTAATAAAAGATTTGTTGTTATAACAACTCCAGCACCTAAGAAAAGGTGGGGCTCATTAAGGCACTGCGTGTGTTTATATGATGGGGTTCAAGATAAAGTTATAGCTAAAGGGTATCCAAAATTATCCAATTTAATTAAGAATAAACATACTGAATTACTCAAGATTAATAAAAGATTTCAGAAAGTATTAGCTACTATATAAAAATTAAAAAGGAGAAAGTTAATGGCTGAGAATTTAGACAAAAAAGTACTAGAAGTGGCAGGTTTGCCTTCTAATAAAAAAGTAATTAAGTTTAAGGGCGATGATAATTGGTATGATATCGCAGAGAATGTTCAAAAGTACGATTTAACAAAATACGGAATTGTGGCTGGAGCCGTAGTAGATGTTACTTTTGATGAAAATAAAAATGTAGTTTATTTAAAGGTTAAACCTGATGGAAAGGCTGAAGCTCCTGTTGAAGTAAAAGAAGAGTCTAAACCAGAAGCAGAAGCACCTGCACCTCAAGAAGATACTAAAGAAGATATGTTAGTTATTGCAGGAGTGGCACGAAATAAGAAAGTTCTAAAATTTAAAAATCAAGATGGTTGGAGTGAACTTTCTGAAGAGATTCAGAAGTTAGATTATGAAGCCATTGGACTGATTTCTGGTGCAACTGTAATTGCTACAATTAATGATAAAGGTGTCATTACTGCAATATCAGCTCAAGCACCTGTGGAAGAAGTTAAACCAGATGTTCAAAAAAGTTATTCTAATGATGCAGTAGCAAATAGCATTGAAGCTCAGGTAGCTTGGAAGGGCGCAGTTGAGGTCGCTGTAGCTATGATAACTGCTGGAACACTTTTACCTGATGATGTTGAAGCAAAGCTTAAAGAATTAACAGCCGTTGGGATTACAGCGATTGCAAAGCGTTAAAGGAGATAAAAATGAATAAAGAACGTGATATAGAAATCTTGAGAGAGTTGATTGATATTCCTTCTCCATCTGGATTTGAAAGGTCTATCGCAGAGTATATTAAAGATACTGTTTCTGAATTTGTTGATGAAAAGCAAATCAATATAGACTTTCAGAATAATGTAATAGTAGAAATTCCTGGTAGGAATAAGGATAAAACTATTATGATTGATGCTCATTCAGATGAGATTGGTTTTATCATTGGTAATGTAGATAAATGGGGAAAGATTAGTGTTAGGTATATTGGTGGTGGAGATTCTTCTATACTTAGTGCTAGAAATCTATGGGTTCTAACTAAGAAGGGAATCATTAATGCTATTGTAGATAGAAAGCATTCTCATATGGTTTATGACGAGGATGATGAAAATATTTATACTCCACCAGATGCAGAGGTTGACATTGGTACAAAAGATAGAGATAAAATTTTAAAACTAGTGTCTATTGGCGACCCTGTTGTATTTGAACCATCTTTTAGACATCTTACTGGTGATTTTTATGCTGGATATGGATTTGATGATAAATCAGGTTGTTTTATGTTAATTAAATCAATTGAATATTTTTCTAAGCATGTACCAGAATACAATCTTGTATTTTTATTTAGCGCACAAGAAGAAACAGGAACATCTAAAATATTTCCAGTACTAAGAAAGCATCAACCTAATCTAGTAATCGAATTAGATGTTACATTTGCTACAGATTATGGTAACTCAGATGAAATGGAAAGAGAAGTTGGAAGATGTAAAATGGCTGAGGGTATTAGCTTATATAAAGGAGTAGATGTATTTCGAGAAGGGGTAGCGTTATGTGAGGATATTGCAAATAAGAATAATATCCCATATCAGATTCAAGCATGTGAGGGAGCAATTGGTTATACTTCTCTTGATACTACTGATGTAGGATTTGGTACTAGAGCTATGGTTTTTGGAATTCCATTAAGAAATATGCATAATCCTGTAGAGGTTATTAATTATAAGGATTTAATATCTGGTACTAAATTGTTAAATAAATTCCTATCTTCAAAGAAATTATCTAAGATACTATAAGGGGTTAACATGAAGTTTGGCGAAACAATTGGAATTATCTCAACTGCAATTTCTTTGGTATTGTGTGGAATTGTTATATTAATATATTGTTGCTTAGTCGCAATTTATAGGATAGGATACGAAATATATGAAAAGATTTTTTAGTTCTGACCAGCATTTTAGTCATAAAGCAATCTTGAAATTTGAGAAGCGCCCTTTTAAAACTGTAGAAGCGATGAACAAGAAATTAATCAAGAATCATAATGAAAGGGTTAAAGAAGATGATGAAGTGTATCTTCTTGGAGATTTATTATTTCGTGGAAAACCTAATGATTATTTAGACAAAATGAATGGAAATAAAATTCATGTCTTAGGGAACCATGATAGAAATAATAAACATAAAGGTAGAATTGAGCAAGTTTATATGAGAATAGGTGGGTTAAAGGTACAGTTACTCCATGACCCAAAATATGCTCAAGTTGATTTTCAATTAATTTTGTGTGGACATGTTCATTCAAATTTTAAAGTTAAAGAGTTACATTATTGTGGAAAGAAATCGTTAATTATAAATGTTGGACTAGATGTATGGAATTATCGCCCTGTATCTTGGGATGAATTGCAAGGTATTTATTTAAAGTGGAAGGGTGGAGCATTAGTTGAAACATTAAATAAATGGGGTAACAAACGTGGATAATAAAACAAAGAAATTATTTCAAAGCTATATCCTTGATTACCTTAAATTACATATTCCAGATTTTAAAATAACTGGAAAAGGTGGAAAGGATATGTTTACATGCCCTCTTCATCATGACCACCCTAATGATACAGTATCTGCTAATCTATTTCCAGAAAATAGTTATAATGTATATTGCTTTCATCCTGACCATAGGAAATTAGGAGATATTTTTTCTATGGTGCGCAGATTAGAGCCATCTATGGGAGAATTAAATGATGATGATATTGGAAAATATCTAGAAAAGTTATTTGATATTAAAACTGATGAAAGGGTTGAAAAATTATTAGCTGAATACCATAGTATGGGTTGGTCATTAGTTCCTATAGCTAAAGGAGATAAAAAAGCTAATGTTGAAAAAGAGTGGCAAAGGAAAATCCATAAAAATCCTCAAGAATGGAAAGATTGGATTGGAGCTGGATTAAATATAGGTGTCAACTGTGGATTATCTAATGTACTTATTATTGATATTGATGCTATGCCCTCTGATTTAAAGAAGAAATGGTATGCTGGAACTATTACAGATGAAGAAAAAGGTCAGGCTATAAAGATTAAAACAGAAAATCTAAAAAAAGTTTTAGAGGTTTTGGGTAATCCTAAAACACTTTCTCAGAATAGTTTAGGTGGAGTTCATTTATTTTTCCAGCAAGAAGAAGAAATTCCAAAAACTTGGGTAGATATTGAAGGTGTTCATGTAGACATTGAAACAAGAGAAGGTCAAGTATTAATTGAGCCTAGCATTGTATTTGGTCAAGGTCGTCAAATGAATGATGGCGAAATCACTAAATTACCAGATGAATTAAAGAAACTCATCTTGAGTAGAATGAAGACCTCTAAAAAGACGGTTGATGTACCAACACTTGATGCAGATATTAGTGTTAAGGGGTTGGATGGAGAATGCAATTCTACTTTTGTAAAGTTAGGTGGAATGCTTAGAAAGAAATTAAATGTACCACAAACGGAATATGCTTTACAATTGATAAACCAAAATCTTTTAGACGACCCTATGGAATCTAAAGCTGTGAGGTCAATGTGTAGGTCAATTGAGAAGTATCATGAAATTGATATGGAAGATTTGGCTAATAAGGTTATTGAAAGATTGGAAAAAGTTGAGGAAGCTACTATTAGAGATTTAACTTATTCTTTAAGGCAAGAGCAGAAAGATATCGAAGATGTTTTACGGCACTTAGTAGACGCAGATAGAATTTATAAAAAAGGATTGAGGTATAAGTTATTTGCAAAAGCAAATTGGCAAACTGAATTTGTAGATGCAAGTAAATTGTTAGATTTTAAAGTTCCATATTTAGAGGATTATGCTGTTTGTAGAAATGGAGATATGATTGTTATTGGTGGTAAAACAGGTGAAGGAAAATCGCATATAGCCTTAAATATTGTAAAAAAACTTAAAGACCAAGGAATTGTGACAAATTATATTTCTTCAGAACCTGGAAATAGATTTGCAAAAATAGCTATGACACTTGGATTAAAAGAGGGAGATTTAAAATGGTGTAATCATTATAGACCTGAGCAAGTTGAATTAGAAGATAATGCAGTAACTATAATTGACTGGTTGTTACCCGAAAACTATGCTGAAACTGATAAACTATATTCAAAATTTGCTCAACAATTAGATAAGCATGGTGGTCTATTAATAATTTTTACTCAGTTAAGAAAAACAGGAGAGTTTTTTGCAAAAGATATGATTGACTTCTTTGCATCTGTAAATTGTACTTATAATCAAACATCTTATTCTGATAAAGGTGGAAATATTACATATGATTCAGAGAATACTTATTTCTTGACTAGCAAGATAAGAGAAAGTAGAACTGGTAGGCAAATTATTAAGATACCTACAGTTTATGATAAGGCTACAAAAACTTTGGAGCTAAGACGTGAATAGTAAACAAATGCGTAAATATATGCATGATAATTATTGGAAAGACGACCAGAAATTATTATTAGAAACGTGGTATGATGTTAAGGATATGAAGAAAAGAAAATCATATTTTGAACAAGAAATCAATTATAAAGATTACACATTCATACATATTCAAACATGGGATATGTTAAGATATACCGAGAGTATAGCACATACTCCATATTGTATGAAAGGTGAGTTTTGTTGTTATCAAATTACTGTACCTAAGTTTGGGCAATTAACTGACGATGATATTGCCAAAGCTATAGCACATGTACTAAGGCAGGTGAAATGTTATTTTGTGTTCAATTTTTATTTAGATGGAAATCATATCGCTCATTTTTCAAGGAATAATTATGAGATGGATACTTGGATGTTAAGGAGTTTGAATGAAAATTCCAATTAAAACTCTAGAAGAATATCTTAATTGTAAAATTAAAAAGAATTCTCAAGTCATTGGCTTTGATACAGCGACGAGGTGTGGAGTTTGCAGTATTAAAACTAATACTAGGTTTGCAACATTTGATTGGACTTTTAAAGAATTTGATTCTTCTGACCAGCATGATATGTATAAAAATATGTTTTATGAATTCAATTCTATTATTTCAGAAGATATGAATTGTGCAGTAATAGAAGATGTATTTATTGGCTTGAATAGAATGGGAGCCATTAAATTAGTTAGAATGGGTACTTTGGCAATGGCTAATTGTTTATCAATGGGAGTGCATTTTGAAATCATTAGTGCCAGTTCTGCAAGGTCAAAGTTAAAGATAGATGCTAGAAAATTTGGTAAAGGAAAATCTAAACTAGCTGTAGCAGATTGGTTGAAAAATACTTTAAATATTGAACTTGATGATAGCGATATTTCAGATGCTATAGTTTTAGCTCTATTAGGTATTATAGAAGATATGGATTTTAAGCCTACATATAAGAAAAAGAAGAGAAAAGCTAAGAAGAAAACTGTAGGGAAAAAGAAGAAAGTTACTAGAAAAGTTAGAGCTAAAAGTAAGAGTTCAATTACTGTGGCTCAGGCTAAAAAGTATGCAAGGAAATCAAGGTTGACACCAAAGCAATAATATGTTATACTTATAATACGAGGTGAATATGGGTTTAATTAACTTTTTTATTATGTTATGCATTATAGTAATGCTTCATGAAGGTGGGCATTTAGTCGTTGCTAAAATAAATAAAGTGCATGTAAATACTTTCTCTGTAGGATTTGGTTGGCGCATTATTGGTTTTAAGTTTTGGAAAAGAGCTGGAACTAGGCTACATGTAGCGATTAGATTATTTAATTTCAAACCATTCAATAAACATTTATGGAATTGTAAATATATTACAGAGTACAGAATAGCTCCATTTCTCTTAGGTGGTTTTTGCGCTATGGGTGGAGAAACTAAAAGTACAGGGCAAAGTACAGATTTAGTATCAAAGAAATATAGTCAAAAGGTAGCTGTAGCTCTGGCTGGGGTTGCAGTTAATTTTGTTACAGGATTCTTAGCGATATATGCTGTAGTTGCTTCTAAGGTTGGTTTTTTAAAAGGTATTGTGGATACTTTTAAATATTTAGGTTTAATATTTGAAGCCCTTTGGTTTGCAGTATACAAATTATGTATTGGTCAAGGTCAAATAACAACGGCTTCAGAAACAGCTAAAATTATGACAGGATTAAGTTGGGAAATGTATTTAATATTTTTCGGAGTGTTTTCTATTGCATTAGGTGTATTTAATCTTCTACCATTTCCAGCACTTGATGGTAGCTTGCCTTTTCTATGGTTAGCTGAAAAATGGCATAAGAATTGTCAGGTAATAGTTCATTGGTTAATTAGAATAGGCTTCATTATATTAATGATATTACAATTAGTAATATTATTCTTTTGGGCTAGGTAATATGGATATCTATTGGTGTGATATTTGTAAAAGTATGCAAAGATTTTTGAAATTATTTCATGTAGGTAAGAATGAAAATATAGGTATATGTAAGAAGTGCAAAACAGTTTATTCAAAGGAACAGATGAATGAAAATTAAAGATTTAGAAAAACTAAAATTTACTACTCTACAATGGATAATATCTAGCTCTAAACAAAAAGCTAGTTATATGCTTGGATATTTAGGCTGTAAAGCCGATGTTAGAAAAATATTAGAAGAAGAGGAAAAACAGAAATGAGTACTTGGGATATTGGAAGAGAATTAGAAAATTATATTTGCGAAAAGTTTAAAGAACTTGGATTTAATGCTAGACCTTCAAATGGCTCTGGTAATAAAGGCTCTGTAGGAGATATAACAGGTATAACAGGTTGGGCTGTTGAGTGCAAGAAAAGAAACACTAAAGATATTACTATTAAACAAGATGTATGGGATAAATTAAATGAAGAAATTCCTTTAGCATCAGAGCGATTACCATTATATATTCTAGAGAATAAAAATAAAAAGAGGTTAGCTGTATTAGATGTTGAAGATTTCTTTAGATTATTGGAGAAAGTAAATGACAAATAAAGAAATCTTACAAAAAGCTATTGAAAAAGCTGAAAAAAATGGTTATCAATGTGAACCAAAAGTGCGTTGGGCATTGTTTCAAGGAACTCATTTTGCTTGTACAAAATCGGCTTTTTTTTCACGAAATCAAAATTATCATGTTCAAAATACTGACCGAGAAGGGAGTCAACCAGGAGAAGTAAGGAGATGGCACTCTATCTTTAGTATTATTTTCTCTCATGAATTTGCTAAAGCTTTTTGGGGTGAAGAAGTGGCCATTCATTCTTCTACTTCTAAATGGGAATATCATCTTTCAAGAATAGTTCTTGAAAAAGAACCTCTTAGATATTTGGAGAAATTCTTAAAATGACAACAAGAATCTTAAATAAATTTGATGGGCTCTATCCTTTTTGTTGTTACATTAAAAAAAACGGCAATGCTACTTTTGTAGAATTCAAAGTAACTACGCCTAAGAAAGATTATCGTTATCCTTTTAGATGTGAGCCAGAATGGATGAGTAATCGACCGTTTGATGAAATGTATAAACAAGCTGTATCATATTTTAGGAGTGTAATAAAATGAAAACTCTAATATTATTAGTTGGAAATATCGCCTCTGGAAAATCCACTGAAGCTAAAAAGTGGGTAGATAATGGATATAGAGCTATTTCCAGAGATGCTGTTAGATATATGGTTGGGGCTGGCGATTATACATTTGACTCGGATTTAGAGCCAACAATTAAAAAAGGTACACTAGCATTATTAAAAGAATTTTTAAAAGACGAAGTTGATATTATATATGATGAGGTTAATGTTAGTAAAAGATTAAGAGAGCCTACTATTAAATTGGCCAAACAATATGGGTATAATATTGTAGTTGTTGAAATGCCAAGATTAGAACAAAAGATAAGCGTAGACCGAAGATTAAATGCCCCCCATGGTCAAATAGATAAAAGTGTTTGGGAGATTGTATGGGAAAATTTTGATGAAATGTATGAAGAGCCAACAATAGATGAAGGCATAAATAATATCATAAGGATAACAAAATGAGAAAACCAAGAAGAGAAGAAACTAAAGGTTTAGTAAAATTAAGAAGGGTAACTGGAAAAGAACCTACTTTTGATTGTGGGAATTGCAAATGTAAAAGATATTCTCCTTGTACTTGTAGGAAGAAAAACTAATGAAAATTGTTTGTATAGCCGACACCCATATGCAAGAATCTAGTGTTAAAATACCTGAATGTGATATCTTAATTCATGCAGGGGATTGTGATATTAGAACTTTAGACCAATTAGAAAAATTAAATGCATGGTTTTATAATCAACCAGCGAAGTATAAAATTTTCGTGGCTGGAAATCACGACTTTTATTTAGAGAAACTGAATTACCATTCTGTTTGCGATATTTTAAATAGTTGCCATTATCTTTTTAATAATTCAATTGAAATAAACGGATTAAAGATTTGGGGTTCTCCGTATTCTCCGAAATTTAATGATTGGGCATTTATGATGTCAAGTATGAATTTATCTGATTTTATTTGGTCAAAGATTCCAGAAGACTCGGATATAATAATTACACATTGCCCACCTTGGGGAATTATGGACTTAACTGATATAGGAAATTATCATACAGGATGCCCAGGACTTTCAAAGAAAATAAAAGAGATTCAACCAAAGCTACATATATTTGGGCATATTCATGAAGGATATGGAAAATATACAGATTATAAAACGGATTTTATTAATGCTAGTCAAATGACATCAACATATAAATTAGAAAATAAACCAATAGAACTGGAGTTATAATGCGAGAATTTTGGTATAAATGGAGATTGTGTAAATATGCTATGAAGGAGTATGAAGATTATCAGGAATGGTATTTGGATAAATGCAGGTTCCATTTAGATGAATATCCTGAACAGATTGAATTAAGATTAAATTGGTTTGATGTGAATCATTATTTTTTATATAAAAATAGATTTGGAAAAGATTCAATTATTTTAGATGGTAATAAAGATTGGGATTTAGATAATGAATCTTTCTCAATGGATTTGTGGGTTTATATAGAACCAAATCCTTATGCGCATTTTATAAATAGATTTAATAGGAGAATGTAATGGAGTATAAAGATTATACTGATGAAGAACTATTTAAGGAATATTGCGCATTCTATTTAATGAATTACGTTTATAATCAAATTAGTTGTAGTGAACTCAGGATGCTTGGGATAATGCAAAAGGAAGTTGAGAATAATAGAAGCTCTGAATTAAAAGAAAAACTTGTAAAAGAAATCAAAAAGATGAATAAAATAGATGTTGAAAAAGCTCAGGAGAAACTTCATGGAAGATAGAAAATTAAAACTTAAAGCTGTAATGAAGGATTTAAACAAAAAGTTCAAAGACCCTAATCTATTAAAGATGGGAGATAAAGAACCTGAAAAAGAAACTCTTTCTTTAGGTGTACCAGAAATAGATGATTTCCTCGGTGGTGGTTGGACTAGAGGAAATTTTTCTGTTGTGTATGGTACAGAATCAGTAGGAAAGAGTACAATCGCCCTTCAAACAGTAGCCAATGCTCAAAAAGAAGATAAGATATGTTGCTATATAGATTTAGAACATTCATTTGACCCTGTAAGAGCTTCCCAATTTGGAGTAAAGATAGAAGACCTTATCCTAATAGACACAGCCCAAAATGCAGAACAGGCTATGGATATTATGGTAGCCCTTGCCAAAGAACAGGTCGTAGACTTCATCGTAGTAGATTCTATTCAAGCTATGTCACCAAGAGGTGAACAAGAAACAAAGAAGGGTAAAGAAAAAAGTATTGACAACGAAACAATAGCCCTTCTTGCAAGGCAACTCGGCCATTTCTTCAGAATGTGCTCAACACCTGTATTCACAGGTAAAGTAGCTGTTCTCATGATAGGTCAAGTAAGAACACAAGGAATAGGCTCTTTTTACACCCACGATGGCCTGAGTGGTGGTAAAGCCTTACTTCATTGGGCTTTCCAAACAATCTATATGAGAAGAGGCCAAAAGGCTGATGCGCCACAAGGAGCTTGGAAAGAGTTATTTTTAGACCCAGATGGAAAGATGCATAAACAAACAAAGAAGGAAGCCGTAGGCTTCGATTGTGTATTGAAGTTAGAGAAGACAAAATCTTCCAAGAGTAAAGCCGAAGGCTCTGATGTACATGTGCCCTTTTACTTTGCCACAGGATTCGTAGAACCAGCCGAACAAGAAGAGATTGTGAAAATAGTGGGAACGGAAGAAGAGAAAGAAAAGATAGAAGAAATATTATTAGCGAAGGTTAATGGAATTGAAACCAAACAGTTAAAATATGGTGGTTGTGATAGACCTGAGCTGAAGGAAGAAGGGGAGAAGAAGGGAAAGAAAAAGTCGGAGGCTTCGCCTGAAGGAGAGGGAACCAAAAAGAGGGGCAGAGGAAGGCCAAGAAAAGGGAGCAAATAGTTATGGAGCATATATTAGTAAGAGATAATGATTGTCATTGGTATGTTATTCCAAGTGATAGGCGAAAACATTGGAGCACATGGTTAGAATTAGATTCTGAGGATGAAGAAGCTTGGGATGTTCCAGAGTTCGCAGAAGCAGTAGGTGGCAGTCACACTTTAGTTAAATTTAAAGAATATAGGATAGAATAATGAAAGAGAAATATAAGAAGCCTCATAAAGCTGATTGGCTAGGAACTGTAATAGAACAAAACACAGTTGGCGAGCCTATTGTTCAAATAGAAAGGCTTAAACAAGCCATTAGAGTTGAGATTGAGAAAAGATTTCCAGAAGAAAAGATACTTGATGAAACATTAAGTTGGTCATTGCCTTATAAGTGTGGAAAAAGTTTTAATAGAGCTATAAGATTATCAAAGAAGAATATATTAAAAGGAGAGTTAAATGTATAAGCAAATTGAGAGCTATTTTATGTCAGAAGAAGGTATTGATGAGTTGTTGGAATCTTATTCAGAAGATTTTAAACTCATTGATGGAATTTCAGAAAGCTTGAAAACAGGTTCTATTAATACTTATGAAGATATTGATGGATTGCTTGGCAAGTTATCAGGTTTAGCTAATAGATGTGAGCTTGTAGCCGATATAGCTGATACTTTTAAGAAAAAAGAAGAAGGTAGGCTTACATTTGCTAAGATAAGTTCTGCAGAAAAAGTAGTAATGGCTAAGATTGATAAAGAAGTATCTAATGAAGTTAGCAATCTTCGTCGAGTAAGAAATATCTTTAGAGCTTATACCAAAAGCGCTGACCGAGCCCTTGGTGGTTGTCAATCAAGATTAAAGAAGAAAGAGAAAGCTCAAACATATCAGGAGTAATTATGGTAAGATGTAGGTCAGAAAAATGTATTAAGATACAGAAAAAAATAGTTAATAAGATTATGTTGACTATTCCAGAAGAGTTTAGATTTGATTATGAAGAAGTTAAGAAGAGAGCAAAACCTTTTATTCAAAAGAAAGAATGGAAGGTTTGGGTTTATGAAAATGACAAATAAAGAAATATTATATAATGCAATTATTAAGGCTGAGGATAATGGGTATAAAGGGCATCTTAAATTCCTTCCAGTAATAACTGGTGGAAGTTTAGATAATTATGATAAATTCTGTATGACTGTTTTTCATGGGCATCAACTTGAGATAATATATTCCGTAGATTTTGCTAAAGCTTTTTGGGGAGAAGACAGATTATGTTATATTTGTAAAAAATCTAACACAGAAGGGCATTCAATCTATTGTTCAAAAAGAGCTTATTCAGACGTTGATTTAATATCTTGGGAATATCATCTTTCAAAAATGGTATTAGAAAAAGAGCCTCTTAAATATATGGAGAAATTTTTATAATGGCTAGCAGTAAAATTTGGTATAAAAACTTTCCTTGGAGATATACATTGACTGAAATTAAATCAAGATGTAATAATCCAAATAATACAATCTATAAATATTATGGTGGAAAAGGTATTAAATGTCAGATTATGGCTATTGAATTAGAAGAGCTTTGGTTTAGAGATAAAGCTTATATGATGAAAAAGCCATCAATTGATAGAATAGATAATGATGGAAATTATGAATTAAGAAATTGTAGATATATTGAACTTAGTAAAAATGTAGGAAAACGCAATAGTAGAATTTTGAAAAAGTCAATAGTACAATATGATTTAAATGATAATATTATAGGAGAGTGGGATAGTTTAAAGCGAGCTTCAGAGAGATTAAACATTCGAGCCGATGCTATTAGTAAAGCTTTGAGGGGTACACATAAAACTTCTGGTGGATTTATTTGGAAATACAAAAAAGAGGAAATAAATGCGACTAGTTAATATAAGCAATCAGTTTAATGA
>Ga0164310_10001296_pt1 | contig 14032 bp, 12 predicted proteins | sample GuaBasSedimGuay1_FD_121795 | JGI IMG/M metagenome (GOLD analysis project Ga0164310, IMG submission 121795) | Subseafloor sediment microbial communities from Guaymas Basin, Gulf of California, Mexico - Guay1, Core 4569-9, 0-3 cm | ecosystem: Environmental > Aquatic > Marine > Hydrothermal vents... | reverse complement strand
GGAGAAACAGCGGGGCCGGCTTATGGAGGTAACCGCCATTCCTTACTACGCCTGGGCCAACCGCGCCCCCGGCCCTATGCGGGTCTGGCTGCGAACCACATCTCTAGTCTCCAATACTCTAGTTTCCAATACTCCACTACCGAGGTAAAAAAATGACCCGACACTCACACCTTGATCCATCTGCCTTTTTCCTGGAGAGTGGTCCCGTCGGGGTATTGCTTATCCATGGCTTCACCGGCTCCCCGCCGGAGATGCGCCTGATGGGGGATTTCCTCCATCAGCGGGGCTTCACTGTCTCCGGACCGCTCTTGCCGGGCCACGGGACCACTGTGGAGGACATGAACCGCTGCCGATGGACCGACTGGACCGGTCACGTGGAGCACGCACTGGCCGACCTCCAGGCTCGCTGCGAGACGGTTTTCGTCGGCGGTCTCTCTATGGGCTCCCTGCTCACCCTCTACCTGGCCGCCCACCATTCCGAACTGGCCGGGGCCGTCCTTTATTCCCCCGCCGTTATAGTGGCCGACCGGCTTATCTACCTGACCCCTGTCCTCAAGTACCTGGTTCACAAGAAGCCCAAGTCCGGCGAGAGTGACCTGACCGACCCCGAGGCCGACCTGCGCCTGTGGAGTTACGAGGAGAACCCCGTCTCCGCCGCCCACGAACTCCTGAAACTGATCTTCCGTGTGCGGCGACTCCTGCCACGGGTGACCTGCCCTCTGCTCATCATCCACAGCACCCTCGACCAGGCCATCCATCCCCAAAGCGCCCGCTACACCTACGAGCGGGTCGGTTCCACCGACAAAGAACTGGTCACACTCCATAACTCGGGGCACTGCCTCACCGTGGACAGTGAGTGGGAGACGGTAGCGGAGAGGACATACGAGTTCATTCGAGAGCATATCTGATGACCCGTGCTTGCCCCACCCTTCAACCCGCTGTACAATATACAGGGCCGCTCAGATTGCGCGGAGGATACTACTCAGCCAATCCGCCAGATTCGAGATCGGACGCAGATTAACGCAGATTTCCGCAGATCAAAAATCAGCGTTTGGCGGCGTTCGTCTGCGTCCCAAAGGATGTGCTCCAACGCCCTATCTGGGGTTGGCTGAATAGTTGCGCGCGGAGATGAAATCCCCACGCTGCGCTCCCTTGGAAGGGGCAGGGGAGAAATCGAGATGGGCAGGATTATTGGTGTGCTGAACTACAAGGGAGGCACGGCCAAGACGACCACGGTAGTAAACCTGGGCGCCGGCCTGGCCTTGCGTGGGGAGCGCGTTCTGTGTGTTGACCTGGACGCTCAAGGCAGCCTGGCGACGTACCTAGGCGTGCACTACACCTATTCTCTCGCTCACCTCTTGTTGGGGCAGGCGAACCCGCGAACCTGCATTGTCCGGGCGCGGGATAACCTCGACCTCATTGCCGGCGATGAGGGCCTGCTCCGGGCCGAGGGGGAACTATGGCGCATAGACAATCGCCTCATAGCCCGGCGAGTGCTGGTCGGTAGACTGCAGGGCCTGGAGGACGACTACGATTACATCATTCTCGATTTCTCGCCCTCGGCCAGCCTCCTGAGCGAGAGCGGCCTGTTATACGTCCGGGAACTCATCGTGCCGGTGGCGATGAATTACCTGGCCTTGATAGGAACCCGTCAGGTGATCCAGACACTCAAGACCATCGGCCGGGTGCACGGGCATCGCGTTCGGCTTTACCTGATCGTTCCCACCTTCTACTACGCCCGCTTGCGCAAAGATCGCGAGGTGATGGAGACCCTGCAACGCTACTTCGCTGACAAGGTGACCGCGCCGATCCGAGCGAGCGTGAAACTTTCTGAAGCGCCCAGTCACCGTATGAGCATTTACGAATACGCGCCCAAGAGCCTGGCCGCGATTGACTACGCACGTCTGGTAGAGAGGGTTTTCCGCGATGGTCAAAAAAGAGCAAAAGTCTGACAAAGTCCTGGGCCACGATCCGTTTGAGGGTATGGACCTGGAGTGGATCCACGAGGAGGAACCGACTTCCACGTTCGAGCATGAAGAGGTCGAGAGCGCTCCTATCGAGGCCGGCGCCCCCTCTGTCGTGGAGGAAGCGCTGATGCCCCGAGCCACCTTCCACTTCCCCGCCGACTTCAAATGGGGTGTCGCCACTGCCGCTCATCAGGTCGAGGGGGATAACACCAACAACGACTGGTGGGCCTGGGAGCAGCAGGAGGGCCGCATCAAGGAGGGACACAAGTCGGGCCGGGCCTGCAACTGGTGGAAGAACGCCGAGGCCGATTTCGACCGCGCCGTCGAACTGGGCCTGAACGCGCTCCGCCTCTCGGTCGAGTGGTCGCGGGTCGAGCCCCGCCCCGGCGAATTCGACGATTCTGCGCTGGCGCGCTACAGTGAGATGTTGCAGGGTCTGCGTGGGCGTAACATCGAGCCGATGGTCACGCTGCACCATTTCACCAACCCCCGCTGGCTGGCCGAGCGTGGCGGCTGGGAGGCCCCGGAGACCGTCGCGCTTTTCGCCCGCTTCGTGCGCCGGGTCGTCGAATCGCTGGGTGAGCACTGCGACCTGTGGTGCACCATCAACGAACCCAACGTCTACGGCTATATGGGCTACCTGGAGGGCGTCTTTCCACCCGGTAAATCCGATTTCAAAGCGGCGATGCGCGTCGTCCGTAACCTCCTCGCGGGCCACGCGGCTGCCTACCGCGAGATTCACGCCCTTCAACCCCAGGCCCGTGTCGGCTTCGCCCACAGTATGCGCATCTTTGACCCGGCCAATCCCCGTTCGCCGCTGGACCGGCGCGTCGCCCGGCTGGTGGATAAGACCTACAACCAGGCTATCCTGACCGCATTGCTCCGAGGGCGTTGGACATTGCCGCTGGGTTTGGGCCTGGCCTGGAAACTGCGGCACACGCTCGACTGGATCGGCCTCAACTACTATACCCGTGACCTGGTCGCCTTCGACCGCACGCAGCGGCAGGCGCTCTTCAGCCGCCGCCTGCACGCCGAAGGTGCCGAGTTGCTCGATGGCGGATACGGCGAGTTCTATCCCCGTGGGATGTTCCGCTGCCTCCGGCGGTTGGCACGTCTGGGCCTGCCCATCTACGTCACGGAGAACGGCATCCCCGACGATGATGACGACCAGCGACCGCGCTACATTCTGACCCATCTGCATCAGATGTGGCATGCGATCCAGTTGTGCTACCCGGTGATGGGCTACTACCATTGGACGCTGGTGGACAATTTCGAGTGGGCGCAGGGGTGGACGCTGCGTTTCGGCCTCATCGCGCTCGGTCCCAGGGGAGGGCGCAGGCCGCGTCGCAGTGCCAAACTCTATGCCGACGTCATCCGGGCCAACGCTATCACCCCTGAGATCATTGATACCTATGCGCCCCAACTGCGGGCCGAACTATTGCCGGGGAAGGGCGCAGATTCACGCTGATTGTGCTTATCTGCGAAAGCCTGCATGAATCCGCGTCCTGCTTTGTATAGGTGGTGAATATGGGGAACAACGATAAAGTGACCTACTGTCCCCGCTGCGGGACGGCGATGGAGACAGCCGAGGTAAGCGGGCGCATGCGGGAGGTCTGTCCCGCCTGTGGGTTCATCCTCTACCGCAACCCGGTGCCCGGCGCCGGTGTGCTGGTGGAGATGGGGGGTGGCATCGTGCTGGTCAAGCGGGGCCAGCCGCCCTTTGTGGGCTGGTGGGCCCTCCCTGCCGGCTATATCGAGGCCGACGAGAGCGTCGAGCAGGCGGCGGTGCGGGAGTGCAAGGAGGAGACCGGCCTCGACGTCGAACTTCTGGAACTGTTCGGCGTCTACTCCTTTCCGGAGGGACCAGGGCAGAGCGGCATCATCATCTTCTACCGCGCCCGGCCGGTGGGCGGAGAACTGCGGGCGGGAGACGATGCGCAGGATGTGGGTGTCTTTCCACCTGATGGGCTGCCTGAGAAACTGGCTTTCCGCACCCACCGGGAGGTGATCGCCCGCTGGGTGCGCAGCCGCTCGCCGGAATTCCGCGTCGAGATGCCAGGCGTCGTCATCCGCGAGGCCCGTGCGGAGGACGAGGCCCGGGTACTGGAACTGCTACCGCTGATCCCTGCCAACGCAAATATGAGCCCGGCCGAGATACAGGCCGCGGCCCAGCGTTTCCGCGAGAGCCTGGCGATGGACGTGCTGGTTGCGGAGGTGGACGGAAAGGTGGTAGGGCTTCTCGTACTATCATTTGTTCCCGCTCTTTCCGGGCTGCGGGCCCTGATTGACGACCTGGCCGTGGATCCGGTGTACCGGCGGCAGGGAATTGGCGCGGCGCTGGTGGAGGCGGCGGTACAACGGGCGGACCGGCGAGGAGCGACCCATCTCTTGGTAGACACCTCACGGGGCGACCCGGCCGCCCGTGATTTCTATCAGGCCTGCGGGTTCGAGGCCGGTGGTATCGCGCCTCTGCGCATCCGGTAGGGCACGGATTACAGGACAGCAACGGATTCAAGCGACGGGTTCATCGAAAGGCTGCCTGCTCGTAGGCCGTGGCAGAGTGGCCGAAAGAGTATCGCAGAATGCTCCGGACGTCCCGCTTCAGCGAGGGTTTCCCGGCTGAAGCCGGGCCTCTACCCGATTTCTTCAGTACATTTCGAGGTAAACCCTGATCGCAGAATGCTCCGGACGTCCCGCTTCAGCGGGGGTTTCCCGGCTGAAGCCGGGCCTCCGCCCGATTTCTTCAGTACACTTCGAGGTAAACCCTGATCGCAGAATGCTCGGGACGTCCCGCTTTAGCGGGGGTTTCTCGGCTGAAGCCGGGCCTCCACCCGATTTCTTCAATATACTTCGAGGTAAACCCTGAATGAGGAGTTATGGTATGCGTAACCTAATGGTCACCGGTGGGGCCGGCTTCATCGGCTCCAACTTCGTCCGCTATATGCTGGAGAAATATCCCGGCTACTACATCGTCGTCTACGACAAACTGACCTATGCCGGGCGGCTGGAGAACCTCCAGGACGTGGCCGAGCGATTTGCCGGCCGCTACGCCTTCGTGCGGGGGGACATCTGCGACGCGGCGAAGGTGCGGGAGACGATCCGCGCTTATAACGTGGACACGGTCATAAATTTTGCCGCTGAAAGTCACGTTGATAGGTCCATTATGAACCCCGACGCCTTCATCAAGACCGACGTCTATGGCACCTATGTGCTGCTGGAGGCGGCCCGTGAGTTCGGGTTAGAGCGGATGCACCAAGTATCGACAGATGAGACGTACGGAGAAGTGCAGACAGGCCGCTCGAAAGAGACCGACCCCGTCGCCCCGCGCAGCCCCTACGCCGCCAGCAAGGCCAGCGCCGACCTGATGGTCAACGCCTACCACGTCACCTACGGCCTGCCGGTCACCATCACCCGGGGCGCGAACAACATTGGCCCCTACCAGTACCCTGAGAAAGTCGTGCCGCTCTTCGTCACCAACGCCATTGACGACCTGCCGTTGCCCCTCTACGGCGATGGGTTGCAGGTGCGCGACTACCAGTACGTGCTCGATCACTGCGAGGCGATTGACATTGTGCTGCACAAGGGAGAGATCGGGGGCATCTACAACGTCGGCACCGGCACCGAGATGCGCAACATTGACATGGCCCGCCTGATCCTCAGACTGCTGGGCAAGCCGGAGAGCCTCATCCAGCTGGTGCGCGACCGGCCCGGCCACGACCGTCGCTACGCGCTCGATGTGGGCAAAATCCGCGCCCTGGGCTGGGAGCCGACCCACACCTGCGAGGAGGCCATCGAGAAGACGGTGCGCTGGTACGTCGAGAACGAGTGGTGGTGGCGACCTATCAAGAGCGGCGAGCACTATCGGGAATACTACCGGCGGCAGTATGAGGGGCGGGAAATCAAATGACAAACGGCAAATGACCAATGCGTATCGAAAGAGCCGACCCAACTGCCGATAAGGGCTGGCACGCCGGCCCCTGGAACTCTAATCTGACAATCTCGGTCGGGTATGCAAACGAGGGAGTTGACGACCCCCATGTTCACAAGCGAATAACCGAGATTTACTTGGTAGCACGCGGCACGTCGGAGATGCGGGTGGAGCAGGAGACAGTCACCTTGGAAGCAGGGGATATGATCATCATTGATCCCGGCGAGGCTCACACGTTTCTGTCCAGTTCACCTGAATATTTTCACTTTGTGGTGCACGTGCCCGGTTTGTCGGCTGATGAGGCCCATGCCGAGCGTTCCTCGGTGTCCCGTTCACGTCTGGGGCTGCGATGAACGACCCCGACCGCGTTGCCTCTTTTTTATTAAAATCCGTCGCCCGAGCCTGTAAGGAGTTCAATCTGCTGACCGAGGGCGACCGGGTGGCGGTGGCGGTCTCCGGTGGAAAGGACAGCCGCGTCCTGCTCGAACTGCTGCTCCGCTACCGGCGCAGGGTGCCCTACCGATATGATGTGCTGGCCCTCCACATCGTCGGCACCCCGGCCGGCTTCCCCGACTTGCGGCCCCAACTGGAACCCTGGTTCCGGGAACTGGGCGCCGAGTATCACTTCGCCCCGCTGGAACTGCCGCCGGATGAGCCCCTGCCGCTCGATTGCTTTCGCTGCTCCTGGAACCGGCGCAAGGCCCTCTTCACCGCTGCGGTCGCTCTAGGCTGTAACAAACTGGCCTTCGGTCACCACGCCGACGACGCAGCCGCCACGACGCTCCTGAACCTGATGTTCAACGGCAAACTGGAGACGATGGCCCCCCGCGTCGAGTTCTTCGACGGTGCCATAACCGTCATCCGTCCCCTAATCTACCTCCCGGAGAAGGAACTGGCCCGCTACGCCCACGCGGCCGACCTCCCCGAGAACCTCCCCTGTCCCCAGGGCCTAACCTCCAGGAGGGCGCAGATTAAGGCGCTCCTGCGCCAATTTGGCCGCGACCAGGAGCAAATCCGCACCAACCTGTGGCGCGCCGCCCGCCAAGCGATGGGCTTCTGACCGCCCCTGCTCCCCTCCTCCTCTGCTCCTCCGCTCCCCTGCTCCCTTGCTTCCTGCTTCCTGCGTCTTGTGGTATACTATCTTCAAACTTCACTATCTGGAGGCGCAAATGGATCACTTCCTCAGCCTGGCAGACCTGACACCCGATGAACTACGCGGTTTGCTCAACCTGGCGGTCGAACTGAAGGAGGAGTGGAAAGCCGGTGGCAACCGCCCCCTGCTCAAAGGCAAGACCTTGGGCATGATCTTCCAGAAACCCTCCCTGCGCACCCGCGTCTCCTTCGAGATGGCGATGATCCACCTGGGCGGACAGGCGCTCTACCTCTCTCCTTTCGAGATTCAACTGGGCAAACGGGAAAGCGTGCCTGATGTGGCCCGTGTCCTCTCCCGCTACGTGGATGGCATTATGGCCCGCGTCTTCGGCCACGCCGACGTACTCACGCTGGCGGAGTATTCGTGCGTACCCGTCATCAACGGCCTCTCCGACTACAATCATCCCTGCCAGGGCCTGGCCGATTTCCTCACCATCATCGAGCACAAGGGCCGCTCCCTGCGGGGTCGCAAACTGGCCTTCATTGGTGACGGCAACAACGTGGCGACCTCGCTTCTCTTCGGCGCGACCTTGCTGGGGATGGATTTCGCCATTGCCGGGCCGCCGGGCTACGAACTGCCCTCCGGCGTGTGGGCATTAGGACAGCAGTTTGCCGCTGATAGCGGCAGTCATCTGTTGGCGACCCATGATCCCCACGAGGCGGTCACCGGAGCCGATGTGATCTACACTGACGTGTGGGCCTCGATGGGTCAGGAAGCCGAAGCCGAGGAACGCGCCCGCGTTTTCGGACCCTACCAGGTCAACGCATCGTTGGTGGCGGAGGCCAGGCCGGACGTCATCGTCATGCACTGCCTGCCGGCCCATCGGGGGCAGGAGATCACCGATGAGGTCTGCGATGGTCCACACTCGGTGCTGTGGGATCAGGCCGAGAATCGCATGCACGCACAAAAAGCCATCCTGGTGGAGTTGATAGCGTAATCGGAAGGGCAGGATTGTGGCAAGGAACCGCAAAGTCTTCGAAGAGGCGATGCGAGCAGGGGCCGATGCCGCCTGGGACGGAAACTGGGACCAGGCCATCGCGGCCTATCGGCGTGCGCTGACCGAGTTCCCCCACGACGTCAGCGCGCTCACCGGCCTGGGCTTGGCCTACTCCGGCGCAGGCCAGTTGGAGGCCGCCCTGGATGCTTACCAGCAGGCCAGCGCCCTCGCTCCGGACAATCCCTTACTTCTGGAGCGCATAGGGAAGACGCGGGAGCAACTGGGCCGGCGAAAGGAGGCCGCTGAAGCCTATATGGCCTCTGCCGCATGCTACCTCAGCCAGCAGCAGGCTGCTCACCTGGCGTTGGAACGCTGGCGGGATGCCGTCCGCGTCTGGCCTGATTGCCTGCAGGCCCACGCGCAGTTGCTCCAGTATTACCAGCGCCACGGACAAGTGCGCGAGGCGGTCGAGGAATGCCTGGCCCTGGCGCGCATCTACCAGGCCCAGGGACAGAATTCCTATGCTGTCCAGATGTGTCAGCATGCCCTCAAGTTGGCTCCCCATAACTCTGAGGTGCTGACCCTCCTCGATAGCCTGCGCTATGGCAAGCAGGCCGCTGTGGAGCCTGAATCTAGGGTCCCCGAAGAGGAACCCGAACCACTGGCGGTCGTGGAGGAGCCGACCGGTCCTGCCACGCTGGAGTTTCCGGCTGCACCAGAGGCCGGAGCCGCCGAGGAGCGGGGCAGTCCCGCCGAAACCACTCGCCAGAAGGCGCTCACCGACCTGGCCGAGAGCGTTTTTGAGGAGGAAGTGGTGGCGGCACCACCTGCCGAGGCTCCTCGGCTCAGCAAGGCGGAGATTGATGCCCTGATTGGCAAAGCGATTGATTTCCAGACCCGGGGGAAGATCGAAGAGGCGATTGCGGCGTATGAGGAAGTGATCGAAGCAGGAGTGGATCTTCCTGCCGTGCACTTCAACCTCGGTCTGCTCTATCAGGAGAAACTGCGTTTCGACGCTGCCATTGCCCAGTTCGAGAAGGCTGTCTCCCACCCTGAGTATGCGCTGGGCAGTCACTTTGCCTTGGGCGAGTGCTACCGCGCTCGGGGTCGCATTGACGAGGCGCTGGAGCACTTCGTCGAGGTGCTCAAGATGGTGGATCTGGCCACAGTCCGGCGTGATCAGGCCGATGGCCTGATCCAACTTTACGAACACCTCGCCGATGGCTACATCGCCAAAGGCGATCGAGACCAGGCGCTCGAATTCACCAATTCGTTGGTCACCTTCCTCAGCGAAAAGGGGTGGGAGGATAAAGTCATTCAGGCACGCCAGCGGCTCGACGCGCTGGCTGAGGAAGGCCCCACCCTGAGCCTGGCCGAGATGCTGGCGATCCCGGACTCGGAGCGCGTCCTGGAATCGGTGGCCCTATCACAGGAGTACGTCAAGCGCGGTATGCTCTACGCTGCCTTGGAAGAATGCTACCATGCTCTGAGTCGCGCTCCCATCTACCTGCCCATCCATCGGCAAATAGCCCAGGTGTTGCTGGCAATGGGGAAGGTGGACGATGCGGTGACCAAGTTCGTCACTATCGCCGATACTTATCGCATCCGTGGCGACGTCCGTCAGGCCATCGCGATGTACCAGCGCGCTCTGAAACTGACGCCTATGAACACAGTGGTGCGGGCCAAGTTAATTGACCTGCTCATCAGCCACGGGATAATTGATGAGGCGCTGGAGCACTACATGATCCTGGCCGACAGTTATTACCAACTGGCGCAGATAGACCAGGCGCGTGACACGTACCAGGAGGCATTGCGATTGGCGCCGCGGGGCGACCCCGAACGAAAGTGGGTGGTTCGCATTCTGCATAAAATAGGCGACATTGATATGCAGCGTGTGGATTGGAAGCGGGCCGTCGGCGTCTACGAGCACATTCGCAAACTCGCCCCCGACGACGAGCGGGCTCGCCTGACGCTGATGGAACTTTACTATCGCTTCAACCGGCCCGACCTGGCGCTCGCCGAACTCGACGCTCTCCTGAAAATCTATCGCGAGGGCGGCAAGGCAGAGCGCATATTCACCATCCTGGAAGATGTGGTCCGCGAACGGCCCGATGACATCCCGTTACGTGCCCGCCTGGCGCAGGCGTATCTTGACGCGGGTGATCGCGAGCGAGCATTGGAGCACCTGGATAAACTGGGAGACCTGCAGTTGGTAGCCGGGCGGTACAAAGAAGCCAAGGCCACCATTCGGGCCATCATTGCACTCCGCCCGCCCAACGCTGCCGCCTACCAGCAACTGCTGGACCAACTCAACGAACGCGGCTCCGATTGAGAATTGGGATTTGGAATTTGGGATTTGAACAGTGTCCGACCTTCTATGGTATTTACAACGGCTTGATTGGATAGATGCCCTCGACATTTTGCTCGTAGCCTTCATATTCTTCTGGCTCCTGTATCTGGTGCGCGGCACCCGGGCCGTCCCACTGCTTCGCGGTGTGATCCTGCTCATTATCATCATCACCTTGCTGGGCGGTGTGATTCACCTGCGCGCTTTCGCCTGGTTGACCCAGAGGGCTCTCCCTGCGCTGCTCGTAGCCGTCCCCGTCGTCTTCCAGCCAGAGTTGCGCCGGGCGTTGGAACGGCTGGGCCGGGCCGGGACGCTGTTCGGCCGGACGACGGGAAACCGTGCTCTCCTGGAGCAGACGTTGGCTGCCATTGCGGAGGCCTGCGGCACCCTGTCCAGGCTACGACACGGTGCGCTCATCGTCCTGGAGCGGGAGACAGGCTTACAAGAGTTCGCCGACAGTGGCGTTTTCCTCGATGCCATGGTCACCCCCGACTTGCTGGTAACCATTTTCGATCCCCACACTCCACTGCACGACGGAGCGGTCATCGTGCGGCACGGGCGGGTGCTGGCCGCTGCCTGTGTACTTCCCCTCTCCACCGCTTTCCTCGCAGACCGGGAGTTGGGACTACGTCACCGTGCGGCTATCGGCGTGACGGAGGATAGCGATGCCCTTGCCGTCGTCGTCTCTGAAGAGCGTGGCTCCATCTCCATCACCCACAATGGCCGTATCATCCGCAATCTTGACGCCAAACGTCTGGAAGCAGTATTATATGCCTTTTATCAACCGGCGCTGGAACGGGCATGGCCACGGTGGAGTGCCCGGATGCGGCGGATATGGGGGGGAGAGAAGTAGTGAGAGCGATGCTGCGTTGGATGGGAAACAATCTGCCCCTGATGATGCTGGCGCTTATCCTGGCTTCACTGGCCTGGTTTGTGGCTATGAGGGAGGAGGACCCCATCCTTGAGGAACGCTACCCCCAATCTATTCCGGTCACACTGCCTCAACCGCCGGGGGGAATGGTCGTTGTGGGGGAATTTGATGAGCGTGTGCAGGTCACCGTCCGCGCCCCCAGGTCGGTCTTGAAGACGCTCACGGCCGATGATTTCACCGCCACTGTTGACCTGACAGACGTGAACGCGGGTGTCCATCAAGTGCCTGTCCAGGTGACGTTGAATAAACAGCCAGCGCAGGTGGTGCTCGTCGAACCCGAGCACGTCACTCTGGAATTGGAGCCGAGAACGGAACGCTCTGTGCCCGTGCACGTGCAGGTGGAAGGAAGGCCCGCTCTGGGCTATCTCAGGCGAACACCGATCGTCGTTCCGCACGAAGTGACGGTGATTGGCCCCAGTACCTATGTGACCCGGGTAGTCGAGGCCGCCACAGTGATCTCCATAGAGGATGCCAATGCCGACATTGAGGAAGAGTTACGGGTAGAACCGCAGGACGATGAGGGGCAGCCTGTCCCCTACGTCACGTTGACGCCCGAGACGGTCAATGTGCGCATCCCTATCGAACCGTCGGGTTACTACCGCTCTCTGGCGGTTAAGGTTGTCCTCGAAGGGGAGGTCGCTCCCGGCTATCGCATCACCAATATCTCCGTTGAACCGCCTACTGTCACCGTCTTCGGCGCGCCCGACGTCATCGAGGTGCTCCCGGGTTACATTGAAACCGAGCCGATAGACGTAGAGGGAGCCCAGGCCGATGTGGCCGTTCGACCGGCACTCCGCATATCTCCGACCGTTGCGATTGTCTCGGGCCAGCAGGTGGAGGTGAGAGTTTCCATTGAGGCCATCCAGAGTAGTCTGACGATGGTGATTACGCCGACACGTCAGGGCCTGGAGCCGGGCTTCACGGCCACCGTCTCGCCGGAGAGCGTCGAGGTTATTCTGAGCGGCCCGTTGCCTCTGCTGGAGACATTGGAAGCCAGCGACGTGCGCGTTGTCCTCGACCTTTTTGGGTTGTCGCCTGGGACGCACCAGATTGAGCCGCAGGTGGTGGTGCCAGAGGGGGTGACCGCTCAAAGCATCAATCCGGCGACCGTGCAGGTGGAGATCTTCATTGCGCTCACTCCTACGCCGACCAAACAATGAACGATAAACAATTGAGAAGCAGGCCCATTGTGGCTCTTGTGGGCCGGCCCAACGTGGGTAAGTCCACCCTCTTTAATCGCATCGTCGGTCGGCGGCTGGCGGTGGTGCACGACCGGCCGGGCACAACCCGCGACCGACTGCACGCTCCTGCCGAGTGGAACGACGTCCCTTTCACCGTCGTGGATACTGGCGGCATCGAGGTGTTGCCCGAGACCGTCGTTGCTGGGAGGCGGCCTGGCCCTGAGCGGGTGTTGGCGCAAGATTCCGCTCCCTACATTCCCCTGATGCGCGCCCAGGCCGAACTGGCGATCCAGGAGGCCGACGCGGTCATCTTCCTTACCGACGTCATCAGCGGCCTGACGGCTGGGGACGAGGAGGTGGCCGAGATCCTGCGTCGCGCCCGCTGCCCCGTCTTTCTGGCTGCCAACAAGGCGGATAACTCCCGTCTGCGCCAGACCGCGCTGGAATTCTACGCCCTGGGCCTGGGGGAGGTCTACCCCATCTCGGCGCTGCACGGCATCGGCGTGGCCGACCTACTGGATGACGTGGTCCGGGCATTGCCCCCCTCCAAGCCAGAGGCGGAGGACGAGAGGGTTAAACTTGCCATCGTCGGCCGACCTAACGTGGGTAAGTCATCGCTCCTAAACAGGCTGCTCGGCGAGGAGCGGGCCATCGTCAGCCCAATCCCCGGCACCACCCGCGATGCTATTGACACCTATCTGGAGTGGGAGGACACGCCCATTACGCTGATTGATACGGCCGGCATCCGACGGCGGGGCAAGATTGAGCGCGGGGTGGAGCGCTACAGTGTGCTGCGGGCACTACGGGCCATCCAGCGAGCAGATGTCGCTTTGCTGATGATAGATGGCGTCGAGGGTGTTACCGCGCAGGATGCGCACGTAGCCGGCCTCATCCTCGACGAGTGGGCCAGCGTGGTGGTATTGGTAAACAAGTGGGATGCGGTGGAGAAGGATGCCCATACGATGGTGGAGTACACCCAGTGGGTGCGTGAGGCCCTGCGTTTCCTCGACTATGTGCCGGTGCTGTTCATCTCCGCGCTCACGGGACAACGGGTGAACAAAGTGATCCCGACGGCATTGGCGGTGCGGGCTGCGAGACAGCGGCGCATCCCTACCGGTGAACTCAACCGACTGGTGCGCGACGCGCTGGCCCGTCACGCTCCGCCCAGCAAGCGCGGTCGGCGGCTCAAGATTTACTATGCCAGTCAACCCGGTGTAGACCCGCCGACTTTCGTGTTTCACGTAAATGACCCCGACTTGGTGCACTTCAGTTACGAGCGTTACCTGGAGAACCGACTGCGGGAGGCTTACGAGTTTCCCGGCACGCCGCTGCGGTTGGTGTTTCGGCGGCGCAGCCGTCGGTCATCAGCCGACGGCCGTTAGCCGCTGGTCACCACCTTCCCACACCTCATAATGTACGCGCAACCACAGCGCACCATCCCCTGACGACGAATTCCCGAAGTCCCAACTTAGAGCCTATCCGAAAAATCCGTGAGAGGCTCGTAGTGCGCATTTTAACGCGCTGAAGCGCGGGATGGTTCAGTTACAAGCGAAAATAGGGTGACACTTTGATGTCTGCTGCACACCGC
>Ga0164310_10001293_pt1 | contig 14056 bp, 8 predicted proteins | sample GuaBasSedimGuay1_FD_121795 | JGI IMG/M metagenome (GOLD analysis project Ga0164310, IMG submission 121795) | Subseafloor sediment microbial communities from Guaymas Basin, Gulf of California, Mexico - Guay1, Core 4569-9, 0-3 cm | ecosystem: Environmental > Aquatic > Marine > Hydrothermal vents >... | reverse complement strand
CATTACAGGATATACTGATGTATTGATATCTAGCAAATTCATCTAAGGTTGTCCTGCTTAAATTATGAAATAGGATTAAACTCATATAGTAGGACTCTAAATGTTAAATTGGTGCATAACAGGTGATCACGGTTAAAGTTACGAGAAGGGGGCAAACTACTATACCTGCTGAAATAAGGAAAAAGTTAGGGATAAAGGAGGGGGATGAACTGTTGGTTGAAGCTACTAGGAACGGCGTTCTTTTCAAGGTAATTCCTAAGATCGAGGAGTTAGCTGGGGTCGACTCCAAGTTCGGGAGCACGGAGGAAGTTAAGCGTGAAGTGGAAAGCCTCAGAAGGGAGTATTAGAAGTGCCTGTGGTAATCGATACTAGATTTTTAGTAGAACACTTCTACTCGAATAGAAATGAAATAAAACGTAAGACCACTTACAAGTTAAGGGAACTTATAAAACAGAAGGAAGGAATACTTCCAACCATAGTTATAAGCGAAGTAGTTCGGATTACATGTGAAAGAAGGGGAATAGAAGAAGCAAAACTTCGCTATTTCTCACTTGTAAGAAGCGGATTACAGATACATAATTTAGATGCAGAGGTTGCCAAGCAGGCTGGTCTTTTGAAATGTAGATATAGAAATATCCCTATGGGTGATTGTATAATCGCAGCAATAGCTTTAAAGGAGAAGGCTAGTATCCTCTCTGACGACCCGCACTTTAGCCACATAAGAAACGTTAGATGTATATGGATATAACTATGACGCACTTAAAGAGGTGATATTCTCTACTTAGATGGTAAGGCTCTAAGGGTCTCTTGGCGTATAAGAGTTTTTATAGTCTTAGTTTAAAAATAGGTGATCTTTGGAGGCTAAATACAAAAAATATAAGGCTTATGGTCTTCATTCTCAATATAAAGCGCATATAACCCATGTTGATATTAAGCATGAGAAAGAAAGTGTGAATCTAAAAGCATTAAAATTAATTACATTACTCCATGACGCAGAAAACGAAAGAATAAAAAGATGCAACGAAGCGTGTATAAAACTTGGAATTTAAGTTAAAATTTGAGAAAATACCAAGAAACACTATACACGCAAAAGCAAAACAAATCGCAAAAGAAAGACTAAAATTATGAAGAAACTCTTTAAAGAGGAAGAGAATTAAAGATTCACCTAAACTTCCTCTAAAAGCCTTTTAATAAGAACGAAAACTGGTGCGGGGGGTGGGATTTGAACCCACGCAGCCCTTCGGCACAGGATCTTGAGTCCCGCGCATCTTGCCCCAATAGGTGGATTGACCTGGCTCTGCCACCCCCGCCTCTCGATATGGGATGCTTCGCAGGTCTCAAGGTTTTAGGATCTGTCTTGAGTTTTTAAAGATTTCTACATGAGAGAGGTTGTTATAAGCTGGCAAGGGAGTTTAAACGCTGGTTTATCCTGACTCTCAGGCGTTAATCGATTCGTTTAAGGAGGGTTGTAGTATGAGGGAGAATAGATTCCAAGCCTGAGTCATGAAGTCTCTTACAAACGAGAGGTACCTTCCTATTACTTAAACTTCATTGATGTCTTCTACCTTATCATCCGGAACTCTAGGAGAGGAGGCCAGATCGAGCCTTCAGAGAAGTAGTAATCCCACTTTTTAACAAGTTCCACAAACCTATCTATGGACTTCACGGTTAGATGGGAATGAATGGTTATACCGTGATAGTGGATCTCCTCCAGCTCCTCTTCCTCGATAGAGTCTAAGAACTCCTCCATCTTAGTGATCTCCACGGGAATCTCAGCATAGAAGCCTGATACCCCCTCCTTAGATATGAGGGGTCTGATAGTCCATCTACTTCCATCTACTATAAGCACCATATAGATGGTAACGTTCTCTATAACTTTCGTCCATATACCGTTACCTGAATACTTCCATTCCCTCTCCAGCTCGGTTATAGATTTTTTAAACTCCTCCACTTCGTCTATGCCCTTATACTTGACGGTCGGAAGAAAATTTAGGTCAGGATGAATGTCTCTGAGCGCAGCAAGCTTCTCTACCTTCAGGGATTTCGTGATGTAAATGAAGACGTAGACACCGTTCTCCTGAGTGTCCGTCCACGCCCTATGCCTAACCATAGACTTAATCTCGAATTTACTGAAGTCTATGAAAAACGGCGGTACAGCCAATTCTAGGTCTTTATGCCCAAACTTAAATTCTATCTTGTTCGAACCGTATCCAACCACTAATAAACACCTTTCTCAGTCCATTAATCCTAGTGATTTCTTAACTCTTTATTTTTACTAAGAAGTCTAGTGTAGAGGCGTTAAGCCTGCTTATAAACCTTAACGTTAAAAACCGTCGAGTTCACTCGAACGTTATCCTAGTACCGACCTGACGCCCCTCTATGGCCTTCTCTACGTTTTTCGGGTCTCTGCCGTCAAGGATGACGGTCGGAATCTTAGAGCGCTCGATTATCCTCAAAGCCTGAAGGTCAAGCAATTCATATTCACCAGCCCTAGAAGCTCCTCTAAAAAGCATGTCCTTTAACCGCTCGACGCTGACTACGTCCAGCTTTCTAGCCTTACCGTCTCTCTTCGGGTCTGAGGTATATACGCCCTCTACGTCTGTGGCCTTAACGAGCATCTTCGCATCGATGAACTCGGCCGCAACCGCAGAGACGGCGTCCGTAGACTGAGCCGGAAACATTCCGCCAGTAACGACTATTTTACCCGTCTGCAAGGCAGCCTTCAACCCGTCTAGGTTTACCGGGACCCTTGGATAAGCTTCTTCACCTAGACAGGAGATGATCAACTCAGCGTTCAGTCTAGAAGCCTTTATTCCTAGCTCATCGCAGAGAGCTTCGTTAGCACCCATCCTTCGGGCAGCCTCGATATACGTCCTTGCATACTCTCCGCCACCGGCTACTACGACTAAACCATAACCCTTCTCCCTTAGCTTTGATAACGTCTCTCTGTAGCCGAACAACAGATCTACTTGAGGTTTCGGCGAAAAGATGAAGCCACCAAGCTTGATAACCACACCTCTTCTCGCCATGCAGCTCTAACCTTCCGAGTCGTCGACCTAATATTTCTCATCCAAGGAGATAAATAAGGAGGTTTCTAACGGTTCCTGTTCTTGTTTATGCTACAAGCCGCCTTGAATCACTATCTTCCTAACCTCTTTTCCGTCTAGCCTATAGCCTTCGATCATCGCCTCCATCGCATCCTTACATCTCTCGAGAGGAAGTTTATGTGAAACTATCTTCTCGATCGGATATCTTCCAGACTCTATTATCGGTCTACCTCTAATGAAGTCCTCTAGTCTACTGCTCCAGACGCCGACGAGGTTGATGTGCTTCCTCGTGAATGCCGAGTAGGGATTTATCATAACTGGCCCAGCGTCTGTGAAGTGTCCTGCGACAGCGTAGAATCCTCCCCTACGAACCATATCTATACCCTCGGGAACCGCTGAAGGAAAGCCCGTACATTCTATTACGACGTCTGCACCATACCCTCCCCTAGTCTCCGATTTGACGATCTCGACCCTCTCTTTAGGATCTTCAATCTCCTCGATGTCTATCGTCAGGTCTGCTCCGAACTCTTTAGCGAGCTCCAACCTCGACTTCGGGGCTCCGATGACTATCGTTTTGAAGGCGCCTTTCTCCTTCGCCGCTATAAGCGCAGACAAGCCTATAGCACCAGCACCCTGAACGACCACCACGTCGCCTACATGTATATCCACTCTACTAACCGCATGTATCCCTATGGTGAGAGGCTCAAGGAATACTGCTGCTTCAGGTTTAGCGTCCATCTTAAGAAACTCAGAGTTAGGATGCCTCATGTATATGAACTCGCCGTAGCCACCGTAAAATCCGGGGGGTTCGTCAGGGTAAGGATTGAAGCCATATGCTGTTCCGTTCATACATAGGTTAGGTTGCCTGAGGTCTAGACAGAAATAGCACCTTCTACAGCGTAGGGCAGGAATGACGTAGATTAAGTCGCCTTCCTCGACTTCTCTACCTGTATGATCGCGGTTCACACCTTCACCAAGCTTCTCTATGGTTCCTATAATCTCGTGGCCGAGCACCAGCGGATACTTCACGTCTGGTAAGCGGCCCTGATAGATGTGCACGTCTGTACCGCACACGCCGCACATAACCTGCCTGACTAACAGCTCGCCTCTCTTAGGCTCCGGAACAGGGATCTCTTGGACTTTAAACTCTCCGAACGGTTTATCCAAAACCGCTATCCGACCATACATAAAATTAAGTTTCTTTTTAAGAATATTTAAGGTTAAAGAGCGAGTAGGAGTAGAAGACTCTAAAGGTCTATGTTAAATGAGGAAAGGATAAAACACTCAAAACCTTCATCTTCGGTCATTTTTCCTCCTAGTTTGAGCACCATCGAAACAATAAACTTATAGATTTAAATTTCATCCCAATAATTATCGGTTTAACGGTCTTCGCGGTGCATGGACAGATGAGGGAGCTTCCGAAGGATTTTGACATCCTCTCGATCGAGGAGAAGTGGCAGAAGAAGTGGATGGAGCTGGAGGTATACAGGTTTCATAGAGAGGATAAGGAGAAGCCTCCATTCGTCATAGACACCCCTCCACCCTACCCTTCAGGCGACTTCCACATGGGAAACGTCTTAAACTGGACTTACTTCGACATAGTGGCCAGATTCAAAAGGATGTGTGGATATAACGTCCTCTTCCCCCAAGGGTGGGATTGCCACGGCTTACCCACGGAGGTCGAAACAGAAGAGAAGTATGGAATAAAAAAGACGGATGTACCCCCCGCAGAGTTCAGGAAGCTATGTGAATCCTTCGTCCGTAAGTACATAGACCTCATGAAGAAGGCTATTATACGTTTAGGTTGCTCGATAGACTGGCGACTTGAATATCAAACGATGGATCCAGATTATTGGAAGAAAACGCAGCTATCCTTCATAATTCTATACGATAAGGGGTATATCTATCGAGGTACGCATCCGGTGAACTGGTGTCCCAGATGCTCCACAGCCATCGCGGACGCTGAGGTCGAGTATGAATCTAGGGAGGGGAGACTTCACTATATAAGGTTCCGTATGAAGGGTGGGGGCAGCATTCCGATAGCCACGACTAGACCGGAACTCATACCCGCGTGTGTTGCCGTAGCCGTCCACCCAGACGACGAAAGGTACTCCGAGTACGTAGGGGGAACCGTCGAGGTACCCCTAGTCGGCAGGGAAGTCCCTATTATAGAGGATGAGGCCGTAGACCCCAACTTCGGAACCGGAGCAGTGATGATCTGCACTTATGGAGATAAAGACGACGTTAAGATAGTGGCCAAACACGAGCTACCAGTGATAATGATCCTCGACGAAGAAGGAAGGCTGAACGAGAAGGCTGGCAAATACAAGGGGCTCACAGTCCAAGAGGCTAGAAAAGCGATCGTCGAAGACCTCAGGTCTGAAGGCTATCTAGAAAAAGTTGAGTCATTAAGGCGGGAGGTCGGCGTATGCTGGAGGTGTAAAACACCGGTAGAGATACTCGAGCGTACACAGTGGTTCATGAAGACTAGGGTTCTAACCGAAAGGGTTGAGCAGGAAGCCTACAAGATAGCATGGTACCCAGACCATATGAGGAACAGGCTTATAGACTGGGCTAAGTCTCTTAACTGGGACTGGGTGATCTCTAGGCAGAGGGTCTTCGCGACGCCTATACCGATATGGTACTGCGCTAAGTGCGGTGAGGTAATCTTAGCTAAACCCGAGTGGCTTCCGATAGACCCTAAACTCGAGAAGCCCAAGATAGATAAATGCCCCCGATGCGGCTCCACAGAGTTTAAGCCTGAAACAAGCGTCTTAGATACTTGGTTCGACTCCTCGATAACCTGCGCCGTACACGCCGGATGGCCGGACAAGGAGGACTGGAGAAGGTTCTTCCCGGCCGACGTCCACCCCTCCGGGGCAGACATAATCCGCACGTGGGCCTACTACCTTATGGTTAGGCATTTGGCCTTATTCGACGAGAAGCCCTTTAAGGCTTGTCTGATAAACGGCATGGTCTTAGGCACAGACGGCAGGAAGATGAGTAAGTCTCTCGGCAACTATATAGCCACAGATGAGGTCTTCGGCAAGTACGGTGCAGACGCTACTAGGCAGTGGGCTGCAGGCGGAGGAGCGACCGGCTCAGACATTCCGTTCAGGTGGGCAGACGTCGAGTATGGAAGACGCTTCCTGAGGAAGCTATGGAACGCCGCGCGCTTCATAAGCATAAACCTGAAGGACTTCGACCCCGAAGTCGAGGTCGACGTAGAGCCTATAGACAGGTGGATGTTGAGCAAGCTCGAGAGAGTCAAACTTAAGGTAACAGAGGCACTCAACAACTATCAGTTTAACATAGCGGTCGAAACCTTGAGGGGTTTCATCTGGCATGTCCTATGCGACCAGTATATAGAGGCCGTAAAGTATAGGCTGTACAATCCTGAAGTCTACGGCGAGGAGAGTAGAAGAGCCGCCCAAAAGACGCTCTATGACGTGCTATACACGTCTATCCAGCTACTCGCACCGATATGCCCACACATAACAGAGGAGATCTATGAAGCCCTCTTCAAGGAGCATAAGGGATACGTAAGCATACACGTCTCTCCTTGGCCTAAGCCTGACAGGGAGAGAATAGACGAAGAGGCTGAGAGAGAAGGAGGCCTAACGATAGCCGTTATAAACGCTTTCAGGAGAGAGAAAGCCGGACACAGGATACCGTTGAACGTCAAGGTCGATGAGGCGACGGTCTATGCATCCTCCGACTGGGAGGCGGAAACGGTGGAACGGAACCTAGAGGTTATCAAGGGCACCTGTAAGATCGAGAGGATCGAGGTCTATAGGTCGGAGGGTCAAGGCAGGGAAGTAGAAGGCTACCCTAACGTGAAGGTAGCCCTAAAGGTTTAGGGTTTATAGCGTAGAATAGCCGCTATACCGCCAAAAGACTCCAAAAGCATCCTTCCCTCCTCGGTCTCCGTAGATATTATCTCGACCGCTGAACCAGCTTTTTCCCCAAGCTCCGCCAGCTCCTCTATAACTTCGACCTCGTTCTCTACGCGCAGCGAGATGCTTGAACACTTCGGACACTGCTTGAGAGAAACCTCCTTCTCGAAACTCAACAAGTCCCTCCGCTTCAAAGTTTCCTGATACTGGTACCCGCATGAGGAGCATTTAATGCTAACCCTAACGTCTTCTATACCTTCGGAGAGGAAGAGCGTCTCGACGGCCCCTGCCTCGAGGAACCTCCTCACGTCCGTCTCGCCGTAGACCGCCAACCCTGTATCGTGGCCTAGATGATAGAGGAACTGCTGTATAAGCCTCTTCTCCTCGACGCATCTAACCTTCCTCAGTATCTCAGGCGCCTTCTCCAGCATCTCCTTCACGCCTTGCTCACCGACGTAGGCCGTGTCGATCGTCGCCAGAACCTTATCCCTCAACGAGTAATGTAGGTATTCACCTTTCTCGAACTCGTACTTCGTCGGGCCAGGCCCACCGATGATTATCCCCTTCAAGTCTGGAACGCTTAGGAATATCTCATTAGCGTGTTTAGCAACCCTCTTGAAGTACTCGAGTATCTTGGCCTCCCTTATCCTTTCAAACCTCCTCGCAGACTGGCCTCCAGCCCTAGTCTTCCCTGGAACGCCTGAGGTTATCTCCCTAACTATTTCGACCCTCTTGCCGCTGAGGATAGCGAAGGTCGCTGAGCCGGCGTCGAAGACCAGTATCCCGTAGTTTTCGCGTTCCTTAAGGAACTCCTCCAGATGCTCTGTGTGGAACCTGTTGTCGCACCTGTACAGGTATATGCTTATAGGCTCTGGTGGAACTATAACGTAGGTCTCTATCTTCTCGCTTCCAGGACCGTTCTGAGGAATCGACCCACAGAAGATCACTAGACCGTTCTCCGGAACCTGTCTGAAGAGTTTCAGCCTCTGCATGACCTTCACTATGGCGTCCTGAACGTTCTTCCTCGTGGTAGTAGATTTGATGTTGGAGGCCGTCCCGTACTCCTGTCTTAGCATGTTGACTACCTCGCTTATGCTCCTGCCTGGAGGCACGTAGAGCGATATTAGCTCCGTGCCCCGGCCTTCCTTCTTTTTCAGGTATTCTATGGCTTTCCTAAGCCTATACTTCTGCAGCGAAGTCCTTTTAACACTCATCGAGCATCCTCCGGCTATGGCCTTCGCGCACCCAGCAACTAAGAACCTAGCTTCGCCTTCTAGGCGGCGACGCGAACTTCGAGCGCTGAGAGCGATTTAGATCGAATGACTGAGCAACCAATATAAATGTTTAGTGTCGATAGAGGGTTAAAAATTCTTCATAAGTTTTAAAAATGGTTCTTCTCTTCATTTTTATCTGGAAAAAGGCCATCTACGGTGATTCGCTATGCGTCTACACCGTAGTATTTTAGTCCTCTTTCTACTGACAGTCCTTCTACAGTTCCCCGTTGAAGGAACAAACATATCTCCATCCACGACTGTAGCTTCCACTTCGTCGACGCAGGCGTCAGACCTGCTCAACGAGCTAGGCGACTTCGAGGTTTTAGGATCCGTCTACCACTTCGACAGTAGAGTGCGATCAACCATAGGAGTCGACCCATACCCGATAGTGTACTACCCCTACCAAGTTAAGATTCTCAGCCCATACTACGCCAGCGTGAGAGCCCACGGCATAAAGTACATGACCTACGGAATCTTCGCGGCCCTAGAAACGAACTACACAGAATTCTGCAACTACTACGGATTCGACCCAGATCAATTTGCAGATAACATAACGGGCGTAAACCTCGAAGGCGAATACTTCAGATACCAAGAACCAGACGTTAACGGATGGCCGACTAGGGGATTCACTTCACGGTCTCTATGGAGGGAAGTCGTCCTAAACGTCACGAAGCTCGCGATAGACGCAGGCGCAGACATGGTAGTATACGACGGCGGATGGGGTAGCTACTCCGGCGCGCTTACAGGTGAAGCCGGAAACCCAGGCTGGTACTGCTTCGACGACGAGCTCGTCTCAGGCTTTAACTACTACCTGAGCAGCAAGTACAACGCGACAGAACTAGCTGAAAAATTCAACATCACAAACATAGATAGCTTCAATTTCAGACAATACCTTTACGACAAGGGATATCGAAGTAAAACACTCCAAGAAAGCAGAAGCTCCACTATAGATAGAGTTAGATGGGAGTTTCTTCCGGAGAAGGATCGGTGGGGTTATCCTATCTATCTGCCAGAGAATTACACGATGAACCTGTGGAGGGAATACGAGAATTACCAGCTTAAGGTGCTTCTGGACTTCTACGACCAGCTAAGCACCGAACTAAAAGCGTACGCTCAAAGTAAAGGCAGGAACTTCTGGATCGCAGCAAACCTTAAACCAACCCTAAGCTATCACCCGCCTGAAGCCAGACTGAGCATAGTACCACTCCTCGCTCACATAGATTTTCCGTTCTTCGAAGTATGGTATGACGACATAGGATATCCGAAAAGGAATGTAGCGCCTTTATTCCGAACAATATATGCAACCGGCAAACACTTCGCGTCTATGACCTGCCCCACTCCCTCATTCTCAGGTTATTTCCAATCAGATAATCCATATCCTGAAGAGCAGGTGCTGGCGACAGCCGAGCTCATAGCAACCGGAGGATGGCCGCAGACCACAATAGGACATAATATAACTTACATACGATTCATACAGCAGCATCCCGAACTATTACCAAAGAATCAAGATGGAGAAATTGCACTAGTATACTCGCTTCCCTCGGCTCAGAACTATAGGAGAAGAGACTCTGGAGATCCCTCACAGGATTATTGGGGATACAGGCCTTTCGAATCCGTCTTCTATCTTCTATCAGACATGAACAACGCAACATTCGACATAGTGATCTTCGGAGACAACGAATTCTATCCGTATACGCCCACGCTTGAAGAGATCTCCAAATATAAAGCGTTGATCCTACCTAACGCAACGTGTCTCTCGGACATGCAGGTAGATCTGCTGCTGGACTATGTAAACCAGGGAGGCGTGCTTATAGGTGTGGGTAAAATTGGCATATATGACGAAGACGGCTTTGAAGTTGAAACAGCCGACAGACTAAACTTTGCCAACTATTTCAACGCTACTGGAGGAGCAGACGACCCTGAAAGCATAGAGGTCTACGATTACGGAAACGGCAAGATAGTTTCACTCAGCCAAGACGTAATGAATGACTACGTTGATAGACATAGAGTGATTATGGAGTCTGGCAGTATCTGGCATGACCCAGAGTATAGCGAGGAAGATAAGGAAGCAATGTGGTGGGGTGAATACGAATGGTATGTAGGGGAATGGATCGATTGGTTCGTAAGCGCCCTCGACCAAGCAGGAGTTCAAACGGGCATCTCGACAGACTTTAATCCTATGGTGATGAACATACGGTATTGGGACTCCGAAAATAACGTTACGCTCTTCCACTTCATAAATTACCTCTACGACAACGATTATAACGACACGGCCGTGGATCAGGTGAATGCAAACTTCACCTTCGCTTTAAGGCCTGAACTTCAGGGTAAGACTCTGAGAATCACGTATTACACTCCCGAGTATCCTGATGGATTAACGCTGGGCTATACGGTCGAGCCTGACGGAAGGATCAAAGTCACGATACCCTACCTCCACATATGGGGTATCCTGAAGGTCGAGGAGGATAAGCCTCAGCCCTCCACCTATCAAATCGGAGAACCTACCGAATGGACGGGGAACATAATCCTAGACGGACATCTCAGAATAGCCTCAGACCTAACCATAAGAAACGCAACCCTCAGGATACAGTCCATCTCAGGCGTCCCGATAAAGATAGAAGTCCTAAACGGTGCTTCCCTAAACATGGTAAACGTAACGGTGGAACCCTACGACGGCGACAGCAGCTACTACATTATAGTAGATGAAGGAGCTTCTCTACGTATCGAGAACTCCACGATAAAAGGCGCTGGGCTATGGGGTCCGCTGGACTTCGGAGGCATATGGATCGAATCCGAAGATACAGTTGTCTTGAACTCTAGGTTCGAAGACTGCTACCAGTACGGACTGTTCCTGATGGAGGGGAACCACACCTACATAAGGAACTGCACGTTCACCGGAAACACCGAAGGCTTGATGGCTTACTGGACGAGACTCATTAAAGTCGTAAACTGTACGTTCACCGGAAACTCGATAGGCCTCTACGCCAAACACACGCATCACATGAAAGTCTCGGACTGCAAGTTCCATGGGAACGTCCAGTTCGAAGCTATGGTCGATAGAAGCGCGTTCGCCGTCCTTGAAGACTCAGAGTTTATCGGTGCAGACTGGGATGGACTGAGCTTCTGGACATCGATCTTCGTGGAGGTCGTAAACTGCACTTCACAGAATAACGGCTATGGATACACCTTTAGGAACACGCCTATATCGACCGTACTTAACAGCGACGCCTCCAACAACGCATACTCTGGGATACTTCTAAGAGACGTTAACTCTTGGAGCACTATGCCTCCCTCTGCGCTACTAGGCTATGGAACGGTCTCGGTAACCTCGACAGACCTGCCTAGGGGAGACTACCTACCCTCGAACGTTGTCGGAGGATGGAACGGAAGGAGAACCCTGATAACCCATAACAGGATTCAAGGCAACGGTGAAGGGATAAGCATAAGCTGCAGCGGCTACTTCAACGAGGAAGTACTGATCTTCAACAACACGATCCAAGCTAACGGAGTAGGAATAAACGTAAACGACACGAGCACCTCGACCGTCGCGGGAAACAACTTCATAGAAAACACAGTACAGGTTAAGGCCTCCAACATAGACATAGACTTCAACACCACAGACTATGGAAACTACTGGAGCGACTACACGGGCTCCGAAGCCTACCAAGTCTGCGACAGCATATATGACTATCACCCCTTAACTGAGCCCAACACGATAAGCGACGTGCCGGACACGACTCCACCGAGTGTTTTCATTTTAAACGAGAGTTGGATGGATGACGAGTGGGATCCAGACGGATCAGATGGAATCAACGACGTCCTTAGACTAACCGTTCGATTAGAGGACGACTCATCCTTCTATGTGAATCCGCAATACGAGGTGGGCATAGTGAACCTCATATATCCTGCGCTGGCTGAGTTAGAGGACGGAGGAAGCCCAGTCTGCGGCTACGACATCTTCCCACCAGAGGTATACGAACAACCCAATAACGTCACCATAGACTTCGTCACAGACTTCTTCGCATACTGGGTGCCAAACTACCTCAACGAAACGACGTTACAACAAGCACACGCAGACGTATACGCATCCGACATCTACGGACACTGGTCTAGAAACGAGACGGAGCCGCCTCACATAACCCTAGCGAAGTATAAATCTGGAAGCCTCTACGTCGAGGCCGCGGTCTTCGACCAGAGCAGCGTCGCTGAAGTAACCCTCCACTACAGTACAGACGGCAAAAACTATCAGAGTGTACCCATGACTTACAACGAGGAGACCGAGACATACGAAGCTACGGTTCAAAATACCGATTCTGGAACCCTATGGTTCTACATATCGGCAACCGACGTTTATGGAAGCTATAGTGAATCACCGGTATATACGGTGGAGGTCGAGGAGGAGGCTGTGGTGTCTGTGTCTGTAAATGCCTCTTGGAACGAGGCGGCAGAGCAGCTCATCATAACGGCTACCGCCGTCTGCAGCGTCTGCGGAGAAGTAACCTCAGGCAGCGTCAGATACGAAGTCTACGAAATGCCTGACTTGATAGTTTTGGGTGGAGACATGACGTACAACGCCTCCTCAGCCCGGTGGGAGGCTACGGCAGACACTACAGACCTATCCCTTGGCGATTACAGTGTGGTGGTCTACGTAACGGACGCTTCAGGCCACATCGGGGAAGGGGAAACAGGAGTCACGCTATGGGACACCATAGGCCCTGTAGTCTCCAACGTTCAGATTACGCCGAACCCGACGAACGTAAACCCGACCTTAACGGCCCAAGCGACAGACTACAACCACAGGTCGAACATCATGATGGCAGAGTATTTCATAGATGAGATAGGAGATAGCGGAACAGGAACCAATCTGTCCCCGGTCGACGAAGAATTCGACGAAACCAGCGAAAGCGTGACAGGAACCATAGATATCTCGGGGTTAGACGACGGTGTACACACGGTATACGTACACGCAAGAGACTACTCTGGTAACTGGGGAGATTTCCAGTCGCAGACCTTCACCGTGGACAGGACAGGGCCTTCCCTATTCGATGTGCAGGCTACACCGAACCTAGGAAAACCTGGAGACTCCTTCACCATAACGGTTAACGTCGTAGACGCCTCAGGCATACAGAGCGTCAGGGCTTACATTCAGTGTCCGGACGAGGTAGACATAGCGGTGATAGACCTCTACGACGACGGAGGCCACAACGACGGGGAGGCGGGAGACGGGGTCTATGGAAATACGTGGGATAGCAGCGGAGCCGATGTAGGCGTCTACTATGTGGACATAGAAGCCGAAGACATCCTAGAGAACACGGCGGAGCTTGAGAATGCGGCATCCTTCACGATCGAGCAGGGTGTAGAGACCTCCACAGGTACAGGCACCACGTACTTCGAGCCTGAGAGCGGTTCGATAGAGGACTTAACAGCCGTAGACGAGTCTACCCTACCCGCTGAGGGTAAGCCTGAAGACGTAGAGTTCCCGCATGGCCTCTTCTCCTTCACGATAACAGGGCTAACGCCTGGTCAAACGGTAACTGTAACCATAACGCTCCCCTCGGACGTACCGGTGGGAACTCAGTACTGGAAGTACCACACACCTGAAGGATGGTACCAGATACCGATGGGTGACGACGACGGGGACAACGTCATAACGATCGAGCTGACAGACGGCGGTCTAGGAGACGATGACGGAGAGGCTAACGGGGTAATAGTCGACGCCGGTGGACCCGCCATACCGAGCCCGACGGCCACTCCACCTCCTGTAGGTGGGGTGGTAACATATCCCGCCGAGCTTAAGGCGCTATTGACCTACGGTATCCTAGCGCTTCTGTCGGCAGCT